>Ga0315904_10007328_pt1 | contig 14844 bp, 13 predicted proteins | sample LakEriMetagenome_6_FD_203529 | JGI IMG/M metagenome (GOLD analysis project Ga0315904, IMG submission 203529) | Freshwater fungal communities from buoy surface, Lake Erie, Ohio, United States - Buoy 12 MA120 | ecosystem: Environmental > Aquatic > Freshwater > Lake | place: USA: Lake Erie, Ohio... | reverse complement strand
AAGAAATTATAGACAGTCTTTATCTAGCCTATGACTCTTTTAAAGTAAAAGAAGTTGAAGTTTTAGCTGTATTTGCTAATAAGGTTCAGCCCGAAAATATAGATTTAGTCACAGCTGGACTACGAAAGAGCTTACCTAGTAGCGTTTTAATTAACTCAATCCCGATTATTTCAAGTTTAAATAATCCTACCATTCAGGAGATTGCAAATGAATTGAATGCAAAGGTTTTGTTTGGAGCTGCCTATCTTAACAATCAAACTAGCAATTTTAGTGTTGGCGCCATGCAATTGAGTAATTATCTTATCCACTTGAAAGAAGGTTGTCTCGTAATTACGCCGGGTGATCGAGCAGATATCATCTTAGGAGCTTTGCAAGCCAACGAGTCGGCAAATTATCCTACCGTCTCAGGTATAGTATTGACAGGAAATATTTTACCAGAACCCAGTATTCTAAAATTAATTGAAGGACTTTCTTCGATTGTGCCTATTATCTCTGTGGAACATGGTACCTATCAAATCGTCAATAAAATAGGAGATATTAAGGCTAAAATTTATTCCAATAACAAACAAAAGATAGAAACCTCTATTCATACTTTTGAAAGGTATGTCGATTTAGACAACTTAACAGAGAAATTAATCACTTTTGAAGCTGAAGGAATGACTCCTAAAATGTTTCAATATAATTTGGTTAAACGCGCCAAAAAGAATCGAAAACATATTGTTTTGCCCGAGGGAAACGACGAACGCATTATTATGGCAGCTTCTCGATTATTAGACATGGATGTTGTTACTATTTCCTTGATTGGTAACAAAAAGCAAATCGAGAATAAGGTATTGGAGCTAGGTTTGGATTTCGATTTCTCAAAGGTTGCCATTATCAATCCTCTAACCTCTAAACATTACGATGACTACGTAAATACCTATTGTGAATTGCGCAAGGCAAAAAATGTAACACTCGAAATGGCTCGGGATTTAATGGAAGATGTTTCCTATTTTGGCACCATGATGGTCTATAAAGGGCATGCAGACGGCATGGTTTCTGGGGCGGCGCATACCACTCAGCACACTATTTTACCTGCCTTGCAGTTTATTAAAACCAAACCGCATTCTTCGGTAGTTTCCTCTGTGTTTTTTATGTGTTTGGAAGATCGCGTTTCCGTTTTTGGAGATTGTGCCATCAATCCAAATCCTACTGCCGAGCAGTTGGCAGAAATAGCCATTTCTTCAGCTGATTCGAGTTTGGCTTTTGGAATTGAACCCAAAGTAGCCATGCTTTCTTATTCCTCAGGTTCCTCTGGCAAAGGCGATGAGGTAGATAAGGTAAGAACAGCAACAGAAATTGTGAGAAGAAAACGTCCAGACTTAAAAATAGAAGGTCCTATTCAATATGATGCAGCTGTAGATTTAGAAGTAGGACAAAGCAAAATGCCAAATTCGGAAGTAGCGGGACATGCGAGTGTTTTAATTTTTCCCGATTTAAATACGGGTAATAACACATACAAAGCCGTTCAAAGAGAAACTGGAGCCTTGGCCATTGGACCCATGTTACAAGGGCTTAATAAACCAGTAAATGATTTGAGTAGAGGCTGTACCGTTGATGATATTATTAATACCGTTGTCATAACCGCCATTCAAGCACAAGGATTATAAAACAGATGAAAATAGTAATTATAAATTCGGGGAGTTCTTCAATTAAATATCAATTAATTGAAATGCCCTCCAATACAGTGATTTGCACTGGAATGATTGATAGAATTGGGTTGGATGCATCAAATTTGACCTACAGAACAGCTACTGTCACAATTGAAGAACTACTTCCCATTGCGAATCATAAAATTGGATTAAAAAAGATAGCAGAACTTTTGATGGACGACAAAGTAGGAGTCATACAAAGCACTTCTGAGATTGATGCTGTTGGTCATCGAGTGGTGCATGGAGGCAATACTTTTTCGAAAACTGTTGTTATTGATGCTCAAGTGAAGCAAGAAATTAAAGCACTTTTTGATTTAGCACCTTTGCATAATCCTGCTAATTATGAAGGAATAATTGTGGCCGAAGAAATCTTTAAAAAAGCGAAACAAGTAGCGGTTTTCGATACTGCTTTTCATCAGACTATTCCAGAAGTGGCGCATAAATATGCCATTCCGACTTCTTTTTTAACCGAGCAAAAGATTAGAGTCTATGGTTTTCATGGAACCAGTCATAAATATGTTTCTGAGCAAGCAATTGCTTATTTGAAATCGAATTCCATCAATTCAGGTTCCAAAATTATTACCATACATCTAGGAAATGGTTGTAGTATTTCAGCCATTAAAGATGGAAAAAGTGTGGATCATTCCTTAGGTTTTGCACCAATGAATGGTTTGATTATGGGCACTCGAAGTGGTGACGTAGATCCATCCGTAATTTTTCATATGGTTACTGCTTTGGGATATTCATTAGAAGAAGTGAATACCTTATTGCAGAAACAAAGCGGAATGCTTGGACTTACAGGCCATAGCGATTTGAGAGAAATTGAGGAAAATGCGCAGAAGGGAAATGCAGAATGTCAATTGGCATTAGCGATGAAAGCCTATAGAATTAAAAAATTTATTGGTTCCTATGTTGCTGTTTTGAACGGTTTGGATGCTATTGTTTTTACGGCAGGAATTGGAGAAAACTCGTCTTATATTAGAAAATTAGTATGTGCAGATATGGATTATTTCGGAATTGAATTGGATGATGCTAAAAATGAAATTCGTTCAAAAGAGATACGAGCAATTAATACTTCCAATTCCAAAACAAAAATATTGGTAGTTCCTACTAATGAAGAATTTGAAATTGCCAATCAAGTATATCATTTACTTTTAAATTAAAAAGTTATTTCTAATCAGAATCGTCAAATTTTTATAAATTGTCGCCTAGCTATTTAGTCGTTGAATACTATGTAAAGTTTTAATAATCAGTTAATACTAAAAAAATGAAAAGAGAAAATATTTTGACAGGTTCGCCTTGGGAAGACAAAATGGGGTATTGTCGTGCCGTTCGAATTGGAAATATCGTAGAAGTTTCTGGAACTGTTGCCATTGTAGATGGTGAAAAAGTAAAAGCAGATGATGCACATGCCCAGACGTTAAATATTCTAGAACGAATTGAAAAGGTCTTGGAAGATTTAAATGTAAGCATGAAAGACGTGATTCGCACCCGAATTTTCACCACCGATATCACCACCTTTGAAGCGGTTGCAACGGCTCATGCTACTTATTTTAAAGATGTAAAACCTACCACAGGTTTTTATGAAGTCAGCAAGCTTGTAGCTCCCGAATATCTTGTGGAGATTGAGTTTACCGCTGTTGTTGCTTAATGAAGAAAGGTTAATCCATAAAAAAGCTCTTGAATTTCAAGAGCTTTTTTTAGTGTTAAAAGAGGTAAGAATCATTCAGTAACCTTAATTTCAAACATTTTACTCCAGTATTTACCCGTAACAAAAATTGTTTTTGTTTTTGGATTATAAGCTATTCCATTCAATACTTCTGCTTCACTATTTTTTACTTGGTTTCTTAAATCAGATAAATTTAAAATGGCTTCAACAGCTCCATTGTCTGGATTAACAACAGCTATGGCATCTTTTTGCCAAATGTTACAGTAAATTTTACCATTAATCCATTCCAATTCATTTACACTTTTAATTTTGCTGGTATTGGTGTACACATTTATATAGTCAATCATCTTCAAGGTTTTTGGATCCATTTTCCAGATTTTTTCTGTTCCATCGGATTGATATAAAAATGTACCATCGTTAGTCAATCCCCATCCTTCAACTTGCTTGTCAAAAGTGAATGTTTTTTCAACTTTCCAAGTGTCGGCATTGTATACGAAACCAGTTAATTCTTTGTAGGTAAGTTGAATAATTTGGTTATTTAGAATAGTGATTCCCTCTCCAAAATAGTTTCCTTCTAAGTCAATACTTTTGTAGATGGCTCCAGTTTTATAGTTCGTTTTCAATAATTTAGATTTGTTGTATTGTCCAATACTTTCAAATAAGGTATCTCTGTAAAATTCTAACCCTTCTGTAAAAGATAATGTGTCATGAGGAAATACATTCACGATTTTGTATGACAATAATTTAGGTTCTATACTTGAGACTAATTCTACTCTCGCGGTCGTTTCAACATTTTCACCTTCAAAATAGACTAAAGCTTTCAGATTTTGATAGCCTAATTTTCTGTCTTTCAAATCAAAAGATACTTTTTCCAATCCTTTTTTAGTGGCAACTTTTACATCGTTTACATAGTAAATAATGCTGTCTACTTCTTTTTTTTCATTATTGACAATTTCTAATGAAATACTTTCATTGGGTTGATATTGCTCTTTAAAAGAAGAAGTATTGAAAGAAAAATAGGATAGCTTATCTTTTTGAGATGTTCCACAAGAGGCTATTACAATTCCTAATAAAATGATTGATAGCAGGTTATGTTTTTTCATTAGAATAAATTTGAAGACGCAATATACAATAGTAATTTATAAGTTTAATTCCATTTGCAAAAATACAAAAAGATTGTATATTTGCGCCGGCAAGTCCTACACGACCAGCTCCTGCAAAATCCTCCAGGATGGGAACATAGCAAAGGTATGTGGTTGAGCGGTGCGATGTAGGTCGCTTGCCTTTTTTTAATCTTCCTTTACGGAGGATTTTTTTTTGACCTTAGATGAAATTTTTGAATTAAGGTTTAAATAACTACTTTTATAAACTCATATAGCATTAATGAATAAAGTTGTTTTAATTACAGGAGGTTCATCGGGAATAGGGAAATCTATTGGTGAATTTTTGCATCAGAAGGGATTTGTTGTTTATGGAACCAGTAGAAATCCAGAAAAAATCATCAATTCCATTTTTCCACTGTTGACACTCGATGTTCGAAACAATGAAAGTATTCAATTTGCCATTGCCAAAGTAATCGCGACATCAGGCAGATTGGATATTTTGATCAATAATGCAGGAGTTGGAATTACGGGACCTTTAGAAGAGATACCAACTGAAGAAATTAAAAATAATTTCGAAACCAATTTCTTTGGGCCCATAGAAGTGATGAAGTCAGTCTTACCTCAAATGCGGTCTCAAAACTCGGGATTAATTATCAACATTACCTCGATAGCGGGTTACATGGGATTGCCTTATAGAAGTGTATATTCAGCTTCAAAAGGGGCATTAGAATTAATCACCGAAGCATTGCGAATGGAGGTTAAATCTTTTGGTATTCAAATTACAAATGTAGCACCAGGAGATTTTGCTACTAATATTGCCGCTGGGCGATTTCATGCTCCATTACTAAAAGGTTCTGCCTATGAAGTTCCCTATGGGAACACATTGAAAATGATGAACGAACATGTTGATAGTGGCAGTAATCCCAATGAAATGGCGGAGGCTATATATGCTATTATTCAAAATCCAAATCCGAAGATTCATTATAAAGTGGGGGCTTTTTTACAGAAATTTTCAATTGTATTAAAAAGAATACTACCTGATAAAGTCTACGAAAAAATGCTGATGAATCATTATAAATTGTAATTTTGAGCGAAAATTTATTCAAGTTATAAATACTTATCATTTTTAGTTATTGATTAGTAATTATTTTATAATGACACATTAAAAGATACGATACTTAACCTTTAAATAAACATAAATTAAGAATATGAAATTTTTTATAGACACAGCTAATTTAGCTCAGATTAAGGAAGCACAAGCTTTAGGCGTTTTGGACGGAGTTACAACTAATCCTAGCTTGATGGCTAAGGAAGGCATTACAGGAAAAAACAATATTTTGAAGCACTATGTTGATATTTGTAACATTGTTGATGGAGATGTAAGTGCCGAAGTAAATGCTTTGGATTTGGAAGGAATGATTAAAGAAGGAGAGGAATTAGCTGATTTGCATGAACAAATTGTAGTGAAATTGCCTATGACCAAGGAAGGGGTTATGGCAGCAAAATATTTTTCAGACAAGGGAATCAAAACTAATGTTACCTTAGTATTTTCTGTAGGGCAAGCCATATTGGCAGCCAAAGCAGGGGCAACTTATGTTTCTCCATTCATAGGTCGTTTAGATGACGTTTCAACTGATGGTTTGGCTCTTATTGAAGAAATCAGACAAATCTATGATAACTATGGTTATGAAACTCAAATTCTTGCTGCTTCTGTTCGTCACACCATGCATATCGTAAATTGTGCTAAAATTGGTGCAGATGTTATGACTGGCCCATTGTCTGCTATTCACGGATTACTGAAACATCCTCTTACTGATATTGGATTAGCACAATTTGTAGCTGATTTTGAGAAAGGAAATAAATAGTAGCATTCACGGAATAATGTGAATAAAAGCATTTAAAAAAAGCGATTTTCAGATGGAAATCGCTTTTTTATGTTTGAGTATTTTATAGTTATAGGTTTTTTTCAAAATCTACATTAAATATGTTGGTAAAAGCCGTTTTAATTTTACCATCGCTATTGAGAATAATGGCTCTGTGTACTTTCATAATAGCCCATTTTGATTTTATATCTTCGAAATCGTTGCTTCTTAATTCGATGATACCCTCAAACTTATATTTAGATAAAGCTATATTCCAATCGTCTTGGTTTTTGTCTAGATTAATTCCAACAAATTGATATTCAGGATATTTTGATTTTAGATAGGCGATTTTTTTGTGAGCTGCAATTAAATGTGAAACCAGATTCTTAGTCCAAAAGAAGATAACAGTTTTTTTCTTTGCCAAACATGTAGATGAAGTTAAATTTTGGTTTCTATCAATAAAGGTAATTTCTGGTAATTCATTGCCAACCTTTAGTAATTGAATAGCATTTCCAATTTTTAGTATTTCATTTTTCTTGCTTTTATCGGTAGAAAATTTGTGGTAGATATCAAGAAACTTTTGATTGTTAATCATGTTTTGATCTTCGAGCAAATAGGCAAAAGCGATGTTATTAAGAATAGTATTCTTAACCATTTCGTTCTTTATCAATGTGTCAGCAATATTTAGCTTGTTGATGTTTGTTTTTAATGCTAGGTCAACATCCGAAAAATGATTGTGATAATTAATTGACCCCGTATTGTTTAACATATTTGATAGGTACACCACATAGGGTGAAAAATTTGCCAAGTCAGAACTGTTAAAATCAATATTTTTTCTAAAGTCATAATAATTGTTTGGTAAGCTATCTAAAATATCGATTCCTGTTCGAGCCTTGTGAATTACTGGATACAATTCTTTTTTGGAGTAATAGTGAAAATCTAGAGCACTTTTAGCATAAGCATCAAATTCATCACTCCATTTTAATTCTTCTTTTTTAGTAGTGTAGAATTTCTTAGTCAATTTGTAAGTAGAATCAATATTTTTATTGAATTTGGGAATGTCATAATCAAATACTTCAAATAAATTGCTTTTGTCATGTTCGTTTCTAAGGTACAATTCCATTAAGAAATTATTTTTTTCATCACCTCGACCGCAAAATACAATTGATTCATCAAAATCTTTAGAATTAATATGTACCATAATGCTATCATTTTTATCAAAGTATACATATTGATATTCTGGCTCGTTCTTAAAGGTATATAAACCCGGAGATAAGGAGTCGAACTTTACAAAAAACCGATTGTTTTCGTCAATCTCAATAGTATCTATAACATCTGAGTTTTTACAAAATAATACATATGGGCTGGTGGGATTGGTTACTTCTCCACCAAAATAAGCAGTATAATCATTGCTTTTAAATTCATTTTTACATGAACTTAGAAGAAAGGCCAGAATGATAGCAGTTATTACGGAAAGTTGCTTAATAATCAACATGTTTAGGAATACTATAGTCTACAAAAATATTTAGTTCAATTCAAAATTTCTGTTAATGCATAGTTAAATAAACCACATTGTGAAATCGAGTGCTAGTTCGCTTGTAACTGCAGTATTTTTTCTACTTTTGCAAAAAAAAATAAAAATCAGAATTTCATGTTAACAGTTAATAATTTATCAGTTCAGTTTGGCAAAAGAGTTTTATTTGACGAGGTAAATACAACCTTTACCCACGGAAATATATATGGAGTGATTGGAGCTAATGGAGCTGGGAAATCAACTTTTCTTAAAATAATATCTGGAGATATTGATCCTACCTCTGGAAACATTCACTTGGAACCAGGAAAACGAATGTCGGTTTTAAACCAAAATCACAACATGTTCGACGAGCATACTGTTCTAGAAACAGTTATGATGGGGAATAAGATTTTGTTTGCTGTGAAAAAAGAAATGGACGAACTCTATTTGGATTATAATGATGAAAATGCCGATAGAATAGGGGAGTTACAAGTTCAGTTTGAAGAAATGAACGGTTGGAATGCTGATTCTGATGCCGCAGCGATGTTATCAAATTTGGGAATATCAGAGGATAATCATTATACCTTGATGGCTGATTTAGATAGCAAGCTAAAAGTTAGAGTTCTCCTTGCACAAGCTCTTTTTGGCAATCCAGATGTGTTAATCATGGATGAACCTACCAATGATTTGGACTTTGAAACGATAGCATGGTTAGAAAATTTCTTAGCAAATTATGACAATACTGTAATTGTAGTGTCACACGACCGTCACTTTTTAGACGCTGTTTGTACTCATATTTCTGATATAGATTTTGGAAAAATAAATCATTATTCTGGTAATTATACATTTTGGTATGAGTCGAGTCAATTAGCAGCTAAGCAAAGAGCACAACAGAATAAAAAAGCCGAGGAAAAGAAACAAGAATTAGAAGAATTTATTCGTCGTTTTAGTGCTAATGTTGCAAAATCGAAACAAGCAACTTCTCGAAAAAAGATGATTAGCAAATTGAACATTGCAGAGATTAAACCTTCAAGCCGTCGTTATCCTGCGATCATTTTTGACCAAGAACGTGAAGCGGGTGACCAAATACTGAACGTTGAAAACTTAAGTGCTTCCATTGACGGAGAAACATTGTTTACTAATGTAGATTTGAACATGGCCAAAGGCGATAAAATAGTTTTATTTTCAAGAGATTCGAGAGCTACCACAGCTTTTTATGAAATTTTAAATGGAAATAAAAAACCAGACTCAGGAACTTATGATTGGGGAATAACTACTAACCAAGCTTATTTGCCAGTTGATAATCATTCTTTTTTTGAAAATGATTATTCATTAGTAGATTGGTTGCGTCAATGGGCTAAAACGGAAGAAGAGCGTGAAGAGGTTAATATTCGAGGATTTTTAGGAAAGATGATTTTTTCGGGAGAAGAAGCCTTGAAGACCTGTCGAGTTTTATCTGGAGGAGAAAAAGTGCGTTGTATGTTATCTCGAATGATGATGGAACGCGCAAACGTCTTAATGCTAGATGAACCTACTAATCATTTGGATTTGGAATCAATCACCGCATTCAATAATTCGTTGAAGAATTTCAAAGGATCAGTTATCTTTACTACCCATGATCATGAGTTTGCTCAAACTGTGGGAAATAGAGTTGTTGAATTAACTCCAAAAGGTGTAATTGACAGGTACATGACTTTTGATGATTATTTAGATGATGAAAAAGTTCAGGAGCTGAGAACAAAAATGTATTCTTAAATTTTTAGACCTAAATTTATTTTTTTAGTTTCAATTTTTTCAGTTTGTTATTATTCTGATAAATTTGATGTTGGTGAATTTATATAAAGCTGTATTCCTAATACAGAATTTGTTTTCATTTATGGTATGTAAAACAATTTTAAAAAAAATATACTTCAAACAGCATATTTTTTGTACTTTTACAACCCAAACACTACTCCGCTATGAGTCAAAAGATATTGCTCACCTCCAATGAGGTCAATATTATACTACACCGTTTGGCCTGTCAATTGATAGAAAACCATCATGATTTTTCTCAAACGGTATTGGTTGGAATTCAGCCAAGAGGAATTTTTTTGGCGGAGCGTCTCAAAAAAATCGTACAGCAAGACTACAACATTCAACAAATTGCTCTAGGGTATCTGGATATCACTTTCTTTAGAGATGATTTTCGAAGAACAGACAAACCATTAGAAGCTAATCAAACTAAAATTGATTTTGTCGTAGAGAATAAGAAAGTCATTTTTATTGACGATGTTTTGTACACAGGAAGAAGTATTAGATCGGCTCTGACAGCTATTCAATCTTTTGGTCGACCTTCAGAAATTGAATTGTTAGTTTTGATTGATAGACGTTTTAGTCGTCATTTACCCATACAGCCCGATTATTACGGCAGGCAGGTAGATGCTATAAATAATGAAAAAGTAAAAGTAAGCTGGAAAGAAAATGAAGGTGAAGACGGAGTTTTTTTAATTAACAGTAATCATCAATAATAAAGAAATGGGCGAGTTAAGCGTAAATCATTTATTAGGAATAAAATATATTACAAAACGCGATATAGAACTCATTTTTGAAACTGCCGACCATTTTAAAGAGGTAATTAATAGACCTATAAAGAAAGTCCCTTCATTAAGAGACATAACCATAGCCAATATATTCTTCGAAAATAGTACAAGAACAAAACTTTCATTTGAATTAGCCCAAAAACGATTGTCTGCAGATGTGATTAGCTTTTCAGCAGCACAATCATCAGTAAAAAAAGGCGAAACACTCATCGATACAGTAAATAATATTCTTTCAATGAAAGTAGATATGGTTGTTATGCGTCATGCAAACCCTGGAGCGGCACATTTTTTATCACAAAATGTCAATGCCTGTATTATAAATGCTGGTGATGGAGCGCATGAACATCCAACACAGGCGTTACTTGACTGTTATACTATTAGAGAAAAATTAGGTGAGCTAGCTGGAAAAAAAGTGGTTATAGTGGGTGATATTCTACATTCTAGAGTCGCATTGTCCAATATATATGCATTGCAAATGCAAGGTGCAGAGGTGAAAGTATGTGGGCCAAAAACGCTTATTCCAAGACATATAGAATCTTTGGGTGTTAGTGTTGAGCCTAATTTAAAGAAAGCATTAGAATGGTGCGATGTAGCTAACATGCTTCGGGTGCAAAATGAAAGAATGGATGTAAATTATTTTCCCTCAACACGAGAATATGCTCAGCAGTATGGTGTAACGAAGGATCTATTAGATTCATTACACAAAGAAATTGTAATTATGCATCCTGGTCCTATCAACAGAGGAGTAGAGATTACTAGTGATGTTGCTGATTCAAGTCAATCGGTTATTTTGAATCAAGTAGAAAATGGGGTAGCCATTCGTATGGCAGTGATTTATCTTTTGGCTTCAAAAATTCAATAAATTTATTTTTCATTATTCAATTTTTCTCTAAAATAATCGTAAATTAGCTACAGTTATTTAAGGTTCAATTTATTCTAATTTTAACAAATTCAATATATATTACCACATGAAAGTTGAGCAAAAAGGACATACAGTTTCTATAAAAGATACTCAAGGTGACTTAGTTTCCTTTTTGATGAAAGTAACCCATGAGCATAAATCTTTTGAAAAATACAATATGATTATTGATATTAGTTTGCATCATAATCTTTCCAAAAAAGACATCAATAGTTTTTTACCTCTTTCAAAAAAACACAAAGCAAATCGTAAATCGTTTGTTATAGTTGCTCAAAACATTGATTTCAATACAGTTGCAGATAAATTGACTGTTGTGCCCACTGTGTTAGAAGCTCACGATATCATTGAAATGGAAGAAATAGAAAGAGATTTGGGCTTTTGATAATTCCAAAATGAAATGAAACTAACCATACTCGGTTGTTATGCCGCCACACCTAGATCGTTTACCAATCCAACTTCACAGGTTCTAGAAATTAGAAATAGACTTTTTTTAATTGATTGTGGCGAAGGTACTCAGGTACAGTTAAGAAAGAATAAAATTAAGTTTTCAAAAATCAATCATATTTTTATATCTCATTTACATGGAGATCATTTTTACGGTCTAATAGGATTGATTTCAACTTTTATGTTGCTCAACAGAACAACTCCTTTACATATTTATGGTCCTAAAGGAATCAAGGAGGTGCTTCTTTTGCAGTTGAAAGTATCAAATTCATGGACTAATTATGATTTATTTTTTCATGAGTTAGAATCTAGCGATAGTGAAATTATTTTTGAAGATGATAAGGTAGTAGTAAAAACCATTCCTTTAAAACATCGTGTCTATACCAATGGGTTTCTATTTCAAGAAAAAATAGGAGATAGGAAATTAAATATGGTAGCGGTTCAAAATTTTGAGATTGATACGTGTTATTATCAAAAAATTAAGAATGGTAGCGACATTCTATTAGAAGATGGTAGACTTATTGAAAATAGTCTTTTAACCTTTGACCCAGTCCCTGCGAAAACTTATGCTTTTTGCTCTGATACTGCTTTCGATGAAGATATAACGAAACATATAGCAAATGTTGATGTATTGTATCACGAGTCAACTTTTTTAAAGAAAGAAGAAGATTTAGCTACTAAGACCATGCATTCAACGGCTTCTCAGGCAGCAAAAATTGCTCTTAAAGCAAATGTTAAGCAACTTATTTTAGGTCATTTTTCAACTCGATATGACAGTATACAGTCTTTTAAAGAAGAAGCAGAAACTATATTTCCAGCTATTTTACTTGCCGATGACGGAGTTTCTTTTGAATTTTGATAGGTAGTATTAAACCATTCATTTTTGTAATTTTGAACATTTCAAATATTTTTTTTAAATTAAAAGAATCATAATTTATGAATCAAGATTTAAGTAATTACAGGAAATCTTACACTAAAGGTGAGCTTTTAGAAACGGATATTCCTGAAGACCCAATTAATCTTTTTAATAGATGGTTTCATGAAGTTCAAGATTTTGGTGGAGTGGATGAAGTAAATGCGATGACGGTATCCACTATAGGGCTTGATGGTTTTCCTAAGGCTAGGGTTGTTTTATTGAAAAAGTTTTATGAAGAAGGCTTTGTTTTTTATACCAACTATAATTCTGAGAAAGGCAGAGCAATAGCAAATAATTCACATGTTTGTTTGTCTTTTTTTTGGCATTCTTTGGAGCGTCAAGTTATTATCAAAGGAATAGCAGAAAAAACGTCATCAATAGAATCCGATAATTACTTTGCATCACGTCCTGATGGTAGTAAGTTGGGCGCTCTTGTATCCAATCAGAGTCAAGTTATTAACTCTAGAACAGAATTAGAGGAAGAACTCAATAAACTTGAAAATGATTTTCAAGGAAAGGAAATTCCGAGACCTAATTTTTGGGGTGGTTTTTTAGTTCGTCCTGTAGAAGTTGAATTCTGGCAAGGAAGACCCAATAGATTGCATGATAGAATTCGTTACCATTTGGAGGAAGACTATAATTGGACAATAAATAGATTATCTCCTTAGTTTTTATTTGTTTCTAAATTTTGCAGCCACTATTTTAGTGGCTTTTTAATTTTTATTTGTAAGAAAAATACAGATATAAATATTAAATTTATGCATTTCATCGATTTTATTTGTCACTTAAGCGATGAATGTAGTAATATTGACATAAGAAATTAAAACAACGTTCTGTCAATACACTTAAAGAAGTTTGCCCCACAATCTACTTTAAACTTAAACCTACTAGACTATGAAAACAAAATTACTTCGAGCATTGTTGCCGATGGCGTTAGTGTTCACTTTGATATCTTGTTCACCTGATTCTGCTTCAGAAGAGGCAGCTACACCACAAGCTAGATTAATCCAAGATTATAACTACCAACCGGAGGAGTTAGAATTGGCTGACCTGATCAATGAATACAGAGCTAGTAAAGGCTTAAAAACATTGCATATTATCAATCACGTTTCATTCAAATCAGAAGAGCATAATGAATATATGATTTCAAAAAGAGTTGTAAATCATGATTTATTTCAAGAGCGTGCTGAAAATATAATCGAAGTATTAGGAGCAGTAAAAGTAAATGAGAATATTGCTTATAATTTTTCAACTCCAAATTCTGCATTATACGCCTGGTTGAAAAGTTCAGGACATAAAGCAAACATAGAAGGAGATTTTACAGATTTTGGAATTTCAATTCGAGTAGATCCAAACACAGGAGATAAGTATTACACCAACATTTTCATAAAAAAATAAATTGAGTTTAGTTTAATTACGTTTTGTTTTGACGATGAAGCCACTCTATCATGAGTGGCTTTTTTGTTTGGCGAAGTCAATCATTAAAAGTAAGAAAATATATATATAAATGCTAAATTTATGTATTTCATCGATTTTATTTGTCACTTAAGCGATAATGTAGTAATATTGACATATGAAATTAAAACAACATTCTGTCAATACACTTAAAGAAGTTTGCCCCACAATCTACTTTAAACTTAAACCTACTAGACTATGAAAACAAAATTACTTCGAGCATTGTTGCCGATGGCGTTAGTGTTCACTTTGATATCTTGTTCACCTGATTCTGCTTCAGAAGAGGTAGCTACTCCACAAGCTAGATTAATCCAAGATTATAACTACCAACCAGAGGAGTTAGAATTGGCTGACCTGATCAATGAATACAGAGTAAGTAAAGGCTTAAAAACATTGCATATTATCAATCACGTTTCATTCAAATCGGAAGAGCATAATGAATATATGATTTCAAAAAGAGTTGTAAATCATGATTTATTTCAAGAGCGTGCTGAAAATATAATCGAAGTATTAGGAGCAGTTAAAGTAAATGAGAATATTGCTTATAATTTTTCAAATCCAAATTCGGTATTACATGCCTGGTTGAAAAGTTCAGGACATAAAGCAAACATAGAAGGAGATTTTACAGATTTTGGAATTTCAATTCGAGTAGATCCAAACACAGGAGATAAGTATTACACCAACATTTTCATA
>Ga0315904_10007326_pt1 | contig 14845 bp, 14 predicted proteins | sample LakEriMetagenome_6_FD_203529 | JGI IMG/M metagenome (GOLD analysis project Ga0315904, IMG submission 203529) | Freshwater fungal communities from buoy surface, Lake Erie, Ohio, United States - Buoy 12 MA120 | ecosystem: Environmental > Aquatic > Freshwater > Lake | place: USA: Lake Erie, Ohio... | reverse complement strand
GCGATTCGGGAGCGCTGGCAGGAAGACGGGCGGACGCTGGCCTGGATCTTTACGCCCGGTGTTCGTGAGGAGAGCCTTACGGAGCAGGCGGAGGTCTTTGGGATGCACCTGAAGTTCCAGCCGTTTGCCTCCAAGCTCGGAAGTCGCGTGTTCTCGGATGCACGACTGCCTCTTACAGAAGCACTTCGTGGCCAGAAACTGGGCGATGAAGTGCGGGTGAACCCCACGCTGACGGTTTCGGACTCCCGTGCCCAAGTGGTGGCGGAGTACGGAAACGGCAATGGGTCTTTGGCAGTGCGCAAGCATCCGCGCTGGCAGTCCGTGTTTATCGGGGAGCCTGTCTTAACCCAAGCTCTGCTGCGTGGGCTCTACCGCCAAGCAGGGGTTCCAATCTACGCCGCCGATGACGATGTGGCCTGGGTGGGCGACGGGATGCTCTGCTTGCACTCCGCACCCGGTGGTGGAACCACGGTCTATCTCCCGGAGGACTCGGTTCTTCATGACTTTGTCTACGGGGAGACCCTGGCTCGTGACGGACGTGGGGCACGGCTTTCGATGCCGGTCAATGGGACGCGCCTTCTCTACTTTGGCCCGACTGCGGAGGCAGAGCGCTTCGGTGCAGAGCCGATCGGGGCACCTGCCGGTCTGACGGTAAGCGAGCTTCCTACACCCACTCCGCCCTTTGTTTTTGAGACTCCGTCCGCCCTGGGAGTGGAGTCTATCTCTGCCGAAGATGAGGCGATGTTCCAGGCCGCACTGGCTGAGCTACCACAGCAGCTCAGTCAAGAGGGTGATCTAGCGCCGGATGAGCCTGCTCTATCCGTCATTGAGCTGCCCGCTGATCTCTCCCAGGCTCTGCCAGATGTCGGGGCCAACGAGCGACTTGGGCGGCGACGGCGTGGCAGAGGCGGTCGTGACCGTCGCCCTTCGGAGCAAGAGGCAGACGTCGCTGAGGCTGAGCTGGCTCCCGAGGCAGAGCCCGTCCGCCGCCCCTCTCTGGAAGAGCTCCTACCCCTCTCAGAGGCTCCTCTGGAAGGGGAGCTACCTCCCATTGAGGAGTTCCTCAACTCGGAAGGAAGTGGCTTGGATTCCACGGAAGCCGCACCAACCACTCCCCGTGGTGGCCGTCGCCGCCGTTTCCGGGGAGCCCGCCCCGCAGGTTCAACAGACTCAGAGTAAGAAGCTAGTTGAGAAGTTTTAACAATGCGACAATTTATCAAGAGACTTATTCTGAAAATCGCACCAGAGGCTGGCAGCGCTTGGTTTAATGCCCGCCGTAATCAGCATATTCAGAATTTTGAAGCAAGAATTGGCCTGACGGCTTTGGCAGAGAGTTATGTTAAACGTTATGGCCTCCAGGTTCGCCATGGTTTGTTTTCAGGAATGAAGTATCTCCCCGAAGCAACAGGGAGTGTCTTTGTGCCTAAGTTATTGGGGTCTTATGAATCAGAAATTTATGATGAAATCAAAAACCTTCTAGTAAATGAGTATGATTTTTTAGTAGATATAGGAAGTGCGGAAGGTTATTATGCGGTTGGTATGGCTTTTCGAATGCCGAATATTAAAGTCTTTAGTTATGATTCTGATGCTCATGCCCGTAAACTCTGTATGGATATGGCTCGGTTAAATGGAGTAGAGAGTCGTGTCACGGTTGGAGGAGCCACAACTCCCGAGGAGTTAGAGCAACGTTGTGGTGCTAAAACACTATTGATTTGTGATGTTGATGGTGCCGAAACACTCATTCTGGATCCCCTACAAGTACCAGCTTTAAAGATTACCGATATGATAGTGGAGTTCCATGACTACCTGGATTCCATGATTACCCCCACACTAAAACAGCGTTTCGCGGCGACTCATGATCTTACAATTATCACTTCGCGTGACAAAGATCCAAAGGACTACCCTGATCTCACCTTCTTGGGCTCAGAGGATCAACAAAAAATTCTGGGTGAGTACCGTCCTGCTATACAAACATGGGGGATTTTCAGAGTTAAAAATCGTTCCTGACGAACGAAGTCATGATGACATGATCCGGCCCTTTCACCAGTACCTGATCGGCGAGGTCGCGGGTGGGCAGAATATGCTCACGCAGATTCGGGAGATTCACCGTCTCCCAGATCGTCTTGATCCGTGTCTCCCACTGCGCCTCCGTGAACCCCAGAAAGCGCACGAAATAGGAGTCGGGATCGGTGCGGGCCGTGTCACGTAGCTGCAAAAGCCGCTCGCGATACCAGCGAAACAGATCGGGCTCCTCGGCATGTAGGTAGATCTTACGGTCTAGCTTTCCCTGGGTGAATACGGGCTGGAGCGCATTGATCCCCTCGATAATCACTACGTCTGGGCCGATAACTTCCCGATACTCACCCGGCCGAATATCGTAGGTCTGGTGGGAGTAGATCGGAGCGAGGGCAGGTTTTTCTGCCCGAAGTGCATCGAGAAAATCCGTAAATGCCGCCACATCGTAGCTCTCGGGAAAGCCTTTGTGTGCTAGCAAGCCCCGACGCTCTAGCTCCGCGTTGGGTAGGAGAAAACCGTCGGTGGAGACGACTTCCACGGTCTTGCCAAGCGCCTGCTCTTTTTCTGCAAGCTGCGCCGCCAGTGTGCTCTTTCCCGCCGCGACACTGCCTGCCAGCCCGACCAAGTAGCTCACTGCTCGAAGGTCTTCTCGATCACATTGCCCTCGCCCAGCAAGACAATCTGGGCTGTGTGTGCATTTGCATCATCAAGCGCGACTTGGCAGTAGGCGCAGATGATCAATAAGTCATCTTTTTGGACGCGCCGTGCGGCTGCGCCGTTGAGTGAGACCTCGCCGGGAGAGCCTGCGATCACGTAGGTGGAGAAGCGCTCACCGTTGTTGATGTTGTAGATCTCGACTTGCTGGAGCGGACGCAGCTTCGCCGCGGCGATGAGCGTTGTGTCAATCGCGATAGAGCCTTCGTAGTGGAGTTCTGCTCCGGTCACGGTGGCGCGATGGAGCTTGGAGTAGAGCATCGGAATGGTCATAGCGCTTTAGCATACCCGACAAGTGCGTCGCAGAGCGTTAAGAGAGTGGGAAGCGGCTTGCCGGGGCCATGGGAATCCCAGAGCACGGCGCGGGTCATGGCCATGGTCTGCTGATCGTTTTGGACGACGAGATCGGCTCCTGCGGCCAGCACTTTGGCAACGGCTTGACGAATTTCCTCGTCGCTTGCGCCATCGGTGAGCTTAAAGCCGATGAGGCGCAGCTTGGGGTTTTGGCTGTAGCCCTTGAGCTCGGGCAGGATTTTCTTGCCTGGCATTAGGTCAATGGAGAGTCTGCTGGTAGAGTGGAGCTTACCCGTGAGCGGCGCGGGATAGCGGACTCCGTCTACGGTTACAGACTCCACCACGAAATCACTGACGGCAGCGGCGTGGATGACTAAATCGAAGTGCTCGTGGGAGAGAAGCTCGTCACAGGCAGCGTCTAAATCCGCGACGGTGACGAAAAAGTGCTCCTGCACGGGGCATTCTGGCGCAACGGAGTGCTTTGCTCGCACGAGCGTCACTGTGAACCCTGCCTGCCAAAATGCATCGGCGAGGGCTGCGCCTGTCGCACCGGTGCTGGAGTTGGCAATCACCCGGACGCCATCAATGGGCTCCCGCGTCCCGCCCGAAGTCACCAGAACTCTCATTTTAAGATCGCCTTCAGAAGCTCCTCGGGCTCCATCAAGCGTCCCTCACCGACATCGCCGCACGCAAGGTTGCCTGCCTCGGGGCGCAGGATTTTCACGCCGAGGCTCTCTAGCTTTTGGACAGACTCTTGGGTAATCGGGTGGGTCCACATCTTCATGTTCATGGCAGGTGCGACAAACAGTGGCTTGGTAAAGTCATGGGTCAGCCAGAGATTTCCCAGCAGATCGTCGGCGACACCGGCGGCCATTTTATTGAGGCGATTTGCCGTCGCCGGACAAATCACCGAGATGTCCGCCCAGCGGTTGAGCTCGATATGCTCCATCCAGCGCCCTGGCGCAAACGTATCCGTGAGCAGAGCTTTGCCGGAAAGCCCCTCCAGAGTCGCCGCCCCGATAAACTTCAGTGCGGACTCGCTGGCGACGCACTGCACGCTGTGGCCCGACTGTGCAAGCCGCGAAATCACCGTGCAGGCTTTGTAGCAGGCGATGGAGCCGGAGAGCTGGAAGAGAATGTTCATGACCCTCCTCCCCCAGCCCCCGGGTACCCTCTGGGTGCCAACCCTGCGGAGGCAGGTTGGGAAGAGGGGAGCAAGAGACTCTCTGCCCCTCTTTCCCTCTCCTCCCAGGATTGGGAGGAGGGGGCAGGGGGGAGGAGGGCCACGTTATCAATTAGCCGCACGATGGGGCCGTTGTCGAGAGGGGGCGTGTGGACGGCACCGAGGCGGCGCCCCCAGTGCTCGGCGATGTAGTCGACGGTGAAGCCAAGCGCCTTGAGCTTTTGCGTTGCTTCGTTACACGTGAGCGAGAGATCGGCGAGAATCTGTGCCCACTGCGCGGCAAGAGCACGCTGCGCGGGAGTGAGGCGGCGGTTGCGGCTGCTCATGGCGAGGCCATCAGGCTCGCGGATTGTGGGGCAGGGGACGATCTTGGTGGGATGGTGGAGCGACTCGGTCATCTCTTTCACCAAGAGAAGCTGCTGAAAGTCTTTTTCGCCAAAGAACGCCGCGTTGGCCTGGATACAATTCAAGAGCTTGAGCACCACGGTGAGCATGCCCTCAAAGTGGCCGGGGCGGTGTGCGCCCTCAAGGAGTGTGCTAGTCTGAGTCTCCGTCACGCGGTAGCGGTAGCCATCGGGGTAGAGCGTCTCGTAGGTCGGGGCAAAGACATATCCACAGCCGATGGCTTCGAGCAGTTGGCAGTCGTCCGTGAACGTGCTCGGGTATTTTTCAAAGTCTTCTGGGTTGTTGAACTGTGTGGGATTCACATAGATACTCACCACGGCGTGCTCGCACTGCGCCAGCGCGGTCTTTACCAGTGCCAAGTGTCCCTCGTGCAGTGCTCCCATGGTCGGGACAAACCCAAGGGTGGTGTTTTTGGGCCGAAGCGTACGCCACTCGGCAGGGGTATGAAAGATCGTCATGCGTAGCTCTCTTTTGCGGCAGGGAACGTGCTGGCTTTGACGGCTTCGTCGTAGGCACGCAGCGCCGCAACGGAGGCGTGGGCGACTTCGCCGAAGGCACGGGCGAACTTCGGGGGCTTCTCGGTGAAGCCAAGTAGATCATGGAGGACGAGCACCTGGCCGTCGCAGTCGGGCCCCGCGCCGATGCCGATAGTCGGAATGCTCAGTGCGTCGGTGATGCGCTTGCCTAGGCTCGCGGGGACGCCTTCGATGACGAGACTGAAAACCCCGGCGGCTTCGAGCGCTTTTGCGTCGGCGAGGATTTTTTCCGCGGCGGCGTCTTCGCGACCCTGGACTTTAAAGCCGCCGAAGGCATGGATAAACTGTGGCGTTAGCCCGATATGGCCCATCACGGGGACGCCACCCTCGACCAAGTTTTGGATGATCGCTAAATTACCCGCCGCGCCTTCGATCTTAACGGCCTGCGCTCCGGCTCGCAGTAAGGCTTGTGCCGCACTCACGGCCTCGCTCTGGCCCTTGCGGTGCTCCAGAAACGGCATGTCGGCGACGATAAACTTTCCGCCTGCGCCCCGTGCCACGGACTCGGTGTGAAAGACCATCATCGCTAAATCAGCGGCGAGCGTGCTGGGGTGCCCGTGTACCACCATTGCCACGGAGTCCCCGACGAGAATGCAGTCTAGCTCTGTCTGGGCGATGAGGCGGGCAAAGGCACAGTCGTAGCAGGTCACGAAGCTGATGCGCGCTTGAGCTGTCCTAGTTGCCTTGCGGCGGCGAAAGTCGGGTAGGGTCACAGCGCCTATTGTACCGCTCGTGATCGCCTGGAGGCTTAAGAATCTTAATATAAGAATGCACTATGATCTATGCCACTGAAGCGGGATAAGGGACTTTGTTTGTTTTTTAATGTGAAATTAAGAAAAAATGTGTTTTTTTGTTAATCTTATTTAACTTAATCTTTATCTTTGCTTAATAGGAATTTTAGGGCTTTCCTGATAGCATCTTATGGTTTACTTCACAGGCGCTAGACTTCCTGTGATAAAAGAATTTAGGAGTTTAAAAATTATGCAGAAGCGCGCATTTACGCTTATCGAGCTGCTCGTTGTTATCGCCATCATCGCGATCCTCGCCGCTATCCTCTTCCCTGTGTTTGCACAAGCCCGTGAGAAGGCCCGCCAGACATCTTGTCTCTCGAATACGAAGCAGATGGCTCTTGGCTTCATGATGTACAAGCAAGACTACGATGAGACGTTCCCCTCGGCTTACTTCCACAACAACTTTGTGGCCGGTGGCGGTTCCGCAGGCTATGTCCACTGGTCGGGAATGATCAACCCCTACGTGAAGAACTGGCAGATGTACACCTGTCCCTCCGATGCAACCCGTGGCTGGGGACCCACCTGTGGCTTCGGCCCGAACAACCCTGACACCAACTCTGGCTTTGGTTGGGCTCCGGGGCAGACACGCGCCGGCTGTAATGCAGGCGCTTGGGACCTTCAGGCTCCGCGCCTCTCCTACACCGTGAACTCAGCGCTCATTCCTCGTCTGCGTAACCAGCCCGACATCAACCGTGGTATCAGCGTGGTCTCCGATGCAGCCGTGGATTTCCCCGCGAGCACGATCATGATCGCTGAGCTCACCGACAATCGCTCCTGCCTTGAAGGGGCAAGCTTTGGTCTCGTGGGCAACCGCTCCCACCGCTCGACCAATGCCGTGATGAACGGAACCGGCGCGTACTTTGGCTCCGCCGAAGACGGTGCCGCAGGCCCCGCCTCGGTGAACGCCCTTACTCCTGCGATTGCCGCAGGCTTCTTCAACACGTGCCGCACGCAGGCGATCGCAAGCCCGCTGATCACCTACATCAACCCTTCGCGCCACAGCGGCGGCTCGAACTACGCCCTCGCCGATGGCTCCGCCAAGTGGTACCGCTTCGAGCAGACCATCAACCCGACCCGCTACATGTGGGGCAACCGTATGTACAGCGACCGCAATATCCCGGTCCTGCTCAACGGCGTTCAGGTTGGCCTTCAGTAGGTCTCTCGCTTCCTGAAAAAAAACAAGCCCCGCTTGGCAGTGCCAAGCGGGGTTAGTTTATTGATGATGCGACTTTTGGCTCAGGATTACAGTCTCTTATCGTCTGGTTAACAATCCGAGCGAGTTGCCCCGGTAGACTAAGCCTTGCTATGTCTAACCGTCGCGTTTTTACGCTTATTGAGCTTTTGGTTGTGATCGCTATCATCGCGATTCTTGCCGCCATTCTCTTTCCTGTTTTTGCCCAAGCCCGCGAGAAAGCGCGCCAGGCTGCCTGTCTCTCGAACATGAAGCAGATCGGCACTGCGGTTCTGATGTATACCCAGGACTACGACGAGTCCATCGTGCCCTCTCAGAACGGAACGGCGGGCATTAACCTGGTCTCCTGGCCCACGATTATCCAGCCCTATATTAAAAACGCCCAGGTCTTTGTCTGCCCCAGTGCCAACGAGTCCCCTCAGGCTCCCGATGCCAAGTACATCAATAACACGGCAGGACGGCTCTACATGGGAGTTACCAAAGGCACCACGACTGCAGGCGACGGCGGCGACGGAAGCGACCCGGCAGTCTGCCTCGTGCCCCGACTTTCCTACAGCCGAAACCTGATTCCCACCACCAACGGTAGCCCCTGGAATGCCCTCATCGCGGGGCGGGTTTGTAACAACGGCAAGACCTACCCCGGCTTTGTGGACTATGTCGGCAACTTCAAGTCTGGCTGGGTGGGGACTGGCACCACGTTTACCCGCTCGATGGCCGAGATCGCGGAGCCTGCCAGTACGATCCATATCGTGGATGGCATGGCCGGTGGCAATGCGACAGCGAACCCGCTGACCTACGGCGCCTCCATGCGCGGCCTTCAGCAAGACATCCGCACGGACATGTTCAACGACAGTCCTCCCTCCAAAGTCGCCCCTCGCCACTCCGGCGGCTTTGTGCTGCTCTACGGCGATGGCCACTCCGGCTATAAGAAATGGGGCTCGACCACGCCTTGTATGTGGACGATTCAGGATGACATCTGTAACTAGGCCTTTTTCGTTTGTTAACAAATCGGAAACCTAACGCTCCTAAACTGGGTCTGTAGAAAATCTATGGAACAGTCGGTATAATTCGTACTGTCTTAATCCATGTGAGCTTTCTTAAGAACTCTCTGTGGGCCAATGCAGGCCAGCACAAAGATCTGTTGTGCTGGCTATTTTTATGTTTTGACTGATCTTGCTACCCGAAAGGACTAATGTTTTATGAAACGAAAATCCGCCTTTACGCTTATCGAACTTCTCGTTGTGATCGCCATTATCGCGATTCTTGCCGCCATTCTCTTCCCCGTCTTTGCCCAGGCCCGTGAAAAGGCTCGTCAGACCTCCTGCCTCTCGAACATGAAACAAGTCGGTCTTGGTCTTTTGATGTACACCCAAGACTACGACGAGCAGTTTCCTCGTGCCGACTACTCCGTTCCCATCGGGAGCCCCAGTCTGCTGAACCCTGCTGCAACCGGCACATTTTCAGGTCGTGTGAACCACTACAAGTGGCCTGTTTGGGTTCTCCCGTATATCAAAAATACCCAGGTCTTCTTCTGCCCGAGCCGTACGCGAGATCAGGTCGCTTGGTCTGGAAACGGCGAGATCAAAGGCAATGGCTATGCGCTCAACCTCTCGATTTCCGGTCGCCCGATCGCTCCTACGGGGGAGAATCCGGGCTTCTTAGGCGGCGGTCTTGCTGGCGTGCAAGCACCAGCAGATACCTGGATGCTGATGGAGCTACGCAACCAGATTAGCTATTCCCATATCACCAGTGGAGGCACTCTCTTCCCCGTAGCACGGCGGGACTCCTGGCAGGCGTATCTCATGCCGGGGGGAGTTGTCAATAAAGACAATGCGCCGCATGGTGAGGGACTGACGTTCTGCTACATAGATGGTCATGCCAAGTGGATGAATGTCCGAACGTTCCTTGCAAACTGCCCCACCGCTGCGGAGTACACCGCACCTGCGTGTACGCTGGTGACGAATGCCGGAGCGGGATTTGGAATGAATACCTGTCCGGGAAGCCCGGCGACGATCACTTGGACACGTCCCTTCCCCTTCTGGGGCCTCTACTAGGCTAGGCATCCCGCCGTAATCATAAAGCCAGTGCTACACACGTAGCACTGGCTCTTTTTTTGGGTATACTTCGTATTGTGTAATCGAAAGGACTCTTATAATTTTATGAATCGAAAATCTGCCTTCACGCTCATTGAGCTTTTAGTCGTCATCGCGATCATCGCGATTCTTGCTGCCATTCTCTTCCCCGTCTTTGCCCAGGCCCGTGAAAAGGCTCGTCAGACAAGCTGTCTTTCCAATACAAAACAGATCGGGACATCCATGATGATGTATGTCCAAGACTACGACGAGACCTGGCCCCGTGCGGACACTTGTTTCACGGGAGCTAACATCATCCCTGGTGCTCCTCTTACCAGTAACACAGGCTGCACTGCCTCACCGTTTGGCCAGCGACAGAACCATTTTAAGTGGTGGTCTTGGCTCTTCCCCTATACCAAGAACGTCCAGATCTTCCGCTGCCCTAGCCGCATTCCCACCGTAGATCGCTGGAACCGTGGAGCGGAGTTGGATAATGCCTACGCACTAAACCTCTCCGTGACCGGAACCGCCGTTGGCTTTAACACCGCAACGCCGTTTATCAACACGCCGTTTCAGGGAGGCTCGCTTGCAGGAAATGCCGCACCTGCTGATCAGGCTCTGATCATTGAACTCTTCCGCTCCACCATGCCCGTGGTGATCCAGACAGCAGGTTCTGTTGCTTGGCCCCACGTTCAGCGTGAGCGCTGGAACACACTCTTAACGGTAGGCGTGCCTGCTGATGGCGTACGGCCGCAAGATACGGCACCCCATAACGAAGGCATGAACATCATGTACTGCGATGGTCACGCAAAGTGGATGAAGGCCACTAACTTCCTAGCGGCCTGCCCTCCTGCAGCAGCGTACAGCGCCGCTGGAGGGGCAATTACCCGCAATAGTGGCAACCCGACTCAGGCCGCTGCGCCGACAGTCGTGGGAACCTGGCCACTCTGGGGGCTGAACGTTCAGTAAGTTTAAGCCTACCTAGTGCGAAGTCGGAAGGGGGTCGAGTGGTTTGCCTAAGATGCGCCGCTCGACCCCCTTCATTATTTCGGAGCCCGCCTCGGTATCATCTTCGTGGCCTAGCAGGTGCAGAATCCCATGAACGAGCAGTAGCGCCAGCTCGTCTTCTAGCTCCCAGCCTCGTGCCAGTGCCTGACGCTCCGCCGTGTCGCGGGAGATGACCACGTCGCCAAGCTGTTCGGTGAGTGGCTCGCCCGGCTCAGACTGGGGCCAAGAGAGCACATCGGTGGGCTTGTCTTTTTCCCGCCAGTCTCGATTGAGCTGCTGGATCGCGTCGTCCGTGACGATCAAAACGCTTACCTCAATAGATCCCCCCGCCGAGCGGGGGCTAGGGGGGAGGCCACTAAGGCATTCCAAGAGGAGTTTTTGTGCGGCGGCGGCGGCCCGACTCCACGGTAGGTGGGCTATCGGGTGCTGGTTCTGAAGGGCGATCTCGATTGCTCTCATTAGGGGTTTCTCTAGGGCTCTCTTTTGTGTCTTTTGCATCTTTCGGATACTCGATACGAGCGTGCAGCGTGGCACAGAGAGTTCGCGTGAAGACATCCTGAATGGTTTTTAGATCACGCAGAGTAAGAGGACACTCGTCGAGCTGGCCGTCGGCGCGTTTGTCCTCAATCATCCGTGCGACAAAGTCTGTGACGCGCTGCGGGCTCGGCTTATCCAAGACACGAGATGCGGCCTCGACGCCATCGGCCAACATCAGAATCGCGGCCTCTTTGCTCTGGGGCTTAGGGCCAGGGTAGCGGAACTGAGACTCAAGGGTGGCATCGGGGACACCGCCCGTGGCTTGGTGATAGAAAAACTTCATCAGGGTCGTGCCGTGGTGCTGAGAGATCACCTCGCACACTCGGGGAGGCAGCCCGACACGCTCGGCGATCTCTAGACCCTCTTTGACATGGTTGATCAGCACGAGTGCCGACAGAGATGGGCTGATTCGGTCATGGACATTCTCAGCATTGGACTGGTTCTCGATAAAAAACTCGGGGCGGTTCATCTTGCCCAAGTCGTGGTAGTAGGCCGCCACGCGAACGAGCATCGCATCTGCCTCAATGGCCTCAGCGGCCGCGTGCGCGAGGTTACCGACCATGAGCGAGTGGGCGTAGGTGCCCGGTACCGCCATGCGGAAGTCTTGTAGGATCGGAGTCGCCGGGTCGGAGAGCTCCAAGAGGCGCAGGTGGGTGGTGATCCCAAAGGGGCGCTCTAGGCACCAGACACCTAAATAGAACAGGGCCAGTGCCACGAGGCCAGAGCCGATTCCCATCAGAACGCCCGTTAAAATCTCGCGAGGGAGGTCATGCTCCATCTGCGCGACGAGCAGGCTCAGAATGGCGTTGGCACCACAGACCGCGGCTCCCGCACGAAAGACATCGCCTCGGTTACGCATTGAGGCCACCGAGACAATCCCTGCCAGTGAGGAGCCCAGAGTAAAGACGGTAAAACGTAGCTCGTTGTTGAGCACCACACCACTCGTCACCGCAAGTAGCGCAACAACCAGAGTCGCGACTGAGGGCGAGATGAGCAGCGCAATCACCATCCCTGCCGAGGCGACGCACATCATCCCCAGATACGAGAGATTGATTCCCGTAAAGGGCAGACCCAACAGAGTCGAGCCGAGCTTGATTCCCATCACGGAAACCACTGTCAGAATGGCGAGCAAAAAGAGCCGCTTTGTGTCCAGATAGAGCTCTCGGTGAAAGACCCGCAGGTAGACCGTCACGAATGCCACGATAAGGTTGACCATGAGGACAATCACCAGTATCGAGAGAGCATCCAGTGCGGCATTGCGAAGTCCCAGTGCGGTCAGTGCGTCTAAGTGCGCCTGGGTCACCCGCTCACCGTTTCGCAGTACCAGCTCACCTGCCGCAATCCGTCGGGTCTGGCGCGCCACCTGCGCCTCCGCTTCATCACGGGCCTGCTGGGTCATACGAGCATCGTAGTGGCGGTTCTCTGTCAGTGCCTCACTACAGAGAGCGGCGACGGGCGCACGGAGGTTCTCGGGGAGATCCAGCAAGATAGGATCGGCGACTAGGCCACGGCGTGCAATCGTGAGGTCGTTGGTGTCGTCTCGGAGCGTCCCCTCCATGGTGCGCGTGACGAGGCTGGTCGCGACGGCTTGCGCTTTCTCAAACAGCTCAGGGTTGGCAGCACTCAGAGCATCCAGAGTGGACTGGCTCAGTCTGAGGCCAGACTGTCGCCGAATATCTTCGAGCTCAGGGTGGTCCCGAACAGGGGTAGCAATGGCCTCAAAGACTGTCCGAATCGCCTCTTGTGTATTGCGGCTGGCATCGGGAATGAGCTGATAGCGCTTGTCAATCTGGCTGATCGCCTCTTCCCGCAGACGCTGTGTCGCCTCCGTGTCTTCGTAGCGTGCGGTGCGCGGGGCCGTCACGTCCTGGCGTGAGATCGTCCCAAGCGCGACATTGACCCGGTTGGGGAGCAAGTGAATACAGAGAAGTACTGAGAGAATCGCGGCGGTTCCGAGGGCGAGTAGGAGGCGCAGGGGCGAAATGCGTGGCGCAGGGGCAGGTTTTCCTCGCGGCTCAGAGGCACGGCGAGGGCGGGGATTCGTTGAGCTGATTTGAAGCTCAAAAGGCAGACGCCAGCGCATCTTCATAAAGCGATTCCGTGGCGATCTCAAACAAAAATAAGTTCAGCAGGATTCAGTGCTTCGTACATCGAGGGCACGGTGTACGCGGGGGATCGGGAGAGAGCTACTTCTCTTCGTTTGCTTGACGAATCTTGCGCTTGCGAGCGGCTTCTGCCTTACGGCGCTTGTCGCTAGGCTTCTCGTAGAACTCGTGGGTGCGGGCGGTTTTGAGGACTCCGTCCTGCTGAAGGACTTTCTTAAAACGCTTGAGGGCCGCCTCAAGCGGCTCACCTGGTTTCAGATTAATTTGTGCCATGAATAATTCACCCCCTCCCGAACAAAAATGTATTTTTTGGTGTGTCGCACACCGTGCCGGTGGCAATTGTATCTTAAATACCCGTCTCAGTCAAGGTAGCTAAACTCATTGAGGTTAAAGAGGGCACGGCAAAGAGCAGGGAGCCCGTGCTTGAGGCGGAGCTTCTCGCAGAGTTCGCGCTCGTTTTTGGTGGGGAGTCTTTGGAGGACAAGCCGGAATGCCAAGGCAAGCTTATCGGTCTCTGTGCTCTTTTCGACGCGCCGGGCAAGTGCCTGCGCTGCATCGCGCAGAAAGGGATTGTTCAGAAGTGCCAGCGCTTGGGGAGCCACGGTGGATGTCGTGCGCGAGGCACAAGAGACAGCGTTATCAGGTAGGTCAAACGTGGCGAGCAGAGGAACTGCCACGGTGCGCTTTTGCACCAGATAGAGGCTGCGAACGCCCTGACGCTCGGGGGGCGACGGATACCAGCCCTTGGTTTTCTCTTTGTTATCGTCCAGAAACGCGGGGTTGGCCTTGAGCACCTCATCGGGTAGAGGCGGCCAGATCGGGGGGCCACCAAAGCGCTCGGTGAGCTGACCGCTGGTCTGCAAGATCGCGTCACGGAGCTGCTCCGCAGAGAGGCGGCGCGGCGCATGGGCGCTCTGGTAGGCGCGGCTCCTTATGATGAGCCGATGGAGCGTCTTGACCGACCCACCGCTCTCCAAGAAAGCATGGGCGAGATAGTCGAGCAAAGCGCGGTTTTTAGGCGGTGCCCCCGAGTAGCCCAGGTCGTTGGGAGTGGCGATCAGGCCCTCACCGAAGTGCTGCATCCAGACGCGATTGACTAAGACCCGCGCGGCAAGTGGGTTTTCTTTGGCCGTGATCCACTGTGCCAGAGTCAGCCGTCGCCCTGTGGAGCCCGTGCGCACGGGCTTGACCAGCGGCACGGGGTTCGGGTCGAGCACGGTGGGAAAGCCGTAGGGCACTTCCTCCTTGGGTTGGTTGAGATCCCCCCCCGCCAGCACGTGCGTCGCGCGGGGGGGCTTGTCGCCATCGGTGACCAGCAGGCCCTTGAGGGGCTCTTGGTCGGAGCCTAGCGCCACCGAGAGATCGTCCCGAAACGTCACTCCCTCGAAGAAGGCACGAAAGCGATAGAAGTCCGCCTGGAGGATCGGCTCAGTCTTGTGGTGGTGGCAGCGAGCACAAGACATCGTCAGCCCCAGAAATGCCGCGCCCGTGGTCTCGACTAAGTCATTCATCAGAGCGTGCCGTACGCGATTGTCTTCGCCAAAGAGCTTAGCGCTATTGTCCCACGGGCCCAGGCGCAGGTAGCTTGTCGCGAGAAGTGCGTCCTGCTCGGCGGCGTTTTTTGGCTTGCCCGCCACCAGCTCATCGCCCGCAAGCTGCTCGGTGACGAACTTTGCGTAGGGCTTATCGGCGTTAAAGCTGCGCACGACATAGTCTCTGTAGCGCCAGGCTAAGGGGCGGAACTCATCCCAGTCAAAGCCATTGCTATCGGCGTAGCGCACCACATCGAGCCAGAGCCGCGCCTGGTGCTCACCATAGCTATGGCGAGCGAGAAGCTGCTCGGCAAAGACAGGGGCGCTCGTAAATGCAGCCACCTCGCGCTCGGTGGGAGGTAGGCCCGTTAGCCCGAAGCTGAGCCGCCGCGCGAGGGTACGCGAATCGGCCACGGGGGCTTGGGTTGTGCCCAGAAGTGAGTCAATCGAAGCGCCGACG
>Ga0315904_10007324_pt1 | contig 14846 bp, 12 predicted proteins | sample LakEriMetagenome_6_FD_203529 | JGI IMG/M metagenome (GOLD analysis project Ga0315904, IMG submission 203529) | Freshwater fungal communities from buoy surface, Lake Erie, Ohio, United States - Buoy 12 MA120 | ecosystem: Environmental > Aquatic > Freshwater > Lake | place: USA: Lake Erie, Ohio... | reverse complement strand
AAGCCTTCGACCGGGGCGAGGTCAACATCCACGAAGCGCTCGAGGCCGTCGCGGCGGCGGTTGAGGGCCGCGGCTGGGTGAGCACAGAGAACCGGTCCTGGGAGGAGCGGAAATGGGCGATATAGGAACCGAACTCCAGCGGTCCCGCCCGAGGAAAACTGCGATTCTGCGAACAGGCGACGCGCAATCCGACGCGCAGGCCCAACTCCAGGCCATGGCGGTCGCCTGGAGCCGGCTGCCCCAGGCCAGCCGGCAGCGGATCGCCCAGGTGATCCGAGACGAGTTCGAGCAGGCGGCCGTGGCTGAGCGGCGAACGCTGGGCTGAGCCGAGCCACCGCCGTGGCGTTGCCCACGCGGACAAAAAAAGGAAACCTCGCGCACGCGTTTCCGTTCCCGTCATGCTGGCGGTAGCGGCTTGAAGCCACGCGATGTTTGTACCGTACAAACGACTCGCTGGCGTTGGCTGGGGCCGCTGTCACGATGACGGCATGAGCACCACCAACACCTCGCTGTCGCCTGCGGGCGAGATTTTGTCGCGGAACGAGGCGGCGGTTTTCCTCCGCGTCTCGCCCGCCACGCTCCAGAACTGGGCCGCTCACGGCACAGGCCCACGCTACTCGCGGAGCGGCGACGTTCGAGGTCGGGCGTTCTACCGCCGCGCCGATCTGCTGCGGTGGCTGGAGGCTCGCGCCGTGAACACGGACATGGAGCGGCGATGAGCAGCGGAAACGAAAACATTACGCGGTCTAGCCGTAACCACGTCGGGAACACCGCGCACGCGACTCCGCACAACGGGCCTAGGGGGAGGGTGAATGCCTAGGCGACCCCAACCCACGGCCTTGAAAGTCCTGCGGGGCAACCCCGGCAAGCGGCCGTTGAACGCCAGCGAGCCACGGCCTCCGGCTGGCGACATCCGGCCGCCGGCATGGCTGTCCGATGAATCGCTCAACAAGTGGAACGAACTCGTGCCGCTGCTCGTCGGCGTTGGCATTCTCACCCAGGCCGACGTTGGGCCGCTGGCCCGCTACTGCGACTGCTGGGCGTGGTGGCGTCGCTGCCGCGAAGTGATCGACCGCGACGGCGACACCGTGGTGGTCCGCGACGAGGCCGGCAACGTGAAGTGGAGCCAGCAGCGGCCCGAGGTGGGCATCGTCTCGAAGTTGGCCCAGCAGATGCACCGGCTGGAGACGGAGTTCGGCCTCACGCCATCGGCGAGGTCTGCGATTCACGCGCCACCTAAGCAGCCCCACGACGAACTGGAAGCGTTCTTTGAAGCCCACGGAGCATGACACCATGAGCCCCGCAGTAGCCAAGCGAAAGCCCGCCGACACCACCGCCGCGATCCCCGAGGTGGCTGCCGCAATTCAGCGGCAGCAGGATGCCGACATCGCGGCGATGAACAAGTACCTCGAAGCCTATCGCACGGCGGTCGCGCTCGCGGCCCGAGGTGAGCCCATTCCGGCAACCGTTGCCGATTCGGCGGTGGTCGCTGCGAACGCTCTGCGGTTCAAGCCCGCGCGGTTCGAGGCGGATGTCGCAGCGATGCGGCAGGCTGCTGCCTTGGACAAACAGGAGGCGTCGCTCCGAGCGCGCACGGTCGCTGCGAAAGAGGAGGCCGTTGCGATCCGTGACCAACTCCGCGAACTGGAGGCTTTGCGCCGCGAACTGTTGGCGAAACAACACCGGCTCAATGCCACTGGGTTCGAGATGGCTGGAATCTCTCAGGAGCGGCAGCGGCTCGTGATCGAAGCCCCCCATCTGTTTCGCAACGCAGGCGAACTCAGCGATGCCCAGTGGAACCACGCTCGCGCCTGAGCCCGCCACCGCCGACACAACCTTCCGCCACCCTGGAGCCATGACACGATGAGACTCGAAACCACTTCGCTCGAACGCGGCCTCAACCGCCGTCGCATCCTGTTCGATGACGCGACCGCCCGAGGCGCGTTCGGCAGCGACCGCGTGATCCGAGCCGGCGTCTGCCGGCCGGCGATGGAGTGGGCCGTGGCTGCGGCCCGTCATGCCTGGGGCCGGCTCACCTGGGTTCGGCAGGACGAGGACGAGGCCACCGACACCTCGGCGGACACCATGGAGGTGCGCGGGTGAACGCCAGCGAGATTCGGTTCGGTGCGATCCTGAGTCCTGCCCACCGAGCGCGGGCGGCGGAGGCGGTGGCGTCGCGGTTCCCGCCGTCGCATCCGCCAGCCCCGCCGGACCAGCAGCCCATGCCGGCCGCGAAGCGATCCAGCGGCGCGACCGGCAACGGCACGCTCCATGGCTATGTCGTGTTGTGGGATCGCCTGTCGTGTCCGCTGGGCGGGTTCCGTGAGCGTATCGCTCGCGGAGCGTTTGACCAGACGCTCCAGGCGGTGAGAAACCGCGAACACTCCATCACCATCCAGACCGAGCATGACACGCGAAACCTACTGGGCCGCGCCGGCGTGAACCTCGAGCTCGTGCCAGACGAGCACGGGCTGAGGTTCACCGTCCGACTGCCGCGAACGACGCTCGCGTTCGACACCATAGAGTTGGTGCGAACGCGGATCCTCACGGGCGTGTCGTTTGGGTTCTCCGAGCCGCTGGATTCATGGGACCGCAGTGGCCGCGAAGCGATCCGCACGGTGAAGCGACTGCGGCTCCACGAGGTGAGCCTCGTCGCGTTCCCGGCCTATTCCTGTTCGAGCGTGACATCACTGCGCGGCCTGCCGCAACCGGGCCACTGGGTGGCAACTCGACTGCGGGCGACAGCGGCTCAGACGCGCGTGGCTGCTGCCGCGCCGTCGTACGTCGGCACAAGGACCGGAATCACCTGGAGGTAGTCCTGCTTCCGGTCCCCACGCGGGGCCGGAAACAAAACGGGCCAAGCGGTCGCCACCGCCGGCCCGTTGAATCACCAACGGCATGGAGGGCCGCTGTGACAATTTCATCCTACCCGCCGCATGAAGTGGCGGACGAAAACACGCTCGCGTTGCGACCACGCGACGCTGCTCGAACGCTGGGCCTCAGTGAGCGAACCCTATGGGGGCTCACAAAGGCCGGCAAGGTTCCGTTCGTGCGGATCGGCAAGGCCGTCCGCTACCCGCGTCACCTGCTGCTGCGGTGGCTGGAGGAACAGGCCCGCGCGGCGGAGGTGGCCTCCGATGAGTGACCACCGCGACATCGTCACCGAGTCCCGCACGCTCACGCTCCAGGCGGCGGTGTTCCGAGCCCTGCGGGATCGCGGACTGGAGCCCGAGTTGAGCGACATCTTGGCCGGGCGAGTCCAGCCGGCCGACGCGCTCGAGGCGCAGATGTTCCGCACGCTCGTGGGGACCGCCATCGTGGCCCACCTGCGGGCGACCATCCGCCTGGAGGAGTTTGAGCGTCGCTGGGTGTACCGCGTGGTGGATGCCGCCTGTCGCCGCCACGAGCGGCAGCAGCAGCGGCGGACGTTGAACCGCCGCGCCACGGTGGTCGCCCGCGAGCCCGTGGCCCTCGTCTCCACGAGCACCGCGACCGCCACCACCGTGGTGTTCCGCCGCAGGATCGGAGACTCGAATGGCTGAGAACACCTCCATGGTGATCGGCTGGGAGCCGATCGGCACGGGCGGCCGGGCGCGGCTCATCGTCACCGACGCGGCGGGCGCGACGCTGGACATCGACACCGCCGACTTGTCGCGGGCGGCGGACCGCGATGCCGTGGCCCGCAGGCTGGCCTCCAGGCTGACGAACACGCCCGTGGCCGACATCCAGGCCCACCTGCTGGGAATCGCCCAGGAACGCTGCGGGCTGGCTGCCGAGCCGCCTGCCCGCGTTCCCACGCTCCGCGATGCCGTGGAGGCGTGGCGGGCCACGGAGGCCACGCCAGTGGTGGAGACGGGGTTCGGCCCACTGGATGCCCTCGGAGGCGGCGGGCTGGCCCTGGGCAGCGTCACGGTGATCGCGGCCCCGCCATCGGTGGGCAAGAGCGCGTTCGGCCTCCAGGTGGCCCTGGGGGCCGCGTCGCTGGATGCGAACCTGCGAGTGGTTTGGGCAGCCGGCGAGATGTCGCTCGAGAAAATCGCGCAGCGTTCAATCTGCCGATGGTCGGCGGATCGGAAGCCCGTGTCGATGTCGCGGGCTGCTGCTCGAACTCCAGGTTCGCGGCAGACGGCAGACGAGCTCGTGGAGGCGGTCGGCGACAGGTTCCACATTCTCCAGCCGCCGCTGACGGCGGACCGCCTGGAGGCTGCGATCGACACCACGAAAGCGTCGCTCGTGATCATCGACTACATCCAACTCGTCTCGCTCGCTGGGGCCATGGACAGGCGGGCCGAGGTGGACGGGCTCGTGAAACGAGTTCGAGCGTTCACGCTGGAGAAGAACTGCGCCACCATCGTCGTGTCGAACGTGGCGAAGAACGTCTCCGGTGAGACGCGGATCGGGGCCATCGGGAAAGAGTCCAGCGAACTCGACTTCATGGCGGATCTGTTCCTGCTGGGCATCGCAGACGAGCACGAGGACGAACGTGGCCTCCGTGCCGTTCGCTGGAAAGTGGCGAAGAACCGCCACGGCCCATGCCATGACCTGGAGACGATGTTCGACGGCAGCCTCCAGACGTTCACGCCATCGGGAGCGCAGCCGTTGGAGGAGTTCGCCGACTTCGCCCAAACGCCACCGAGGTCGCGCAAGTGAGCAGGCCCGCGAAGCAGCCGCACGAGCGTGGCGAACTCCACCGTCGCGTCTCCGCCATCATCCAGGCGGGCGTGTTCGCTGCGATGTCGCGGCCTGGGCTCGTGGTGTTCCTCCAGGCCCGCCAATGGGCCGACTTCTCCACCTGCCGGCTCACCGTGTCGCTGCGGCGGCTGGCCTCCGAATGCGGGATCGGGCTGAGCACGGCGAAGCGGGGCGTGGATGCCCTCGTGGCCGCAGGTGTTCTCACCGAGCGGCCCAACAAACGGACCGACTTCCGCGTGTTCGAGGTGACGCGGCCCAAGCGGCAGAAGCAGCGGCAGCCGTCGCTGCGAGACGATCGTGGAGGCGACAGGCCATGGTGATCGCTGCGAACCCGTCGCGGGGCGCGTTCCACCTGGGGGAACAGGGTGTTCCACCTGGGGGAACAGCGCGTTCCACCTGGGGGAACATAAACCATGGATTCCTCCATGGATTCACCATGGAGGAATCGGAATCCACGGCGCGGACATCGACTTCGCCCCTATGGGGGCTCGTCGCTGCCGCTCAAGGAAGTGGGGGCCGCTGGGGTTCTCACGAGTTCGAGGAACGGCACGGAGGCTAATGCCATGGGCGAGTTGACGTTGACGGGCGAGACGTTGGTGGTGGCGATCCGCACGGAGCACGAGGCCGCATCTGCGGCGGCGCGTTCGGCCCTGGAGCACGCGCTCGAGTGCGGGCGGCTGCTGGCCCAGGCCCGAGCCGAGATACCGCACGGTGGCTGGGAGAACTACCTCACCGACACCTGCGGCATCGCTCCGCGAACGGGCCGGCTGTACCTGCGGCTCCACGCTCACCGCGACCGCCTGGGGAATCGGCAACGCGTTGCCGGTTTGACGGTCCGTGAGGCGGCGCAGTTGGTCGCGGAGCCCAGGCCCGAGGTGGCGAATGCTGGGCAGGCCGACGAACTGCCGATGCGTGTGCCTGGGTGGTATCGCCCTGGACACCGCCACTACGGGGTACATCCATCGGGATGGTTTTTCGAGGTGTGGCCGCATCCGGCAGGCGAACAGTGGGCGCACTTTTACATCTGCTCGCCGACGAGCGGCTATCCAGGCGACGAGGGTGGAATCCTCACGGGACCGAAACGAGGCATTCGTGTCGATGCGATTGAGTGGGCCATGGGCATGCAGGCCGCTAACGGAATGCCGTCGCTGGACGATGGCGAATGGTCGATCAGCGATTCACAATGCAGCATGGGCGACAGCGATGCGATCGCGGACCGTTTCAAGCATTACAACACTCTGCTGTTCGCAGGCGACGAGGACTACCGCCGGCGCGGCCTGGGCATTGAATCCAGCAGCCGTCGCGCCGCATCTCGAGCGACCACCGCGTAGTCGCTGCCGGCTGGCCTTGAATCGTTCGGCAGGATCGCGGATTCTCAACCCTCACCGCCCGCAGGAGGAGAACACCACCATGGCAAGCCTGAGCACGAACTCGAAGGGTCTGCGTCGCATCCTGTTCGTGGATGGAGCCGGCGAGCGTCGCTGCGTCCACCTCGGCCGGCTGCCGCAGAAAGCGGCGGAGGCGTTCCTGCGTCGCGTGGAGGAGTTGAGCGCGAACCGCATCGCGGGCGTGGCGAACTCCACGGAGTTGGCCTCGTGGCTGGGGAACCTGCCCGAGCCCACCCATGCGAAGTTGGTGCGCGTCGAGCTCGTGGAGCCCCGTGCCGCCGCGAACGTGCGGACGGTCGGCGAACTGCTCGACACGTTCGAGCAGCGGGCCGTGGTGAAGCCATCCACCCGCAAGGCGTACAAACAAACCACCGACAGCCTGCGGGCGTTCCTCGGAGCCGAGACGGCCCTCCAGGCCGTCACGGCGGAGACGGCCGACGCGTGGCGGAAGTGGATCGCCACCGACACCACCTCCGTGGGCCGCAAGCGGGGAACGGCCGACAATCGCCTGTCGCCGGCCACCTGCGCGAAACGGACGTTCGTGGCCCGCACGGTGTTCCGCAAGGCGGTCCGCTGGGGCTGGATCGCCACGAGCCCGTTTGAGGGCATCCAGGCGGGCTCGCAGGCGAACCCGTCGCGGGCGTTCTATGTCTCGCCCGAGGACACCACGGCCATCCTGGGCCGCTGCCCCGATGTCGAATGGCGGTCCATCGTGGGGCTCACGAGGTACGCGGGCCTGCGTTGCCCCAGCGAACTCGCGTCGCTCGTCTGGAGCGACATCGACTGGGAGGCGGGCCGGCTCACCGTGCGGGCCAGTAAGACCGAACACCACGGTGGAGGCCATGCCGTTCGCCACGTTCCGATCTGCCCCGCCCTGCGGGCCATCTTGGATGAAGCGTGGGAGCAGGCTGCCGATCGCTCCACGGCCGTTGTGCCGCGAGCAGCGAACGGCAACGTCAACCTGCGGACCACGTTCGAGAAAATCATCACGAGAGCCGGGCTCGTGCCGTGGCCCAGGCTGTTCCAGAATCTCCGTTCCTCGTGCGAGACGGACTGGGTGGAGGCGTACCCTGCCCACGAGGTCGCTGCGTGGCTGGGCCACTCGCCGGCCGTCGCCGCCCGCCACTACCTCCAGCGACGCGACCACCACTTCCGCGACGTTGTGGCGAACGGCCTGGGAGGCGACGCGCAATCCGACGCGCGCGGCGCACAAAATCGAGCGCAGCAGGTTCCCGCACGGAATCGCAAGGAATCGCTGCCGTCGCCGGAAGATGATGCCCTGCTGCGGTTTATGCGAACCGTTGCGGCATCGTGCGACGAACTGAACACTTGTTCAATGGGCGATATAGGAACCGAACTCCAGCGGTCCCGCCCGAGGAAAACTGCGATTCTGCGAACAGGCGACGCGCAATCCGACGCGCAGGCCCAACTCCAGGCCATGGCGGTCGCCTGGAGCCGGCTGCCCCAGGCCAGCCGGCAGCGGATCGCCCAGGTGATCCGAGACGAGTTCGAGCAGGCGGCCGTGGCTGAGCGGCGAACGCTGGGCTGAGCCGAGCCACCGCCGTGGCGTTGCCCACGCGGACAAAAAAAGGAAACCTCGCGCACGCGTTTCCGTTCCCGTCATGCTGGCGGTAGCGGCTTGAAGCCACGCGATGTTTGTACCGTACAAACGACTCGCTGGCGTTGGCTGGGGCCGCTGTCACGATGACGGCATGAGCACCACCAACACCTCGCTGTCGCCTGCGGGCGAGATTTTGTCGCGGAACGAGGCGGCGGTTTTCCTCCGCGTCTCGCCCGCCACGCTCCAGAACTGGGCCGCTCACGGCACAGGCCCACGCTACTCGCGGAGCGGCGACGTTCGAGGTCGGGCGTTCTACCGCCGCGCCGATCTGCTGCGGTGGCTGGAGGCTCGCGCCGTGAACACGGACATGGAGCGGCGATGAGCAGCGGAAACGAAAACATTACGCGGTCTAGCCGTAACCACGTCGGGAACACCGCGCACGCGACTCCGCACAACGGGCCTAGGGGGAGGGTGAATGCCTAGGCGACCCCAACCCACGGCCTTGAAAGTCCTGCGGGGCAACCCCGGCAAGCGGCCGTTGAACGCCAGCGAGCCACGGCCTCCGGCTGGCGACATCCGGCCGCCGGCATGGCTGTCCGATGAATCGCTCAACAAGTGGAACGAACTCGTGCCGCTGCTCGTCGGCGTTGGCATTCTCACCCAGGCCGACGTTGGGCCGCTGGCCCGCTACTGCGACTGCTGGGCGTGGTGGCGTCGCTGCCGCGAAGTGATCGACCGCGACGGCGACACCGTGGTGGTCCGCGACGAGGCCGGCAACGTGAAGTGGAGCCAGCAGCGGCCCGAGGTGGGCATCGTCTCGAAGTTGGCCCAGCAGATGCACCGGCTGGAGACGGAGTTCGGCCTCACGCCATCGGCGAGGTCTGCGATTCACGCGCCACCTAAGCAGCCCCACGACGAACTGGAAGCGTTCTTTGAAGCCCACGGAGCATGACACCATGAGCCCCGCAGTAGCCAAGCGAAAGCCCGCCGACACCACCGCCGCGATCCCCGAGGTGGCTGCCGCAATTCAGCGGCAGCAGGATGCCGACATCGCGGCGATGAACAAGTACCTCGAAGCCTATCGCACGGCGGTCGCGCTCGCGGCCCGAGGTGAGCCCATTCCGGCAACCGTTGCCGATTCGGCGGTGGTCGCTGCGAACGCTCTGCGGTTCAAGCCCGCGCGGTTCGAGGCGGATGTCGCAGCGATGCGGCAGGCTGCTGCCTTGGACAAACAGGAGGCGTCGCTCCGAGCGCGCACGGTCGCTGCGAAAGAGGAGGCCGTTGCGATCCGTGACCAACTCCGCGAACTGGAGGCTTTGCGCCGCGAACTGTTGGCGAAACAACACCGGCTCAATGCCACTGGGTTCGAGATGGCTGGAATCTCTCAGGAGCGGCAGCGGCTCGTGATCGAAGCCCCCCATCTGTTTCGCAACGCAGGCGAACTCAGCGATGCCCAGTGGAACCACGCTCGCGCCTGAGCCCGCCACCGCCGACACAACCTTCCGCCACCCTGGAGCCATGACACGATGAGACTCGAAACCACTTCGCTCGAACGCGGCCTCAACCGCCGTCGCATCCTGTTCGATGACGCGACCGCCCGAGGCGCGTTCGGCAGCGACCGCGTGATCCGAGCCGGCGTCTGCCGGCCGGCGATGGAGTGGGCCGTGGCTGCGGCCCGTCATGCCTGGGGCCGGCTCACCTGGGTTCGGCAGGACGAGGACGAGGCCACCGACACCTCGGCGGACACCATGGAGGTGCGCGGGTGAACGCCAGCGAGATTCGGTTCGGTGCGATCCTGAGTCCTGCCCACCGAGCGCGGGCGGCGGAGGCGGTGGCGTCGCGGTTCCCGCCGTCGCATCCGCCAGCCCCGCCGGACCAGCAGCCCATGCCGGCCGCGAAGCGATCCAGCGGCGCGACCGGCAACGGCACGCTCCATGGCTATGTCGTGTTGTGGGATCGCCTGTCGTGTCCGCTGGGCGGGTTCCGTGAGCGTATCGCTCGCGGAGCGTTTGACCAGACGCTCCAGGCGGTGAGAAACCGCGAACACTCCATCACCATCCAGACCGAGCATGACACGCGAAACCTACTGGGCCGCGCCGGCGTGAACCTCGAGCTCGTGCCAGACGAGCACGGGCTGAGGTTCACCGTCCGACTGCCGCGAACGACGCTCGCGTTCGACACCATAGAGTTGGTGCGAACGCGGATCCTCACGGGCGTGTCGTTTGGGTTCTCCGAGCCGCTGGATTCATGGGACCGCAGTGGCCGCGAAGCGATCCGCACGGTGAAGCGACTGCGGCTCCACGAGGTGAGCCTCGTCGCGTTCCCGGCCTATTCCTGTTCGAGCGTGACATCACTGCGCGGCCTGCCGCAACCGGGCCACTGGGTGGCAACTCGACTGCGGGCGACAGCGGCTCAGACGCGCGTGGCTGCTGCCGCGCCGTCGTACGTCGGCACAAGGACCGGAATCACCTGGAGGTAGTCCTGCTTCCGGTCCCCACGCGGGGCCGGAAACAAAACGGGCCAAGCGGTCGCCACCGCCGGCCCGTTGAATCACCAACGGCATGGAGGGCCGCTGTGACAATTTCATCCTACCCGCCGCATGAAGTGGCGGACGAAAACACGCTCGCGTTGCGACCACGCGACGCTGCTCGAACGCTGGGCCTCAGTGAGCGAACCCTATGGGGGCTCACAAAGGCCGGCAAGGTTCCGTTCGTGCGGATCGGCAAGGCCGTCCGCTACCCGCGTCACCTGCTGCTGCGGTGGCTGGAGGAACAGGCCCGCGCGGCGGAGGTGGCCTCCGATGAGTGACCACCGCGACATCGTCACCGAGTCCCGCACGCTCACGCTCCAGGCGGCGGTGTTCCGAGCCCTGCGGGATCGCGGACTGGAGCCCGAGTTGAGCGACATCTTGGCCGGGCGAGTCCAGCCGGCCGACGCGCTCGAGGCGCAGATGTTCCGCACGCTCGTGGGGACCGCCATCGTGGCCCACCTGCGGGCGACCATCCGCCTGGAGGAGTTTGAGCGTCGCTGGGTGTACCGCGTGGTGGATGCCGCCTGTCGCCGCCACGAGCGGCAGCAGCAGCGGCGGACGTTGAACCGCCGCGCCACGGTGGTCGCCCGCGAGCCCGTGGCCCTCGTCTCCACGAGCACCGCGACCGCCACCACCGTGGTGTTCCGCCGCAGGATCGGAGACTCGAATGGCTGAGAACACCTCCATGGTGATCGGCTGGGAGCCGATCGGCACGGGCGGCCGGGCGCGGCTCATCGTCACCGACGCGGCGGGCGCGACGCTGGACATCGACACCGCCGACTTGTCGCGGGCGGCGGACCGCGATGCCGTGGCCCGCAGGCTGGCCTCCAGGCTGACGAACACGCCCGTGGCCGACATCCAGGCCCACCTGCTGGGAATCGCCCAGGAACGCTGCGGGCTGGCTGCCGAGCCGCCTGCCCGCGTTCCCACGCTCCGCGATGCCGTGGAGGCGTGGCGGGCCACGGAGGCCACGCCAGTGGTGGAGACGGGGTTCGGCCCACTGGATGCCCTCGGAGGCGGCGGGCTGGCCCTGGGCAGCGTCACGGTGATCGCGGCCCCGCCATCGGTGGGCAAGAGCGCGTTCGGCCTCCAGGTGGCCCTGGGGGCCGCGTCGCTGGATGCGAACCTGCGAGTGGTTTGGGCAGCCGGCGAGATGTCGCTCGAGAAAATCGCGCAGCGTTCAATCTGCCGATGGTCGGCGGATCGGAAGCCCGTGTCGATGTCGCGGGCTGCTGCTCGAACTCCAGGTTCGCGGCAGACGGCAGACGAGCTCGTGGAGGCGGTCGGCGACAGGTTCCACATTCTCCAGCCGCCGCTGACGGCGGACCGCCTGGAGGCTGCGATCGACACCACGAAAGCGTCGCTCGTGATCATCGACTACATCCAACTCGTCTCGCTCGCTGGGGCCATGGACAGGCGGGCCGAGGTGGACGGGCTCGTGAAACGAGTTCGAGCGTTCACGCTGGAGAAGAACTGCGCCACCATCGTCGTGTCGAACGTGGCGAAGAACGTCTCCGGTGAGACGCGGATCGGGGCCATCGGGAAAGAGTCCAGCGAACTCGACTTCATGGCGGATCTGTTCCTGCTGGGCATCGCAGACGAGCACGAGGACGAACGTGGCCTCCGTGCCGTTCGCTGGAAAGTGGCGAAGAACCGCCACGGCCCATGCCATGACCTGGAGACGATGTTCGACGGCAGCCTCCAGACGTTCACGCCATCGGGAGCGCAGCCGTTGGAGGAGTTCGCCGACTTCGCCCAAACGCCACCGAGGTCGCGCAAGTGAGCAGGCCCGCGAAGCAGCCGCACGAGCGTGGCGAACTCCACCGTCGCGTCTCCGCCATCATCCAGGCGGGCGTGTTCGCTGCGATGTCGCGGCCTGGGCTCGTGGTGTTCCTCCAGGCCCGCCAATGGGCCGACTTCTCCACCTGCCGGCTCACCGTGTCGCTGCGGCGGCTGGCCTCCGAATGCGGGATCGGGCTGAGCACGGCGAAGCGGGGCGTGGATGCCCTCGTGGCCGCAGGTGTTCTCACCGAGCGGCCCAACAAACGGACCGACTTCCGCGTGTTCGAGGTGACGCGGCCCAAGCGGCAGAAGCAGCGGCAGCCGTCGCTGCGAGACGATCGTGGAGGCGACAGGCCATGGTGATCGCTGCGAACCCGTCGCGGGGCGCGTTCCACCTGGGGGAACAGGGTGTTCCACCTGGGGGAACAGCGCGTTCCACCTGGGGGAACATAAACCATGGATTCCTCCATGGATTCACCATGGAGGAATCGGAATCCACGGCGCGGACATCGACTTCGCCCCTATGGGGGCTCGTCGCTGCCGCTCAAGGAAGTGGGGGCCGCTGGGGTTCTCACGAGTTCGAGGAACGGCACGGAGGCTAATGCCATGGGCGAGTTGACGTTGACGGGCGAGACGTTGGTGGTGGCGATCCGCACGGAGCACGAGGCCGCATCTGCGGCGGCGCGTTCGGCCCTGGAGCACGCGCTCGAGTGCGGGCGGCTGCTGGCCCAGGCCCGAGCCGAGATACCGCACGGTGGCTGGGAGAACTACCTCACCGACACCTGCGGCATCGCTCCGCGAACGGGCCGGCTGTACCTGCGGCTCCACGCTCACCGCGACCGCCTGGGGAATCGGCAACGCGTTGCCGGTTTGACGGTCCGTGAGGCGGCGCAGTTGGTCGCGGAGCCCAGGCCCGAGGTGGCGAATGCTGGGCAGGCCGACGAACTGCCGATGCGTGTGCCTGGGTGGTATCGCCCTGGACACCGCCACTACGGGGTACATCCATCGGGATGGTTTTTCGAGGTGTGGCCGCATCCGGCAGGCGAACAGTGGGCGCACTTTTACATCTGCTCGCCGACGAGCGGCTATCCAGGCGACGAGGGTGGAATCCTCACGGGACCGAAACGAGGCATTCGTGTCGATGCGATTGAGTGGGCCATGGGCATGCAGGCCGCTAACGGAATGCCGTCGCTGGACGATGGCGAATGGTCGATCAGCGATTCACAATGCAGCATGGGCGACAGCGATGCGATCGCGGACCGTTTCAAGCATTACAACACTCTGCTGTTCGCAGGCGACGAGGACTACCGCCGGCGCGGCCTGGGCATTGAATCCAGCAGCCGTCGCGCCGCATCTCGAGCGACCACCGCGTAGTCGCTGCCGGCTGGCCTTGAATCGTTCGGCAGGATCGCGGATTCTCAACCCTCACCGCCCGCAGGAGGAGAACACCACCATGGCAAGCCTGAGCACGAACTCGAAGGGTCTGCGTCGCATCCTGTTCGTGGATGGAGCCGGCGAGCGTCGCTGCGTCCACCTCGGCCGGCTGCCGCAGAAAGCGGCGGAGGCGTTCCTGCGTCGCGTGGAGGAGTTGAGCGCGAACCGCATCGCGGGCGTGGCGAACTCCACGGAGTTGGCCTCGTGGCTGGGGAACCTGCCCGAGCCCACCCATGCGAAGTTGGTGCGCGTCGAGCTCGTGGAGCCCCGTGCCGCCGCGAACGTGCGGACGGTCGGCGAACTGCTCGACACGTTCGAGCAGCGGGCCGTGGTGAAGCCATCCACCCGCAAGGCGTACAAACAAACCACCGACAGCCTGCGGGCGTTCCTCGGAGCCGAGACGGCCCTCCAGGCCGTCACGGCGGAGACGGCCGACGCGTGGCGGAAGTGGATCGCCACCGACACCACCTCCGTGGGCCGCAAGCGGGGAACGGCCGACAATCGCCTGTCGCCGGCCACCTGCGCGAAACGGACGTTCGTGGCCCGCACGGTGTTCCGCAAGGCGGTCCGCTGGGGCTGGATCGCCACGAGCCCGTTTGAGGGCATCCAGGCGGGCTCGCAGGCGAACCCGTCGCGGGCGTTCTATGTCTCGCCCGAGGACACCACGGCCATCCTGGGCCGCTGCCCCGATGTCGAATGGCGGTCCATCGTGGGGCTCACGAGGTACGCGGGCCTGCGTTGCCCCAGCGAACTCGCGTCGCTCGTCTGGAGCGACATCGACTGGGAGGCGGGCCGGCTCACCGTGCGGGCCAGTAAGACCGAACACCACGGTGGAGGCCATGCCGTTCGCCACGTTCCGATCTGCCCCGCCCTGCGGGCCATCTTGGATGAAGCGTGGGAGCAGGCTGCCGATCGCTCCACGGCCGTTGTGCCGCGAGCAGCGAACGGCAACGTCAACCTGCGGACCACGTTCGAGAAAATCATCACGAGAGCCGGGCTCGTGCCGTGGCCCAGGCTGTTCCAGAATCTCCGTTCCTCGTGCGAGACGGACTGGGTGGAGGCGTACCCTGCCCACGAGGTCGCTGCGTGGCTGGGCCACTCGCCGGCCGTCGCCGCCCGCCACTACCTCCAGCGACGCGACCACCACTTCCGCGACGTTGTGGCGAACGGCCTGGGAGGCGACGCGCAATCCGACGCGCGCGGCGCACAAAATCGAGCGCAGCAGGTTCCCGCACGGAATCGCAAGGAATCGCTGCCGTCGCCGGAAGATGATGCCCTGCTGCGGTTTATGCGAACCGTTGCGGCATCGTGCGACGAACTGAACACTTGTTCAATGGGCGATATAGGACTCGAACCTATGACCCCTAGCTTGTCGAGCTAGTGCTCTAACCAACTGAGCTAATCGCCCGCAAAGACCACGGAGAGAGTCTTGCGCGTGATCGGGCGCCAGTCAAGCGAT
>Ga0315904_10007322_pt1 | contig 14850 bp, 14 predicted proteins | sample LakEriMetagenome_6_FD_203529 | JGI IMG/M metagenome (GOLD analysis project Ga0315904, IMG submission 203529) | Freshwater fungal communities from buoy surface, Lake Erie, Ohio, United States - Buoy 12 MA120 | ecosystem: Environmental > Aquatic > Freshwater > Lake | place: USA: Lake Erie, Ohio... | reverse complement strand
AATCTCCGGCTTGAACTGTAGCGATTGCGCCACCACGGTAGCTACTCCATACTATACTACAGACTTTACATTAACCGTAAATTATCTCCAAAACTGCGCAGTATCTGAAACAGTACGGGTAAATGTGGGTGATGGGGAAGATTTTTATGTACCCAACGCTTTCTCACCCAACGGAGATGGCAATAATGACGTCTTAGAAGTGTATGGTCGTGGTTTGGCAAAAGTTGACTTAACCATTTTCAATCGTTGGGGAGAAAAGGTTTTTGACAGCAACAACCAGTGGCAAGGATGGGATGGCAACTATAAAGGGATAGAATCTACGGCAGGAGTTTATACCTACTATGTAGAAGCCACTTACCTAAATGGAAAAACAAAAGGGAAAAAAGGAACTATTACTATAATCAGATAAAAAACAACCCTATTAAATGTAACCTTTTTGCCTTATTTACCGAATAAGACAGCAAGGAACCAAAAAAATAAAAGACGAAAGTTTTTTAAACACAAAAAATTTATACTTTAGACAACCTTTTCTAAAACCGAGACATGAAGAAGTTATTACCTATCCTATTAATCGCCTTTGGCGTGTTTAAAGCTGAGGCACAAGATCCTCACTTTTCTCAATTTTACATGACACCGATGTACCTCAATCCGGGCTTGACCGGTGCGTTTGACGGCAACTACCGTGGAACAGCATTGTTTAGAGGACAGTGGGGTTCTGTGTTGCGCGATGAAAGCACACCGATGTATCGCACCTACACAGCTTCTGCTGACTTTAGAACCAATAAAGGTTTTATGAAAGGAGATGCCTTTGGATTTGGTGCCCAATTCATGGGCGACCAAGCCGGAGAATCTAAATTCGGATTTAATAGCGGTGGCATCTCTATGGCCTACCACAAATCATTAAACTCTAAAGCCACTAACTTTTTGACTTTAGGATTTTCATCCAACATTTTCCAACAGAGCATAGATTTTTCTCGCCTACAATTCGGTAGCCAGTGGGATGGTCAAGGATACAATGCCTTGTTGCCTACCAACGAATTTTTGGTAAACAATCGCTTCTTGTATTGGGATGTAAACGCAGGTTTGCTTTGGTACATGAAAATCGCTAAAAGAACAAACGTTTACTTGGGTGGATCGGTGTTTCACATCAACCGTCCGGCTATCTCTTTCTTAGGCGACAAAGACGTGCGCATGAACATGAAATTTGTTGGTCATGGTGGTGTTCGTTTCCCTATCAAAGGACGCTTCGATTTGCAACCTAAGTTTATCGTGATGTTTCAAGGAAAATCTATCGAAACTATTTGGGCAGCTGATTTCAGAATTTTGTTTGAAGAAAGATATCCTGAGGGCAATCACTTCCGCTTTGGAGCGATGTTCCGTATGGTGGGTGGCGATGCTAATGCACCTTGGAGAGATCAACGCTTAAATTCTGAAGCAGTTATCTTGAATGCCGGTGTGGTTTGGAATGGTTTAGAGCTCGGTGTAGCTTATGACATAAACGTGAGTGATTTGATTTCGGGTTCACGCTCACAAGGTGGATTTGAAGTAGGTCTAGCTTACGTAGGCAAATGGAAAAAGAGAGGTCCTCAAACTATCTACTGCCCACGCTTCTAATACAGCAACCGCATATAGAAAATATAAAAACGCCTTCAGTGATGAGGGCGTTTTTTTTTAAATGTTACCAAGTTTTATTGTTGAGTGATGTGCATTGGGAAGCAATAAATGAAAGCGGTCTCTGCCCTCGCCATGTATTATTACCCCCAAAAATTATCTTTGCTTAAGCCACTTCAGGCATATGCATAATGAATACCCAAATTCAAGATAGCTTACAAACCTACACAGCCTTTCATAAACTGCCTAATGCGGTAAATGTTTTCAGCATGTTGATGCAGGAGAGTGGTTTTTCAAGTTAGAATACCGATATGCATTTAACGGAAAAGAGATTGATGATAAGCTGAAAAATTAGATTACAAAAAACTACTTCCGCTTTAATTCTGCTGCCGGAATAGAATACGCCCATTTCTTTTTGCCACCAAGTTTAAAGGCTTCAATCAAGCACGTCCGATTCTCACCATAGCCTTGAAGGGTGATACGACCAAAATTCTTTTTGTAAAGAATGGTGGATTTTATGCTGTAGGTATTTTGAAAAGCCTTCAAGTATTTGGTGTTTAGGATAGGGCTGGTGAGGGGAGAACAAGTAAAATCATAAAACGGATAGCCTTTCCACTCTCGTTTGCTGAGTTCGGTGAAATGTTTGTCGCCCGTCAAAAAAATAACTCCGGGTATATTATTCTCGGCCACAAAATCAAGCAGTTGGTTGCGCTCCACCGGATACTTCGCGTAAGAGTCATCATACCACGAATCGCTAATCACTTGCGAACCGGTGCAAATAAATTTGAACGTGGCAGTGCTGTTCTTTAATCCATCAATTAACCAAGCTAACTGCTCTTTACCCAAGTAAGCGCCTGTGGTATCACCTTCGGGGTCTAAGAACCAACGATTGTCCGTCATAAAAAACTCAGCATCATATTGACGAAACGAAAAGTAATTGCCGCCAACAGAATCTTGATAATTGTTTGGCCAAAAACCTTTATACACTTTCAGGGCATCTTCTTTTAGTGGAAAGTTTTTATCAGCATCGTTCCAACCATAATCGTGATCATCCCAAATGGCGTAGTTGGGTTGATGATTTAGAAAATCGCGAAGCGTATAAAAGTTCTCTCTAAGTTTGAGTTGACGATCAAACATATTGTCGTAACTCTTATAATCTTTCCCCATGTAGTAAACATTGTCGCCTAACCACACCATGAAGTCGCTGTCTTTTCTTTTCATCGAAGAAAAAATGTGCACCCATGGACCGGGGAAAGCAATACGCGCAAAGCCCGGGCTCATGTAAGCACAAGAACCCACTAAAAAATTTACATCACAAACCTCTTCTGCGTCAAGTGTGCGGAAAATACATTTGGTGTAGGGTTGCAATGGGTCAACGGCATATACCACTTTATAGGTGTGTCCGGGTTGTAGGTTAGTGAAATCTACAGTGAGCGCAAATCGACCTTTTTTGTCATTTATTTTTTCAAAACGCGTGGCACGGTAGAAGGTGTTGTCATTCATATCTTGCAGCGAAACCAAGTTTTGACCATCGCCTTTATATGCAAACCAAACACGAGCCGTAGTGGCGGAAACGGCACCCAAAACAGGGCCGGTAATTAAACGAGGTTTTTCGGGGTTTTGAGCGGAGATGGCTAGCGTAACAAAGCAAAAAAATGAAACTAAAAGATGTTTGTTTTTCAACATAAAAACCGTGATTAATACAACATGAAGGTAAAAATAATTTGAACTGGCAATTCATGCTGCTCCGAACAACTATATTAGCCTAATGAACACGAAATCAATAGTTTTTGGCGTCTTACTAACGATAATAATTTTTAAAAGTCAAGCGCAGGTCAACATGATGAACGATAGTACAGAAGCGAGAGCTAAAGAGATATTAGGGCAAATGACGTTGAAGCAAAAAGTGTATGAAATGCACGGACATGGTTTAGCTCGGTTTGGCTTGTCGATTTTATTTTCGAAGAAAGTGAAGCCGGTACATGCCGGAGGCAACAAGAAGTTTGATTTGCCTTCCACCATTTTTTTAGATGGACCCCGCGGAGTGAGTTTTTATAAAGGCACAACAGCCTTCCCAACTACTATGGCACGCGGTGCAAGTTGGGATGTGGATTTAGAGCGTAGGATAGGCGAAGCTATGGCAAAAGAAGTGCGTGCATTGGGGGCGAATTATTCAGGCGCAGTTTGTATGAATTTATTGCGCCATCCGGCTTGGGGGCGTTCGCAAGAAACGTATGGCGAAGACCCACATCATCTGGGCGAAATGGCTTCGGCCTTGGTTGCTGGTATACAGTCGCACAATGTGCAAGCTTGTGTTAAACACTTTGCGGTCAACAGTATGGAAAATAATCGTTTTGGCGGCAGCATGAATATGGATGAACCCACACTGCGCGATGTGTATTTACCGCATTTCAAAAAAGTGATAGAACGAGGAGCCGCATCGGTGATGAGCGCCTACAACAAAGTAAATGGGGAATATTGCGGGCATAGTAAATACCTCCTTATGGACATTCTGCGCAAGGAATGGGGCTTTAAGGGTTACATTACATCTGACTGGCAAAACGGATTGTATGATACTAAAAAGGGAGTTGAAGCAGGTATGAACATTGAGATGCCTGCGGCAAATTGTTATCGCTTGTCTAACATAAAGAAACTGCTTAAAAATGGCGACTTAACCGAGCAACAGATTGATACGTTGGTTTACCCAATCATTTACACCAAGCTGTTGTTCGCTTCAAAAAAAGATAAGCAAACCTACCCAAAATCAATCGTTGGCTGCGAAGCTCATGTAGCTCTTGCGCGAGAAGCCGCAGAGAAAAGTGCAGTGTTGCTCAAGAACGAAAGCAATATTTTGCCCTTAGAGAAAACATCGATTAAAACTATTGCTGTAATCGGTTCATTGGCTAGTGTGGCACAAACCGGTGACCATGGCAGCAGCAGAGTGTTTGCTACATCTGTAAGCACACCGTTCGAAGCTTTGCAACATTATTTTGAAGGATCAACTACCAAAGTGCTGACGGCATCAAACAGCGATTTAGCTAAAGTAAAAGAAGTCAGCGCACAAGCAGATGTGGTGTTGGTAGTGGCCGGCACTACCTACCTAGATGAAGGCGAATTTATTGGCAACGGGCAAATTCGCGACAAGAAAAATCCAAACAAGAAAAACTTTATCACCAAAACGGGTGTGCTGGCTGTTGGTGGTGACAGAGCATATCTTCACTTGCACCAAACAGATATTGATGTAATAAAAGCGGCTGCTTCCATAAACAAAAGAGTAGTCGTAAGTTTGGTGGCGGGTAGTGCTGTGACCGTTGAAGAATGGCACGAAGAGGTGTCGGCCATTATCCAAACATTTTACAACGGTCAAGAAGGTGGCCATGCTTTGGCGCGTTTGCTTTTTGGTGAAGTAAACCCAAGCGGAAAATTGCCGTTCACCGTACCCGTTTCCGAAAATGATTTACCGCCTTTTGATTCGTATGCAGCAGAGGTAGATTATGGTTACTATCATGGCTATACTTTACTAGACAAAGAATTGATTTTGCCGCGCTATCCTTTTGGATATGGTTTAAGCTACACGAAGTTTCAGCTATCTGACTTGCAAAAAGAACTAGGCGATGTGTTGCAGCTTTCGTTGAATGTAACCAACATCGGCAGCCGCGAAGGAGCGGAGGTGGTGCAGGTGTATATTGGTTTGGAGCCACAACAAGGCGGGTCGAATCAGTTAGATGTACCGCAAAAACTATTACGTGGATTTGCTAAAGTCAATCTACTAGCCGGAGAACAAAAGCATATCACCATTACCATTCCCTTAACCGAGCTGGCACACTACGACCCGGAAGTAGAAGAAAGTGTAGTGCTAAAAGGAAATTACAACTTTTGGGTAGGTAACAGCTCAGACGATGAGCAAATGCTGACGGGTAGTTTTGTGGTGGAGTGATATACGCTTGAAATCGAAATCGCATTGCTTTACATTCACTTTTTATTTATCTTCGGTTAAAAATAAACGATGAATCTTAATGCCGAAAAAAAGCAAATAAAGGAAGATATAGACGATGTCAATGATGCGCATTTGCTTCGTGCAATCAAAGAGATGCTTACTTACGCTAAAACAGCAAACGAGGAGCGTTATATTAAACCTTTCACTAAACAGCAAGTAGTTAAACGTGCCTTAACTTCAGAAAAAGATATAGCAGTTGGGCGAACTACATCGTTAAAAAACTTAAGAAAAGAAGTAAAGAAATGGTGATTTATGAAAGTAGAAATCACAGACTTTGCTAAATCCGAGCTAAGGAAAATTCATAATTACCATGTTCAGGTAGCATCACCCGAAATCGCAACAAAGCTCATTAATAAAATCCTAGATGCAATTGATGAATTAGCACAACTGCCATCGATTGGTAGTAAAGAACCATTACTTCATGAATTGAATAAAAATTATCGCTACATCGCATGTGCTAACTATTACATATAAAATCTTTTTTTAAAACACGGAGAATGTTATTTACATTACGGATATTTTTGACTGTCGTCAAAATCTTGTGAAGATCACTAAACGCAACCGCCAATAAAAAAACGCCCCCACTTTTCAGCGAGGGCGTTTTTATTTTCTCTTTACTAAGCAGCATTTTTTAAGTTCTTCAATTCCTTCTTTAGGCTATAGTAGTCGTGTCGCATTTGCATGCTTAGAAAAAAAAGAGCATTGATGCCCAGTGCTTGTTCAATTTTGATAGCTATTGCTGTGCTAAAATTTCGCTTACCCGAAATGAGCTCGCTTAATACGGTTGGCGATACCTTCATAGCCGCAGCTACCTCTTTTTTGGTCATCTGCCTGTAGTCTATCTCTTCACCTAGTACAATACCCGGGTGATATGTTTTTTGAGGTGTAATTTCGTTGGCTGTTTTCATGATATTTATTTTAGTGGTAATCAATTAATTCTAATATTTCGACAGTTATTTCATTCTCAGCTACTTCAAAAAAGCAAATTCTAAATTGATTATCTACTCTTATTGATAGTTGCCCTTTTCTTTCACCTTTTAGTTTTTCAAGATTTAGGGATTTGATTTGACTTATAGTTTTTAAATCTGGAGCATCTATCAATTGGCCTATTCTTAATCTATATCGCTCTATGATATGCTTGGCAAATTTATATTTAGACACAGCCACTCTTAAGTCCGATTCATATAGATCTAATACTTTTTTGTTTTGAAATCTTACAATCATGCTTCACAAAAATAGTGAATGTTTTAAATAATAAAAAACGCCCCCACTTTTTAGCGAGGGCGTTTTTATTTAGTCTGACCAAAGTCAAACCTAAATCCAATAATTATTTTACAAGTGTATCTGCATAGTTTACAACAGTAGAGTCGTTCACTACTTGCGTTTCTTGAACAACTTCAATCTTGTTTTCTGTAGGTTCAGTCGTGGTGGTTTCGTGAGAAGTCACCGCAATAAGTGGAGCGATAGTCAAACCAACTAATGAAGAAAGTTTAATCAAGATATTCATTGAAGGACCTGAGGTGTCTTTAAATGGATCACCCACCGTGTCACCCACTACGGCTGCTTTGTGTGGTTCAGATTTTTTGTAGAAAGTTTCCGTTTTTCCGTTCACTTCAATTTCTACACCTTTCTCAAAAGATTTCTTCGCATTGTCCCATGCACCACCGGCATTGTTTTGGAAAATAGCCCAAAGCACACCGCTTACTGTCACACCCGCCATGTAAGCACCCAAGGCTTCTGCGCCCATGATGATACCTACTAAGATAGGAGTCACGATAGTGATGACACCCGGAGCTAACATTTCACGCAAAGCAGCTTTTGTAGAAATCTCTACACACTTACCATATTCCGGTGTGCCGGTGCCTTCCAAAATACCCGGAATTTCACGGAACTGTCTGCGCACTTCGTTCACCATGTCCATGGCTGCTTTACCCACGCTGTTCATCGCCAAGGCAGAGAACACCACAGGTATCATACCGCCAATAAACAAAGCAGCTAATACTTTTGCATCAAAAATATTGATACCGTGAATACCCGTCAGCGTCACGTAAGCAGCAAACAAAGCCAATGCCGTCAAAGCTGCAGAAGCAATCGCAAAACCTTTACCCACGGCTGCTGTAGTGTTACCTACTGAGTCCAACACGTCTGTTTTCTCACGCACTTCTTTTGGCAATTCGCTCATTTCAGCAATACCACCCGCGTTGTCAGCAATCGGTCCGAAAGCATCTACCGCCAACTGCATCGCTGTAGTAGCCATCATTGCTGAAGCAGCAATACCCACACCATAGAAACCGGCCAATGCATAAGCGCCCCAAATAGCTGCTGCAAAAATCAACACCGGAAACGCTGTTGAAAGCATACCAGTACCCAATCCTGCAATAATGTTTGTGGCTGCACCTGTGGCTGATTTTTGAACGATGTCTTTCACCGGCTTACCACCCAATCCGGTGTAGTACTCCGTAATCATCGAAATCAAATAACCCACGGCCATACCGATACATACCGCAAAAAACACATTCATAGAAGTGGTATTAATCACACTAAACTCACCAGCGTTGAACGCACTCATTTGAATGTTTTCCGGCAACATCATTTTGATCAACACAAAAGAAGCCGCTAAAGCCAACAACATCGAAATGTTGTTTCCTCTGTTCAATGCGCTTTGCACTGTGTCCGTGTCCGCTTTTGCATTTTCTGACACGCTCACAAACCAGCTACCAATGATAGATGCAATGATACCTACACCAGCAATAGCGATAGGCAATAAGATAGGGCCAATGCCACCAAAGTTGTCAGCAATGCTACCACCGTTGTCGCGGATAATGTAGTTACCCAACACCATTGAAGCTAATACTGTAGCCACATATGAACCGAACAAGTCGGCACCCATTCCGGCCACGTCACCCACGTTGTCGCCCACGTTGTCGGCAATCGTTGCCGGGTTGCGTGGATCATCCTCAGGGATACCCGCCTCTACTTTTCCTACAAGGTCAGCGCCTACGTCAGCCGCTTTAGTGTATATCCCTCCACCCACGCGCGCAAACAAAGCAATCGACTCAGCACCCAATGAGAAACCGGCCAACACTTCTAGCACTTTAGTCATTCCCGAGTAGCCACCGCCTGTCGCAAAATCTCCACCCATGAATTGGAAAAAGAAAAAGATAAACAAAGAGCTAAGTCCCAACACTGCCAATCCGGCCACGCCAAGTCCCATCACCGTTCCGCCACCAAAAGAAACCTTCAAGGCCTTAGCCAACGAAGTTTTGGCTGCTTGTGTCGTGCGCACGTTTGCTTTCGTAGCAATACGCATACCCAAAAAACCCGCCAAGGCTGAAAAGAAACAGCCAATCACGAAAGACAAGATAATCAGCAAGCTAGAATTAGCCGCCACCTTAGGCACTTGCGAAAGCACACCTAGGCCGATGCTCGCCAACACCACATAAATAGCCAAAATGCGATACTCCGCTTTCAAAAAAGCCATCGCTCCTTCGGCAATATTTTGAGCTATACCGCTCATTTTTGCATCTCCTGCATCTTGCTTCGTAACCCACGAAGAAAGCACAGCCATGTAGACCAACGCCACAAGACCGAAAACGGGAAGAATGTAAATCAAGTTCTCCATAAATTTGTTTTTAAATAAGGTTTTCTGTTAAAAAAAATACACCTGCACGGTCGGCAAGTGGGGCGCAAATATAGGATTTGTAGGCAAAACCTAAAGTTTTTGCATGTATTATATAACCTTAAACCCCGATTTTGTTAAAGCTATTTGCTTATTTTGACCTCAGCTGAGCCACTAATTAATCAACTTGAATTGTTGTGATTTAAACATCGAAGGTTGGTTGTTATTACATTTCTTTGCCACGTGTACCGTATTAGCCCAACACATTACCTTTCGACTATTCACTATGCTGATGCGCAGGAGATTTTTGCGCTGTTGCAAAGCGAAACTATACACCGCAATCTGTTGCAACTGCCCAGACCTTACACCTTTGCCCATGCGTTGGAGTGGATAGATGACAACAAAGATTTTGAAGAGGGATATCCTTACCCGATGAACTATGCCATCCGGAACCAAGCGGGGCAGTTTTGCGGCACTATTGGTTTTCATTTTATAGACCAAAAAGTGGCCGGCCATTGCGCTATTGGTTATTGGCTTGGGGAGGCGCATTGGGGGCAAGGCATCATGACTGCCGCTATCCAATCTATTATTCATTTAGCGAAAGAAAAGCACGGATTGACCTCGCTGGAGGCCGATGTGTTTGAATGGAATGAGGCGTCTAAACGGGTGCTGTTCAAACATGGGTTTACACCTCAAAGCAGCCTTCAAAAAACAAAACTCGATGGCACGGTGGTGACCGCCCAACGGTTTATAAAAATGGTTTAAGCTTTACCACTGGCACACAATCTTGCCTTGGCTTTTGCGGCCTTCCATGTAGCGGTGTGCCTCGGTGAGGTCTTTGACGGAAAATACTTTCCCCTTCATCGGTTTAAATACTCCGGCTTCGTAGAGCCGCACCACTTCGTTTAAGCAGCGGAGAATGGTGAGTGGTTTTTTGTCGGCTAGTTTCAGCATGTTTACTCCGAGCAAACTCTTGGAGCTCATCATAAATATAGCGGGATGGTAAATGCCAAACTGAATGGCTTTGCCGAGTTGAGAAAACACGTTGTTGCTATCGCTCATGCTCGCTGCGCCATAGCACACAATTCTTCCACCGGCCGTTAGGCAGTTGATGCCTTTGCGAATAAATTCTGCGCCTAGCGCATCGAATATAACGTCTACGCCTTCGCCTTTCGTTAAGTCCATAATCACTTTGTCAAAAGCATGCTTAGACGTGTCAATCACGTGGTGAGCACCTGCTTTTTTTATCGCCTCCACTTTTGATGAGCTGCCGGTGGTGGCTATCACTTCACAGCCTTTGTGCAAAGCAAATTGCAACAGCGCAGAACCCACGCCACCCGCTGCAGAGTGAATAACCACACGGTCGCCCGCAAAAAGCTGCACCATCTCGGCTGCGCAATAATAAGCCGTGCAAAACTGGGTAGTGAGAGAAGCCACTTCAGTGATGTCGGCAGTGTCTGAAATCTTGACGGCTGCGCGGGCATCGGTCGCTACAAATTCGGCATAGCCGCCAAAGCGGGTCATGGCCGTCACGCGGTCGCCCGGTTGCAAATGCGCGACCTCGCCCCCCGTGCTGACTACCTTGCCCACTACATCATAGCCAATCACACTCGGCAGGGGAGGTGCATCGCGATATTGCCCCTTGCGCGCCATGATGTCGGCAAAGTTCAGCCCAAAGCCTTCCACCGCTATCAACACTTCACCGGTTTTGGGTTCGGGCTTGGCGGTTTCTCTCACTTCAAAGGCTTTATCGGCATCTCCGTGTTGCACTACATAAACTGCTTTCATGCTCGGGGTGGTTTAGTTGTCGGCAATATCTTCATTCTAGCCTACAATACAAAAAATGGTAATCGTGCGTGCTAAATCAAAACAGCTTTTTAACTTGGCTGCATAAAACAAAGACGTGTATGGCTAAAATAAAATTGTTGGCAATAGATACTCGCGCTCCCAAAAAAATGAGCAAAGAGAACATCAAGAAAGAAACGCAGAAATTGAAATTCAAAATTGAAGAGTTACAAAACTTGATGTATGCCGAAGGGAAACATGCTTTACTTATCATTTTGCAAGGCATGGATGCATCGGGCAAAGATGGTACGATAAAAAATGTGTTTGATGCCGTCAACCCGATGGGCTGCCGAGTGGTGTCGTTCAAAAAGCCAACTGAGTTGGAAATGAAACACGACTTTCTGTGGCGCGTGCACCAACAAGTGCCGGAGAAAGGAATTGTACATATTTTCAACCGTTCACATTACGAAGATGTGCTTATTCAGCGCGTACACAATTGGATAGATGAAAAAACCGTAAAACAACGCTTCAATCACATCAATGACTTTGAACAACTGTTAGTTGAGAGCAACACAGTCGTAGTAAAGTTTTATTTACACATTTCACAAGATGTGCAACTCAAACGTTTGGAAGAACGCATGACCGACATCACTAAAATGTGGAAACACAACGATAATGATTTGAAAGAACGCGAACTTTGGCCGGCCTATATGAAAGCCTATGAAGATGTATTTTTAAACTGTGAAACAGCCGCGCCTTGGACGATAGTTCCAGCCGATCAAAATTGGTATAAAGAATATATCATCGCCAAACGAGTGGTTGAAGAATTAGAAAAACTAGACATGAAATTTCCCGGATTAAAACCCGCAGAGAAATAGTTAAAACAACACTAATAATATGCTTTTAAGAACTACAGATTTATGTGATTCGCACCCTAGCATGGTGCAGGTGGCCGCCCCCATCGGGTTTAAGGATTATGGCGCAGTGAAATTGTTTTCCGGGATTATTCAAACCGTTAAATGTTTTGAAGACAACAGCTTCGTGCGAACCGCGCTCGAGCAAGATGGCACCGGCAAAGTGCTAGTGGTAGACGGAGGTGGAAGTATGCGCTGCGCTTTGTTGGGCGATATGTTGGGCGAATTGGCCATCAAAAATAACTGGAACGGTATTGTTGTTTACGGTTGCATCCGCGACTCTGCAGTCATTGCCACTCAACAAATTGGGGTAAAAGCCTTAGCGACTATACCTTTGAAAAGCAATAAACGCAATGAAGGTCAACTAAACGTGACTTTCAAATTTGCTGACGTGAACTTCACTCCCGGTCATTTCCTCTATGCCGATGAAGATGGTATTATCGTTTCTGCTGAGGCGCTTAGCGTATAATCGTCACCGTCCCCTTTCTTTCAATTTCTTTATTATTCAAGAATTGAATGGTTGTGTAGTAAGTAAAAACAGCAGGATTTTGCATTTCGCCTTTATAACGACCATCCCATCCTTCAAACTGATTATTGCTTTCATATACCAACTCTCCCCAACGATTGAATATTTTCAAATCAATGGTTTTGATGCCTTCTCCATAAATTTGGAACACATCATTATTTCCATCACCGTTTGGTGAAAATGAATTGGGAATGTAAACCGGCAAGTTCGGCAATACGATAACTTTCAGAGCAGCTGTGGCAAAACAAGTGGCGGTGCCATTTACAGCACTTACCGTCACCACATAGTCTTGATTTTGATAAACCGTCACCGATGGATTCGGGCAATCAATACAACTCAAGCCTTCGGCAGGCGACCAAGCGTAAGACGGATTAGAAGTGTTTAAATATGTCACTTGCACACTACCTGTTTGACCAAGTGGGAGAATTAATGAATCAGGAACCACATCAGCAACAATCGGGAGAGGTTCATTGACAAACACCGGCACTTCGGTTACACAACCAAAATTATTGACGGCAGTAATTACGTGATCTCCGGCTGAGAGGTTATAGAAATCTCCGGAGAATTGTAGCGGCCCACCATCCATGCTAAATTGATAAGGACCGTTTTGCGCAGTTGTGCCTATAATACTAGCTCTTCCGTCATTGTAATCACTACCAAAGCAAGAGGTGCTGTCAGTGGTGGTTATATAGCCATCCGGTGTGGCATCGAGCACTATTGCACTATCTGTTCTGGTGCAACCATTTAAGTCGGCAACAATTAAAATATACACCCCTGGAGGAAGTCCAATAATAACTCCATTAGTAGGATACAAGAAATTAGCAAAGTCTTGAGTAGCAGAATAGGTGTAAGGTGGAGTTGCTCCGGTGGCGGTCACAGTGATGGTTCCGTCATTTGCTCCAGGACAAGTCACTGCTGTTTCAGTGTGACTGATGATTAGCTCTGTCGGTTCATTGATAAAAGTGTTGGCTACCGCGGTGCAACCATTAGCATCAGTAGCCGTTACGAAAAAATTTCCGGCACCGAGGGCTATTGCTTGAGCGGTGGTCTGTCCATCATTCCACAAATAAGTAAATGCTCCGGAACCTCCTGTTGCAACCACTGTAGCGGTGCCGTTAGTAGCTTGATAGCAAGTAGCGTCAGTTCCTGAGATAGCTAATATAATAGCCGGAGCGTTTTGAATAGTAAATGTTTGAGAAGCGGTACAAAGGTTGGCATCAGCAGCAGTCACCGTGTAGCTACCCGGAGCCAAGCCTGTGGCGGTTGCTCCGGTTTGTGCATTGCTCCAAACGAAATTATAACCCGGGGTACCTCCTCCTGCACTTACTGTAATAGTTCCATCAGCGCCATTGTTGCAAGAAACATCAGTCAAATTAACTAAAGACGTTGTGACAGGAGTAGGTTCGGTAATCACCAATGAAGTTGTTTCTATACAATTGGCATCGGTGATAGTTACATTTACTGTTCCGGCAGATAGTCCTGTAATGGTCGGATTTGCTGTTGGCCCTGTGCTGTTCCAGTTGTATTGATAAGGTGGTGTTCCTGTAGTTACATTTATTGTTGCAGTACCATCACTACCTCCGTTGCAACTTACGTTTGTACTGCTTTGCGTAAAGGTCAATGCTGCCGCTTGTGAAATACTGTAGGAGGTGGTAATACTACAACCATTGTTGTCTGTGATAGTTAAGTTATAAGTGTCTGCACCTAAGTTATTAATAGTTTGTCCGTTGAGCGCTTGACTAGTTGAAGCTTGTACCCAACTGTAAGTATAGTTTGGAGTACCTCCCGAAACATTGGCAGCGATGGAGCCATTGTTAGTTCCGGAGCAACCTGCATTTTGAATAGTTGGAATGCCTTCCACTAACGCAGTGGGTTCGTTAACCGTGTAGCTTGCTGATGCAGAACAACCTGTTCCATCAATAGCTGTGACAGAATATGAACCGGCAACCAGACCGCTGATTGAATTGCCGGTTTGTGTGTTTGACCAAGTAACTGTGACAGCACCAACTCCACCACTCACGGTAACACTCACGCTGCCATCATTTCCGCCATTGCATGTTACATCCACTACATTCGGATTGCTGATGACAACTAAGTTAGGAGCAGCACCTACTGTGTAAGATGCAGAAGCAGTACATGAGTTTTGGTCGGTGGCAGTAACGGTGTAGCTTCCAGGGTTTAAGTTGGTTGCACTACCGCCAACTTGCGAGTCGGACCATAGGTAAGTTATAGTTCCGGTGCCACCTGTTGCTGAAACTGTAAGGCTACCTCCCGCACTACAAGTAGCATCTACAATAGTTGGCGATCCAAAAACAATTGCTATCGGTTCATTCACGATGTATGAGGTGGAAGCAGTACAATTATTAGCATCTGATATGGTTATGTTATATGTTCCAGC
>Ga0315904_10007321_pt1 | contig 14852 bp, 13 predicted proteins | sample LakEriMetagenome_6_FD_203529 | JGI IMG/M metagenome (GOLD analysis project Ga0315904, IMG submission 203529) | Freshwater fungal communities from buoy surface, Lake Erie, Ohio, United States - Buoy 12 MA120 | ecosystem: Environmental > Aquatic > Freshwater > Lake | place: USA: Lake Erie, Ohio... | reverse complement strand
GCATCGGCCTGGGTCTCAGCGAGTCGCACAAGGGTTCGAAAGCGTTTAATATGCTCAGGTGAAAGTTCGGAAACATTCTCGATGTGGGCGCGGTAATACGACAGAGCTGATTGGTAATCCTCTACAAAACGTCTTAACACACGACCATCGCCCCGTAGCTTGCTAAGCAACCCTCCCCGTAGCCGTAGGAGCGCACCACCACGCTCATGATCGAATCGGCGGGTAAGGCGATTCATGAGAGTAGTACAGTATAAGCGATCGTTAGTTTCATCCGGGAGGCCCTCATAGAAGAGCGACACATCAAAGTCGTGATCGCCTGAAAGCTCCACGTGTAGATCATTCCTTAGTTTGCCGGTCAGGATAAATTCGCGGATAAATGGGACCTTGCTACACAGTGTCATGAAACGACCAGCGGGATACCTTTGCGCATAATCATGCTCTATTTCTTTGATCTCTTTGGCGGTGCGAGTAGAGAGAACTGTGTAAATGCCATCAATGTCGGTGCCGATACCTACTAGAAAATACCGAAGGAGTTCTGATGCTCGCAATTCGCCGTTTTTGGCTAAGGATTCAACAAAGGGAGTGGAGCTTGTAAATGGCCACCATGTGCGGTCTAGAAAACGACAGACTGAAGGTAGCGCAGCTAGAAAAAAGTAGTCCTCTTTCCACGCGCCTCGTCTAAGGTCGTCCCAGAAATGAGGTTTGCCTTGACAGTAGTGCTTCTCATACGCCTTAATCATCCACTCACGTTGCTCGTCGGTTGTTCGTAGATAAGGCCCACCCACCCAGTCACCGCGATACACAAATGAGCAGCGAATCCGAGCTGCTGCCTGCTTCTCCTCGTCGCCGTGCAGGATGGCAAGACAGAGGTCTCGTGCAGGAGACAAGGGCATATTCCTCTCTACGGCGCTTACAAGGCTCTCGCCTAGTTCCTGCTGATAGCGGTCACAAACGTGTCGCACCTCCTCGTACGGCAATGCAATCAGGAGCCAGCGAGCTTGCAGTTGAGTTGAGCCTGTGCTTTCGAGCAAGTCGGCGATATGAAGGATATCCGCCTTGGAACGTGCCCCTGAACGTAGAGCCTCAAGTTTCTGTACTGCTCGAGGATGTATTCTTTTCGAGATATAATCCTTCACAGAGCCATCACTTAGGTTGAGCTCGCGTGCCAGGGCACCTTCAAACTTGATGATTTCTGCTGGCGATAGTGATTCATAGATCGACCATAACGCGGTTGCTCGGCCAGTTTGAGTTGCAAAGAGTGAGCGTAACTCTCGAGCGGCAGAGATTGCCGCGTTGCCGATCTCATCGCCTGATGTGAGCCAGTGGATCCGAGTCGCGTACGAGCGTCCATACGCGTATAACAGAGACTCCTGTAGCCCTAATCCGCGGCGCTCCTGTAGCGCTTGGTCGATGTAGCCCAGTTGGTCTTTTGGTTTATCGCGCAGGATCTCCTGTACTACATAAAATGGCTTAAAGATTGAGACCCAGGTTGGTAGATACTCTTTCCACCCGGCGATATTGCGGTATAGCTTGGCAGCATCTGCTTCTGCTGTGATACGAGTGTGTATCCCTTCGCGCTCACCTTGTCGAACGCTTGCACGAAAGGCTGATTGAAGCCTATCAATCGAGCTATCAGAGAGAATGATGTCCGCGGGTAACTGCGTAGAGAAACCCGTTTCACTCCTGAGCAGAGTGGCCACCGACTTTTCAAGTACGGAGATGCGCTCAAGAGTGCGTTGTAATCGCGACTGCTCGATAGTTCGCCCCTGTGCTTCACCGAGCTCTTTCCCGAGGTTAAAGAAACGTGTGCGTAAGTTTGTATAGACCGCGGTGTCTTGAGCGATGCGCGCAGAATCGGAGAGCTCCTGAAGAAGGAGTAAGTTGTGAGCAAATACGTGTCGATGAGAGTTGGCGAAAACACTAAACGTAGCATCGAGCTGCTCAATTTTATTGTTAAGTTTCTGGATCTGGTTGCTTGTAGGGGGAGTTGTTACTAGGCGAGCGATTAATGTGCCGCGTTGTGTGCCGTAGGCGGTTACGTGGGCTCGTAGGGCCGAGAGTTCCTCTACGGATTGAGTCAGTCTGGCTCCAGAAGGATTGCGAAGGGCGGAGAGTTCCTGAGACACGCTTGCAGGTAGTAGGTGAAAAGTGCCTTGCTCTCTATCTGCTGCGTTCGAGAGCCCTGACTGGAGGTGCGTTTGGTTTGACATTTTAGAACCCACCCTTCGGTGAGACCGCCGGGCCGGACTGTTACCGACAGGTACCGACCGATGCGATCCCAATATCGGGCCCGCAAATGGCGAGTAGGGGACGTTAGACTACCTACCGATACCCTAGTTGTAGCAGATTAGGTTAAGGTAACCAACTGCGTTAGGATACGACAGCTCGGGAGCTTGAGAGCTTGGAGTGCGACAATAAGAGGCCCTTTAAGGGTGCTGCCAGGGGTGCCTTGCGTCTATACGCGTTTCGTCTCAAGACGGTAGTCCCGAATAAAACTAGGTATGGGTAGATGAGAAGCTGTTCAGAAGAGCATTGAGCTAGAGCTCTGCTCTCCTGAGCAGCTTCGTGTTAGTAAGGTTAGTACGTATTGTACTTGTTTTGGGGGCTTTAGTAGCCCAAGCCACTTTTAGAGCACCACCCTCTACTTTTTTTAGTAGTGGATTTCGGTGTTGTTCGGTGGTTTGGGATACGTAAAGGAGCATCCCATGAGTAAGGAAGAGAAACTCCCGCAGTCTGAACCGACGAAGGGAGTGGGCTGGTTCTTCAGTATGGTGCTGTGGGCGTTTAAGATCGTCCTTGCACCGCTGCTGATCCCGCTCTGGTATTTGCCGCTTGGTTTGTATCGGCTCACCCGGTACGGAGTGAGAAAGTTCATCTGGGATGACTTTCTTTCGTTTATTGTGGGGTCGGTAATCCGAAACCCACAGACTCGCCGGGTGGAGTCGATCCGCTTCTGCACCTATGGCGACATGGTGCATTTTCACTACGCGATTTGGGGCAGTGCTATCTGCGCCATCCTTGCGTGGTGGAAGCCTGAGTGGCGCGATGAGCTCGCGCCGTTTCTGGTCTTGCTGCCAATTTGGTGTCTAATCGTTGTCAAATGGGAGTTCCCCTTTGACAAGATCTGGAAGCCAGCGTTGGCGTTGTTTGTTCTCGTGCCGCTGGCCGACTTCGGTATCTACAAGGGTACCGAATGGTTGACTGGCGTTGTGTTCCCGTGGCTTGAGGCTAATGCCTCTTGGCTTGGGATCACCTCCGGTATGGCTGGAGGGTACGAGGCCGTGTGGCTGTGGCGAAAGGTGTTTCACTGGTTTGCCTTTGAGGCATCTGTGGGTACGCACCTCTTTGCGGCGGTGGGATGGGGATTATTCTTCATCGTCAGCGTTGGCGAAGCATGGGTGTATAACCGTTATGAGATCGATGAAAAAGATCTCTATCGGTTGCAGTTTTTCAAAGGCGAGTCACGCGAGCCCGTTTATATGCGAGGGATCCGGATCGTCATCAAAGACGTTCTGGAGACCATGCCCTTCGGGTTCGCATCGCTCGTGATCCGTATAAACGGACGCGACCGAGTGTTGCGAAATGTTCCGGGGCTTGCCTTTCAGGCGTGGCTCCGGAGTGCGATGGATGCGCTTATCAACGCATCTCCGCATCAGAGCATGGAGGCAGCTCCGGCGTCCCGTAAAAAGGGAGAGACCGAAGAGGACCTGGCAGTTTCCTTTAAGGAGATGCGAGGTGGCGATTCTATGGATGTCGAAAAGGCCCGTGAGGTGGATCACCTCGGGGACCACGACATCAAAAACTCTGAGGTTTCAAATGAGGCGGACGACGTTGCCGGAATCCAAGAAGACTTGGATTCCGAAGAGAGAAAGCTCTAAGCTTTTTTCGTCCGTGCACCAACTCCTCTGCACACAGCAGATGAGTTTGGCGAGCCTCTGTCGATTTGGTTTAACAAACTACACGAAGCGGCTCGTCCTTCTTAGAAGCGCAAGGCTAGAGCCCTTAAAATTTAACCGCTTTTCCTGGATTTGCGCGTCTTAAGTAGATGTTTTAAACTCTTGCCCAATCGGAATTCAGGTAAGGAACAAGACAACACTATTAGTTGGAGGATAGCATGCTTTCCAAAAAAATGATGGCTCTTTTAAATAAGCAGATCGAAACAGAGGCTAACGCCTCAAGCGTCTACTTAGCCATGGCCTCATGGGTAGAGACGCAGGGATTCGAGGGCTCTGCTAAGTTTCTCTACGGACACTCAGATGAAGAGCGGATGCATATGCTAAAGTTGCTCCGTTATGTAAATGAACGGGGTGGTCACGGGTTGGTGCCTGAGATTAAGGCTCCTCGTAAGGAGTATAAATCACTGGCAGTGATATTTGAGGATCTGCTCGCACATGAAATGAAGGTCTCTAAGGAGATTCATAAAATTGTGGATGCGGCATTGGCAGAGAAAGACTATGCAACACACAATTTTCTCCAATGGTACGTGCAAGAGCAGATGGAAGAAGAGCGACTCGCCCGCACTGTTCTAGACAAGTTTAATTTGGTTGGCAGCGATAAAGGTGGGCTGTATATGCTTGATAGAGAGCTTGCTAGCTTAAGTGAAAGCGAGGAGAGCTAACAGCTCCAGGTCCAAAGCTGCTCTGGTGCCACGCTCGTCACCCTGCAGGCGCACCAGATTTGCGTGGCAAAAACCAGTGCATATCACGGGGTGTATCTATCGAAAATCCCCTTGCCACTCGCCATTCTTGAGCAAGGTAACTTTCCCGCCGCGATAAAGCTCTGCTTCGACACTCACATGCTCGTTTGAGATCATCATGTCGGTGTGTACTGAGCTTTCGTTGCAGCCTATCGCTGCAAGCTCCTCTTTTGTGAGCGTATCGCCACCGTTTAAACAGAATTTGTACGCTGAGCCGACTGCGATATGACACGCGGCGTTCTCGTCAAATAGGATCTCCTCAAATACTCTGCCACTTTTAAAGATCGGCGAATCGATTCCAACAAGAGCGACCTCGCCAAGTTGACGACCGCCCGGATCAGAATCAATATACTCGCGAAAGGTTTCTCCGCCGGCTTTTGCTTCAAACGAGACTATCACCCCGTCCTTAAAGACCAGCGATAATCCTTCAACGAGGACACCGTTTACCAGGAATGGCCGTGTCGCTCGTACTGTGCCGTTTGTGGCGCGGCAATCCGGAGTGGTAAAGCACTCCTCGGTCGGGATGTTCGGCTCAAATGGTTGTCCTGTGGGGCCGTTGTCTGTGCCGCCTTTCCAGCGCGCTCGCTCGCTTAGGGCGACAGAGAGGTCGGTGCCTGGACCAGAGAAGTGCAGAGCTTTAATAGAAAGTTCATTGAGTAGACGAGCGCGTTTGTGCAGTGTGGTGTTGTGTTCCTTCCAGCCCTGAAGAAAATCCTCGCGATCAACTCGTACAATTGAGAAGATGCTCTCCCATAAAGCTTTAAGAGCTGCTGACTCAGAAAGTTCGGGAAAAACCCGTTTGCCCCAAGCCGGTGTTGCGGCGGCGCCGATGGTCCAGTGCACTTTGGATTTGCCGATCCCCTCCTGATAAAAAGGCTTCACAGCGTTGTAGAACGCTAGGCGCTCGTCGTTGACTCGCTTGGGCGAGACTTCGGCTAAGAGCAGTGGAAACTCAGGCCCTAAGATCTTAATGTTTGCCCCGCCTTCGTCGAGGATCTGCTGATATTTGGCGGAGGTATGTTTGGGAATAAGGGAAACGAACTCGTCCTTGACTGTATCAAGCTTAAAGCGCTGCAAACGTGGCTCGGCGAGGTCGAGGATAACTGTGGATGCGCCGGCTTTATAAGCCTCTTGTGCGACTCTGTAGGCAAAGTCGCGATGGCAGACCTCAGCAGCGATATTTACTATTTGGCCCGGCTGAACGTTGGCCCCATGTTTCACAAGTAGTGTGGCGTAGCGAGATAGTAAGGTTTCCATGTTGTGTGTTTCCATATTCACAAAAAAACTACCAACGAATCAGATTTCCTCCCCACGTAAAGCCCGCACCAAATGCCAGCGTCAGCACAAGGTCGCCTTCGCGTAGGCGGCCCTGCTGCACGGCTTCAGACATGCAGATAGGGATCGTGGCCGCTGTGGTATTTCCGTAACGCTGAATGTTGTTAAAGACTCGCTCTTGCGGGAGCCCAATCTGTTCGCGCACCATCTCATTGATGCGTAAGTTTGCTTGATGCGGGATAATAAGCGCTATTTGCTCTGGAGAGAGCGAATTGCGTTTCAGGAGTACCTGTGCGGTCTCTAGTAGCCTTGTGACCGCATTTTTAAAAACTACCTTTCCTTCCATATACGGATGCACCTTTGCTTCATCGATATCAGATGCGCGAATAAACCCAGGAGTTGCGGTGCCTGGGAGCTTCATACACAAAACCCCGGCTCCGCTGCCATCGCTTCCAAGGTAGGAATCAAGCACCCCTCGTCCTGCAGCAGCGCTGCTCTCTACGGCTTCTATACACAGTGCGCCAGCGCCGTCCCCGAAAAGCACAGCCATCTCTCTGCCTCTGGTGGTAAGATCGAGAACGGGTGACTGCACTTCAGCGCAGACTAGGAGTATCTTCTTTGCTTGTCGGCTCTTTACGTATCCATCGATGCACGAGAGTCCGTAGACGAGTCCACTGCATTGGGCGCGGATATCGAGCGCGGGGATGGTGTTGCAACCGAGGCGCTGCTGTAACATCACTCCGACTCCGGGGAAGTAGTAGTCGGGTGAAAGGGTCGCGACTACGATCAGATCAAGGTCAGTTGGCTCCCATCCGGCTTGCGCCAGCGCTCGACGAGCAGCTTCCTCACCGAGTGTGGCTGTGCTTACGCCTTCGTGTTCGACAAATCGACGCTCTTTTATCCCCGTGCGCTCGGTTATCCAATCATCGCTGGTGTCCATAAGCTTAGAGAGCTCTTGGTTTGTGACGACTTTATTCGGTACGTAATGCGCAACTGAGGTGATGACCGCTTGGAGGTTCATGGGGTGCCTTTTAATGAAATGACAGAAATAGCAGGGCCCTTTACAAGGTTATGTGAGTATACTACGAAAGAATAAGGCTCTGCAGCAACAATAGATAGTATAGATAACTACCATGGATGTTCGCCAACTGACTAAGTTTCGCATCGCTATATACGGTGTTCTTATCGAAGATAAGAAGGTCCTCCTTACCGATACAAAAGTTCCGTCTGGAGTCATCACTAACTTTCCAGGTGGCGGTTTGGAGCTAGGAGAGGCGCCGCTTGATGCGCTCGCCAGGGAGTTTAAAGAGGAGACCGCGATTGAAGTCTCAGTAGGCGAGCTGCTCTTCTGTTCGCAGCTCTTTCAGCAGAATCCAGAGTATCCTCACGAGCAGCTTATGCACATTTACTACCGAGTGCGGCGAGTCGGTGGAGTGATCGTTACAACGGGGAATAACGATGATGTTGTGGCTGCATCGTGGGTGGGTTTGGCAGAGCTTCCGCAAAAGAGGATTTTAGGAGTTGACCAGGAGTTTCTCGCTCACCCTTCATTCAGGGGGCTTTTTTAGGGACGCGGGTCAGTATAGACCCTGCACAGCGCTATTATGTAAAGTGGCTCCAAAGACACGTTTCTCTCAGCTCAGCAGTGTAGGGTGAGATTAGCCCGAATAAGTCGCGTGCAAGATTAACGGATCAAGGATTCATCCTAGAATTCAGTTGTGTTGAGCTCTGATATCGTAATCTGCTAAAAGAGCAACAAGAGATGCAAAACCTACCCGAAGTGATAACTTGGCGGGAGCTTGGGTTGAATTTCGATTTTCGCAATCGGGAAAAGGGCGCAGAGAAGGGCGCGGATCTATCCGCTGTGATACCGTCTGAGGATTTATCCACATTGTCAAAATTGAAGAGCAATCCACGATCAGCTTTGGAGAATCAGCTTTAGCAAACAAGCTTTAGCGCTGATGGTAGGGTTTGTCGTGCTTGCCCAGCGTAGTTTTTCAGCATAGCTACAAAGTGTAATAGTAAAACTCAGTAGCAAAGCACCGTAGCAAAGCATAGCAGGTTCCGATTTTTCGATGCGGCTTAACCCCAACCGGCATGGGGCGCGCGCGTTGGTCTATCTTTCCTAATCTCCTCTGGTGCGTAAAGCACATAACAGTGTCACGCTCAGCGGGGTTTAAGTCAAAGAGGGTGATACGTAACAGCGCTGCATAATTTTACTGGTGAGGCTTTTTAAGAGCAGTATGCTCAGTGTAGTTATCCCAACCCATCAACGCCCCGATCTTCTCGAAATCGCGCTGGAGGCGCTTCAGTATCAGGCCCTGCCGCTGACTGAGTTTGAAGTGATTGTTGTCGACAATAGTGTTGATTCAAGCGCTAGATCTATAGCGTCTGCATTTCAGAAGCGTTTGGGAAACGTGCGCTACATCCGCGAGGCGTCTCCAGGTTTTCACACCTGCTGCCACCGTGGAGTCCAAGCAGCACGCGGAGATATCATTGTTTTTACGCACGATGATGTGCAGGCCACCGAGACTTGGTTGGCATCTATAGCGCGTAATTTTGAGGATCCGCAGGTGGCGTTAGTCGGAGGTAATTGCTACCCAGACTTTCGCGATGTGGTGCCAAAGTGGTTGACGAAGTTGTGGCAGAGGAGTGTCTTTGGTGGTCATGCGATCCCGTGGTTGGGGCTCTTAGCGCTACCAACTGGGCGTAGAACTATCAATCCGTATCTGATCTGGAACTGCAATCTAGCGGTGCGGAAAGATGTGTTTACTGCCGCAGGCGGCTTTCATCCCGATTATATGCCGCCGCAGATGGTGCGCTTTAGAGGAGATGGATCGGGGCCTGTGTCGGATTTTGTTATGAAGCACAGGCTCTTGAGCATCTTTGATTCAGGTGCGAGTGTCTACCATGCTGTCTTGCCTGAGAGAATGACAACTGATTTCCTTGAGCGCCGAGCGTATGACCAGGGAGTGATCGATTCCTACGTGCACCTTCGCAACAACCGTTGTGAGCCGCTTCGCGCCAGCTCTTTTAAGGCCTACCTGAGGGCTTTCGAACCTGAGAGCGCAACGCTTGTGCGTTTACGCCAGGCGCTGATCGCAAACTTTCGCCAGGGGTTCTTGGACCACCAGCAGATGTATCAGTCAGATCCTGAGGTGCGGGCCTGGATCCATAAGGAGAGTTATCTATAGTATTGCGGCTATAGCGATTGACAGAAAATCGGAGCGAAATGCGACGGTCCAATAGCTATAGTTATGTGCAAAAGTCGGTGTCAGTAAAGCTGGCAAGGCTTTTGCCTTATATCACTATAGGTTGTTGTTTTGATTCGCATCCGCGAATCAATAGCGCTGATTTGCGCCGCGGCTGTTTAACCTACCGTGCATGCTACAGTGACCTTGATAGTCGGTAGGCCTAAGGCTACATCTTTTTCAAATTGCGCTAATGAATATTCGATTTCGTTTCCTTTAGAGTCAACCCGCGAGGCTGCAAGCTGTAGCTGGCCTGATTCTGCATCCTGGCCGTCTAGAGAGGTTTTGGCGGGTGTGACCTGAAGCCTGATTCGCTCGTAGTCAGGGAGATGCCAGACGTAATACAGGGACGAGTTCTCCTTTAAGAAGCCAAGCAAAGCGGTCGTAGCAAGGTGTCCGTTTGATCCTTCGCCAACCGTTTCCATAAACTCTTCACGGGGCATGCGAGCGAAACGGGTTGGATCAAATAGCTGCGAGCAAGGGTTAGACACCGCTAGGCTCAAGCCCCCACCTGCTGTCTTATTTAAAAACTCCCACTCAAGTCTGACTAGTAGGCATGAATCAGTGGCAGTAGGGACGCCGCCGTACTGGGTAGCATTGGTTATGAGCTCATACAGCGCCAATTCAGAGCCGAACGCTCCCACGTCATGTCGGTTTGCTTCTTGAACTATATCGCTGATGCACTTTGTAATCCGGTTTTTGACATCGATCGCCAAACTAGGATCGGTTTTGTTCTGCTCAAGTTCTGGTAGTGGTTCAGGAAAGGGGTAATCTATCCAGAGATCGCCTGTGGTTAGATCGCGCTCTGGCTCACACCACAGCGAACGCGGTATGTACTCGCCAGACAAACAGCACGAGAAGGGGTCGTTTTGAGGGATACTGCCACTATTGATTATAAGACTGGAAGAGCTCATGCCTGTCCTATTACAGCCACTCTCTTCCAATTATATAGGCTACAGGGTTCTTAACCAAACAGGAACAATCCGGATTGGGGCTATAATCTGTTAGTGTACGAAATTACCCAGCGATCGCAGAGAGGTACGCCACGAGAGGGCCAGGGATATCGCTTGTCTGATCTCTAAACCATTAGCATCAGGAAAGGATAGTAGAACTTCATGAAGAATCACGTCTGGCCGCCTTAACTCTTTGACTGAGAACATTTCAAAACATACATCAGCGATCTGAATAACGACTTCTCGTCGTGCTGTCTCGTTAGTTGGGCTTTGAGTGAATATGGACATTGTTATCCTATCTGGTTTTAGTCGCTACTACTCGCTGGTTTAAGCTGCTTAAAGCTGCGGCAGTGTAATGCAAAATCCCCCCGATGTACAGCAAAACCTGTCAGCAAGTTGCACCTACACGCAGCGCTTCATCGGTGCAAACCCTTGCAGAGTAACCTGCACCTTTGAGTCTAGACACGAAAAAAATAAACTGCACCAGGAAATAAATTCATGTGACTGTCAGATAGTATTGATAGCTGTTGCTTAGAGATCCGTTTAGCTCTTTTAAGCGACCTTGAGCATTGAAATTAATCTGAATTTTTCGGGTAATATTTGCAATCGCTGTTTTAAACGGGCGATCGATGTCATCGGGCACTCTGAAGTCTCGCTAATCAGAAACCACTCCTGTATTGTGGGCGGCGAATTAACGTAGAAAAGTTCACCCGTATGGGAGAAAAGAAGAAGACCAAGCTGTCTTTAATCGACAGATTGCTACAGGAAGGGCTGGCGGCGAGCCGCGAAGAGGCCAGTAAAGCTATCTTGGCCGGTCTTGTAAAGGTAAACGATGAAGTCGTCGACAAAGTCGGCGCTTTTGTAGCGGCTGATGCAGCGATTCGCCTCGCGGTGCGCAAGGAGTTTGTGAGTCGAGCTGCTAAAAAGTTAGAGGCAGCATTTGAATCGTTTCCGATCTCAGTCAAAGAAAAAACGTGCGCAGATGTTGGTGCGTGTACTGGCGGTTTCACAGAGATCCTCCTGCAGCGCGGGGCGGGGAAGGTTTATGCGATTGATGTGGGCTATGGGGATCTTGATTGGAAGATACGCTCCGACCCGCGAGTAGTGGTAATGGAGCGCACTAACGCGCGCTACCTTGAGACCCTGGGCGAGGAAGTGTCGTGTGTCACGATTGATGTGTCGTTTATATCCCTCTCTAAGATCCTTCCCGCCGTGGTACGTTGGCTAGCGCCGAAGGCTGATGTTGTTGCACTGATTAAGCCTCAGTTTGAGGCTAAGAGGGATGAGATAGGTGCGGGGGGCATAGTTACTGATTCCAGTGTACATGAGCGGGTGGTTCAGCGTGTCCGCGAGCTGTTACCGTCATTGGGGCTAACGTTTCGGGGGCTTGAGCCATCTCCTATCCTGGGAGCCGAGGGTAATAAGGAATTTTTGCTTTGGGCGCAGCGGGATTGATTCACACTCTAGGTGTTTTGGTGTTAGGATTTTATCTTAGTTTGTAAACTGGGTGTACATCTTCTCTTGTTTGCAGGGTAAAATTTTTAAACATGGCTCAAGCACAGATCACAGCAGAGACTTGGCGTGCGAAGGAGGCTATCGAGCTGCGCTGGTTGGTGCGTATTCGCTGGATGGCGCTGCTGTCTTTTTTTGCGATCTTCTTTGGAGCGAATTATGCGCTCTCTCTTGAGCTTCAAACCTTTGACCTGTTGTGGATCCTGGTAATTAGTGCTGTTTCAAATGTGGTGTTGGCCTGCATAGGTCCAGTAGCGGGGGCGTTTTCGCAGACCCTTGCGGGTGGGGCACTGATTCTCGATGTTGTACTGCTCTCGGCGCTACTTTTTTTCTGTGGAGGATATACAAACCCCTTAAGCATGATGTTTCTTGCGTATGTGGCGCTGGCAGCTACAGTGCTTGATGCGCGCTGGACATGGATCGTCTTTGGGGTGTCGCTGCTTTGTTTCTTTGGTTTGTTTTTCTTTCATATTCCGTTACCACAGTTAGGGATGGATGCAGCGCATGCCCACCACAACCACCCGGCGGGATTTTCTCTGCATCTTCACGGCATGCTGGTTGTGTTTGTACTAATCGGAGTCATCATCGCCTCATTTGTTACCCGCATGAATCGAGAGATAGCTGAACAGGCAAAGACGATAACCAAGCTTCAGCAGGCAGAAGATGAGCGCAGGCGCCTGCTGGCGCTTGCAACGTTGGCTGGAGGGACAGCACATGAACTTGCAACGCCGATAGGAACTCTTGCTTTGATCGGCGATGATCTGGCTAAAGAGCTTGGCAAAGATAGTCGGTTTGCTGATGATATTGAAACGATGCAGGGTGAGCTGGCACGCTGTGGCGCGATCCTGCGTCGGATGCGAGGAACAGCCTCAGAGCTTCCAGGAGAGCTTCCGCAGCGCTTCTCGGTGGCTGATATTCTGCGTGACGTGGAGCAGGAGTTTGGCGCAGGCGCTGGCCCGCACGTAGTATTTGAGCGAATGTTACCCCAAGAAGTTGAGATCTACTGCCTAAAGGAATCGCTGCGGTCGGCACTACAGGCGTTGGTACGTAACGCGGTGCAGGCCTGCGCCGGGGGCGCCGGTAACGGAGCTGGTTCAGTTGTGTGTCGGGCGCGAGAGGCTGATGATGAGGTGTGCTTTGAGATCGAAGACACGGGTGTCGGAATGAGTGAGGCGATTAGGGCTAGAGTCGGTGAGCCATTCTTTACCTCAAAAGCCCCTGGTGAAGGGATGGGGTTGGGAGTCTATTTAACGAAGCTGTTTGCCTTGCAGGTTGGGGGCAGTATTGCGATCTCGTCAGCGGAAGGAAGGGGAACCCTCGTGTTATTAAACGTTCCAAAGCTGATGCGGGTGTAGGGATGCAGAGTGCAGAGAATCGAATTTTAGTGTGCGATGACGATGCGCCGTTTAGAAAGCGCTTAGCTCGCTCGCTACGCGATCTTGGTTTTGGGGTTTATGAGGCCGAGAGCGCTCATCAGGGGCTAGAGGCATTTATTGAGTTTCAGCCGGGCAAGGCGATCGTTGATTTAAGGATGCCTGGAGAGGGTGGGCTGTGGCTGGTACGCGAGATAGCTACGCGTAACAGTGCGTGTCGCACAGTAGTACTGACAGGTTTTGGGAGCATCGCCACGGCACTTGATGCAGTCAAGCGGGGTGCTGTGAACTACCTTACCAAGCCTGCCTCGGTGAATCAGATCGTTGCAGCGTTCTCCCCCGATTTTTCGCAGACCGCTAGCGAGCAGAGTCAGATGCCTTCATTAGCGGAGGTTGAAGCTGAGTATGTGCAGCGTGTGCTCGATGAGTGTGGGGGAAATGTCTCCCAGAGCGCTAAGGTGCTGGGAGTTCACCGGAGGAGCTTGCAGCGCAAGTTAAAGCAGGGGCCAACAAGTCTTGGGTAGGGCGAGCCTGTACAGAGAGGGTATGCTTTTCTGGCGCTTCTCTAGCCATACATCGGTGCGTCGATTTTTGGCTGTACATGGCGCTTTTCCCTTGATTTCTGGCGAGCTAATGGCAGACTGATCCGTTAGAGCCAAGGAGCCTATAGATGCCAGACGCTGAACATCAACAGGGTGTAAATCCGACAGAGAGTTCCTCACCTGAGGCCATTGATCGGGCCCCTCTTAACAGCTTAGTTTCGCCCCCTATACCGTCAGCTAGGCGTGCTTCAAAGCGACGCTTCGACCCATCGTTGCAGAAGGAGTGCTGGGTTAGTCGCTCAATGATTGAGATGTTTGTTGAGTGTCAGCGGTGTTTCTATCTTGATGTCAGGCTCGGATTTTCACGACCCAAGTCATTTCCGCTAAGCATAAATAATGAGATCGATCGCCGCTTAAAGGAGGAGTTCGATGTGTACCGCCAGCGGGGTGAGCCGCATCCATATATGATCAAGGCGGGGATAAACGCGGTGCCCTTTAAACATGAAAATATCGATGCCTGGCGCGATGCGCTCCATCGAGGGATTCGGTATCGAGTACCCGGAACTACTCTGGTCGTAGGTGGAGGAATTGACGATGTGTGGGAGAGTAGGGGAGAGAATAAAGGTCAGCTTATCGTAGTAGATTATAAAGCGACATCTCAAGCCGCCCCAGCAACTTTAGACGATGAGTGGAAAATTTCTTACAAAAGACAAGCCGAGATCTACCAGTGGTTGTTTCGGATGAATGGATTTGATGTCTCAGATACGGCGCTGTTTCTGTTCTGCAATGCGCGTAAGAACACGGATGTGTTTAACTCAAAGCTTGATTTTGAGGTGACGATAGTTCCCTACAAGGGAGATACGAGCTGGGTTGAGAGCAAGATCCTAAACGCCTTTAATGTGCTGCGCTCAGATGAAATACCTGCGCCGAATGGCTGCTGTGATTACTGCCGGTTCGCAGCGCAGGCGGGGCGTATATAGAGTACGGGATGCCGCAATTGTAGGCTTGCGGCATGTGTCAGTCCCCGGAGTTTTCCCGATAGTTTGGCCAATACAGCAGACTGATCCGCAAGGCGAATCGGCCGAAAATTAAATGACGGCTCTCTTATGACGCTGCGCGAATTGCATGAGCGCAGTCATTTTTGCTGCTAGCATGCTGTGCTACTTCTCTACGCTCACCGAGCGCTGCGATGGGAGACTTTTTGGTCTCCTGTCTGTGCTCATACAGAAACTCTGTAATCAAAATGCACA
>Ga0315904_10007319_pt1 | contig 14853 bp, 12 predicted proteins | sample LakEriMetagenome_6_FD_203529 | JGI IMG/M metagenome (GOLD analysis project Ga0315904, IMG submission 203529) | Freshwater fungal communities from buoy surface, Lake Erie, Ohio, United States - Buoy 12 MA120 | ecosystem: Environmental > Aquatic > Freshwater > Lake | place: USA: Lake Erie, Ohio... | reverse complement strand
AGGGGACTCGTGTCTGGCCTCAGTGGCCTGCCATATTTCTCGGCTTTCTGGACACAGATGGTGGGGGAACCTGGAAGTGGCAGTTGGAACGAGGGATATTGAGTCGGACGAAATGGGCACCACAAACTTATGGGAGTCGTGATGACGAGTCGACAACAACGGTGGCTGGTGTGGGGGGTGTCCCTGGTCTCCGCGGCGGGCTGGCTGGGTGGGTTTTCGGGGAATGTGGTGGGGCAGGAGGCGAACCGACGGCCGGGCGAACTTCCCGTTGAGGCTTCGCCCGAAGGGAAGGTCTACCTCGAACGCCTGAGGAAGAACACGCCATTCGGCACCAATGACTTTGATTTCAATGGGCTGCGGGCCGGGATGGGGAGTCGTCGGCCTCCAACCGTGGATGGGGTGCAGTTGAAGCGGGTGAAGGTGGGAGAGATACCGTGCGAATGGGTGGTGGCCCCTGGAGCGGCAACCGATGTGCGGGTGCTCTACATCCATGGAGGAGGTTTCATTTCGGGATCGGGTGGTTTTTACCTGCCCTTGGCGTCCCATCTTTCACGGATGGCCAAGTGTGCTGTTCTGCTGGTGGACTACCGGTTGGCACCCGAGCATCCATTTCCTGCCGGGCTGAATGATTGTGTTGATGTGTTTGAGTGGATGTGGGATCAGGGGCCGGAGGGAGTCTCTCGGGCGCGGGCGACTTTTGTCGCGGGGGACTCTGCGGGGGGGAATCTGACCCTTGCGACGGTGCTCGCCCTGCGCGATCGCCAGAAGAGATTGCCGTTCGGGGCGATCCCGATTTCTCCCGTGACCGACTTTACACTGGCGAGTGACTCACTGAATTCGGTCGCTGACCCGATCATCAGCTCCCGGACCATGCCGATTTTCCGCGAGCATTACCTGAAAGATCATTCGACGCGCGATCCTCTGGCTTCGCCGGTGTTTGCCGATTACCGGGGGATTCCTCCCCTGCTGATCCAGGCGGGGGAACACGAGATGCTGCGGGACGATGCTGTGCGTGTGTCCCAGCGGATCCGGGAGACGGGTGGCAGGGTGACGCTGGAAGTGTGGAAGGGGATGTTTCACGTCTTTCAGTCGCACGATCCCCTGTTGCCTGAGGGGCGGGAGGCGTTCGACCACATTGCCCAGTTTGTGCGGGAACTCGTTCCGTCCCGATAGGACCACGGCGGACGACAGCCACTGACGAACGATCACCAACAAAAAGACACCGGCCCGCAAGCTTGAGCCTGCGGGCCGGTGAGGTTTCGATGACTGTCAGCGGGGAGCAGAATTCTAGCTGCGTCCCCGGGGGCGACGGGGGCCCTTGCGGCCGGGGCGGCGGGGGCCGCGTGCGGCACTGCTCCCCCCTCCTGCGCCAGGGGCACCCTGCCAATGACCGCCACCCGACTGACCACGACCGGAAGAGCCCTGGGGCCGTCCTTGAGAGTGCCCCGCCGACGGACGGCTTCCCTGCGGACGACCGGCGGGTCGGCCATGGCTCGCCGCGTGTGCGGGACGACCTGGGGCCGCACCGGCACCGGCACCGGGGCCGGGGGCCCCTTCGGCCGGTCGACCTTCGCGGGGAGGACGGTGTGCGGAATGAGTTCCCTGGCCGGGGCCGCCGGGGCGACGGCGCTTGCGACGGCGAGGGGGACCTCCGCCATCGTCCGGGCGCTCTTCGGTGGTCGAGCGGTGGCGAGCAGGGCGACGGATGGCGCTGCCATCCGCGAAGTCTTCGTCCGGTTTGGCCAGCTCATCGATCAGAGCCAGTTCTTCCTCCGAGAGGACGGGGGGCTCGGGAAGTTCCTCGAGAACCGGAATCGATTTCCGGGTCAAGCGTTCGATTCCTTTCAGCATCGAACGTTCCGCCGGATCGCAGAAGGCAATCGCCTTGCCGGCCGAGCCGGCGCGTCCCGTTCGACCGATGCGATGGACGTAGGTTTCGGGTTCGTGGGGAAGATCGAAGTTGAACACATGCGTGATGTTGTCGACATCGATACCACGGGCGGCGAGGTCGGTCGCCAACAGCACCCGCAGCTTGCCAATGCGGAAGCGGTCCAGAGTCCGCTGCCGGGCATTCTGGCTCTTGTTGCCGTGGATCGCCTCAGCCCGGATTCCATACCTCAGCAGCTGGAGGGCGATCCGATCGGCCCCGTGCTTGGTGCGGGCGAAGACGATCGAGCGATCGACGCCAGGTTGCCTGAGGAATGCCGCGAGCAGGCGGGTCTTTTTGGCCTTGGGAATATGCACAACCGACTGATCAATCAGATCGGCGGTGGCCTTCACCGGAGCGATTTCGACCTTGGCGGGCTGGTGCAGCAGATCGTCCGCGAGTTTGCGCACCTCCGGGGGCATGGTGGCCGAGAAGAAGAGGGTCTGGCGGACCTTGGGAAGCTTCGCCATCACCCGGCGAATATCGGGAAGGAACCCGATGTCGAGCATTCGGTCTGCCTCGTCCAGGACAAAGATCTGGAGTTGGGCCAGGTTGATGTAGCCTTGCTCCATCAAGTCGTTGAGGCGGCCGGGGGTTGCGATGAGGACGTCAACGCCACGCTGCAGGGCCTTCACCTGGTTTCCCTGTCCGACACCGCCGAAGATGACTGTGTTCCGGAGGGGGGTATTGCGTCCGTAGGACGAAAAACTCTCGCTGATCTGGAGGGCGAGTTCGCGGGTGGGGGCCAGGACCAGCACGCGGATTTTCCGGCCCGAACCAGGGGCTGGGTTTCCTTCGGCGGTGAGGCGATGGAGGATGGGCAGGGCGAAGGCCGCCGTCTTGCCAGTCCCGGTTTGTGCACAGCCCAACAGATCACGTCCCGCCATGACATGGGGGATCGACTGGGCCTGAATGGGGGTCGGGTTCTCGTAACCTTCGGACGTAACAGCGCGCAGAATGGGCTCAGAAAGCCCCAAATCGGAGAAGGACATTCGTGTCTCTTGGTGTTTCCCAGGACCGAATGTCACGACCGCGAACTGCGTCGAAAGAATTCCACTGGACCTGGCACTCATCCCGTGGCCAAGTTGCCCAGCGGATTGAAGTGGGAGAAGTATACCACGGCTGAGTCGCCAAGCCAACCACGTTCGTGGAGTTCGGAGCGCGGGGGGGTTCGGGAAACATCAACCCGGTGCGGTCGGGGCCAGTGGTTGTTCCAATCCCGAAACAGCCTTGGAAGGGAGGTGTGGCTCATGCACGTGGAGCTTTTCACGGCGCTGGACCTCGTCACGCCGCCGAAACTCGATCGGGCCATTGACCGAATGGAGTGGCTGCTGGGCCGGGGGCTCGAACGCTGCCGACAGCGCTGGGGCGAACCGCAGACGAAACGACTTGTGTTCCATGTCGTCCGAGTCCTGAGGCCTTTGTTACTGGGACAACGTCCCCGTGTTGACCACCGGGTGAACTTCCGACTCCCCACAAAGCACAACCAGCAGGTTGCTGACCATCGACGCCTTGCGGTCGTTGTCAAGTTCAACCACCTGTTTGTCGGCCAGCTCATCGAGAGCCATCTGGACCATGCTGACCGCCCCGTGCACGATCTTGGTCCGTGCGGCGATGATGGCCTCCGCCTGCTGGCGTCGCAGCATGGCACCAGCGATCTCCGGAGCATAAGCGAGGTGCGTCAGGCGGGCTTCGTCGACGATGACACCGGCTTTCCCCAGCCGTTCCTGCAGTTCGGTCTGCAGCGTGTGCGAGACCTCTTCCATGCCGCTCCGGAGGGTGATCTCTCCCTCCTCGCCATGGTCATACGAGTAGCTGTTGGCGAGATGACGAAGTGCCGATTCGCTCTGGACATGCACATAAGACTCATACTTCTCGACATCGAAAAGGGCCTGGGCGGTATCCTCGACTCGCCACACCACCACGGCGGCAATCTCAATCGGGTTCCCCCGTTTGTCGTTTACCTTCAGTTTCTGTGTCTCCATATTGCGGGAACGCAGGGAGATGCGAGGCTTCGAGTAGAAGGGGTTGGCCCAGAAAAATCCCGATTCACGCACGGTTCCGTGATAGTCACCAAACAACAGCATGGCCCTGGCTTCATTGGGCTCCAGGGTGAAATGTCCCGCCAGCGATACGATTGGGGCCACGAGGGCCGGTATCGCGACGAAAAGCAACCAGGCAAACGCTGGCGAAACGGTCTTGGTAAGCAGCAGAGTTCCGGCGAACGAGGCGATTCCAATCGACAAAGCGACCAGATTTCCAGCCAGCATCGACCATCCACTCCGGACCAAAAACGGTTTCTCGGTACTCATGATGTCAGTTCCTGTTCCTTGCAGGGGGGACCTTCGAATTCTCCCGGTCTGGTTTCGGGGTGCTTTCACTTGGTGAGGAAACGAACAGGGGGTGGGGATGGATCACCCGATTTTCAGCGGGGGGTCTGCAATGTGGGAATGACCGCGTGAGGGTGTTTCTGTGAACAGTGAGGGGGCAGATCCCCCTTGAGCCCTGCCGACGTTCTTTGCTATTCCGCCCCCAGTCCGATCGACCGGGGAGTGGACTGGGGTTTTGAGCTTCCGCGTCCCTGGTGAAAACGAGTTGAATTCGATGCCGAACTTCCGACACGCTGGTTGCCTGGCGAAGGACCCCCGATCATGCGGTTGACACGTCGTGAATGGATCTTGGGATCGGCCACCTTCCTGGGGGGGCTGCCCTCTGTCGAGACGATCGCCAGCGAAACCGGAACGGTTGCCTGGGGGCAGTTTCGCGGTCCGGGAGGGCAGGGGCAGTGTGTGGGGGGAGATCCTCCCACCACATGGACGGATACCGAGAATGTCGCCTGGAAGGTTCCGATTCCCGGAAAGGGCTGGTCATCCCCGGTGATCGGCGGTGAATCTCTCTGGTTGACGACTGCAACCCAGTCGGGGCGATCACTGCGGGCGGTCTGCATTGATGCCAATACGGGGAAGCTGAGGTTTCTGACCCCGGAGTTGTTCCAGGTCGATCCCCGGGCCAAAGGTCTCGCGAAGGCGGGGCAGGCCGCACCGACGCCCATTCTTACAGCCGATTGTGTGTTTGTGCATTTTGGGGCGTTTGGCACCGCCTGCCTGGATCACAGCGGAGCGGTGCTCTGGAAACGTGAAATCCCCTATTACCATCACCATGGTCCCGGTTCATCACCACAACTCGTGGACGATGTCCTGGTCATTGCGTGCGACGGCTTCACTGGCCCCTTTTTCGACACAGTCGAGCGTGAGGGAGTCGAGTCTCCCCAGTTTGTCATTGGATTGGATGCCGCAACTGGAGAGATTCGGTGGCAGACCAGGCGGGAAGGAAAACACTCGTATGCCACGCCGCTGGTGATTGAAATCGATGGACAGAAACAGGTCGTGGCACCAGGAGGAGATGGTGTCTGGGCCTATGATCCAGACACGGGAGCCGAGCTTTGGCACTACCCGTTTGTCGGTCATTCGGTGGTTCCTCGGCCGCTTTGGGTCGATGGCCGTTTGTTGGTCTGCACCGGTTACCACGAGGCCTCACTCCTGGCGCTGGACCCGCAGGATCTCTCCGCGGAGCGGCAACCCCGACTTCTCTGGAAGGTCTCTCGCGGAGTGCCGTTTGTCCCTTCGCCCGTGGTGGTGGAAGACCTTGTCTACCTGGTGACCGACGATGGCATTGTGTCGGCTCTGGAGATTGCGACAGGCAAGCTGAAATGGAAGCAGAGACTGGGGGGGGCCTTCTCGGCCAGTCCCATCGCGTGCGGAAAAAGGCTGTACCTGGCTTCGGAGTCCGGAACAACCCATGTCTTGCGGGCGGGACCAGCATTTCGACGACTGGCCGAGAATGTACTGCCCGGGCAGATCCTCGCGACACCCGCCGTATCGGGACGCCGAATGTATCTGCGAACGGAAACACATCTCTATTGCGTCGCGCAGACAGAACCAGGAGCCCCTGCGGAGGCCGATACGGTGCGGTTGACCGCCGACGAAGTGGAGAATCCCCGCTGAATCGAACGGAACGTTTGGGAGGGACATTTCCCTCGAAACCGAGAAGAGGGTAATCTTTATGCTTCGGCTCGCTGTGACGACTGTTGGCGACGGGGCACAGAGGGGCGATGTCAACCTGACGGCACTTGACGAATTCACAGCGGTCGAGACAGATGATCACAATCCGTGGATCTCGCGGCTGGCTCTGTGACACTCCCTCGCGTCGGGAATTGTTGTCGGTCGGTGGGCTGTCGTTGTGTGGCTTGCACCTGGCCGATGTGGTCTCGGCGAAGACCAGGGTGGCTTCGGCAGAGCGCCCTGGTTTTGGTGCCGCACGGCACGTGATTTTCGTCTATCTGCAGGGGGCTCCCAGTCACATCGACCTGTGGGATCCCAAGCCGTCTGCGCCGGTGGAGATTCGGGGCGAATTCCAGGCGATCCCCACCCGGGCACCGGGGATGTTTCTCGGGGAAGTGCTGCCACACCTGGCTCAGCAGGCCGATCACTTCAGCCTGATCCGCAGTGTTGGCTGCAAGCCGCCGGGGCTTCCGAACCATGGATCGGCGATCTACATGCTGATGACAGGTCACGATCCGGGAAATTTCTCGCCGACAGGACTCGCTGTCCCGCCGTCGCGCGAGGATCTTCCCTCGGTTGGGGCTGTCGTGTCCCGATTCCAACCGGCCCCGGTTTCGCGTTTCGGCTATGCGGCGGTGTGCGGACCCACCAGGGAAGCCGCTGTGGTGGGACTGGGGCAGGGGGCTGGACTCCTGGGTCCGCAGCATGATCCATTCACGAATTTTGAGGATCCGACAAGGCCGATCAATCTGGAGGTGTTTGCATTGCCGGGAGATGTGACACTGGACCGCCTGCGGTCGAGAGTCGATCTCGGTCGGCAGTTGGACGAAGCAATGGCGAATGTCAGGCCGTCTGGGGGGCAGGAGAGATCGACCTTCGCCACACAGTACCAGCAGGCGCTTTCGCTGCTGCAGCGCAATGAAGCGATCCGGGCATTTCGGCTGGATGAGGAGCCACCCACCCTGCGAGAGCGTTATGGCTGGAACCGTTTTGGGCAAAGCTGCCTGCTGGCTCGCCGTTTGATCGAAGCCGAGACCCGCTTTGTACAGGTCACCTGGCCAGCGAGGTCGGATGACGAACCGATGCCGGGAGCCGATGGGTCGTGGGATACACACCGCAACAATTTCCCGATGCTGCGGGATCACAGGTGCCCGGTTTTTGATCGCGGTTTGGCTGCACTGCTGGGAGACCTGCACGATCGGGGTCTGCTGACCGAGACACTGGTGCTGGCGGTGGGGGAATTTGGTCGATCTCCCAAGATTGGCACGGCAACAACGAACAACGTCGGGCCGGGTGGTCGTGACCATTGGCCGGACTGTTACACAGCGCTCATCGCCGGGGGTGGGGTTCGTGCAGGGGAAGTGTTTGGTGAGTCTGACCGGTTTGCGGCTTATCCCAGGCTGAACCCGGTCCACCCCTACGATCTCTTGTCGACTGTTTTCCATGCCGTCGGAATTGATGCGGCGACGGAATACCGCGACACATTGAACCGCCCGCGTCGGTTGGTGGAACACGGCCGACCCCTTGGGGAGTTGTTTTGAAAACTGTCCGGGGGCATGACCGCCGAAGGCCAGGCCAAACGCTTGCACCAACCGTGAAACTCGGGGCGTCAGCCTTCGGTTGCCGGCCCCACAGTCTCATGGGCAGTCCCGCCGGAGCCGAGTTTCCCAGGTTTGGTTTTTTTGAAAAAAGGTGTAAGGAGTGGCTTTTTGGGTTTGTTTCTTGGCATTTGGTTTTTTACAGTTCATGTCAGTGATTGCGTTTCAACGCACTGTTGTCTCCGGACTGGTTCCCGCTGGGACGTTTGAACGGTTCCAGCATTCTGATTCGGACTACTGAGGGAAAGTGTCATGCGCACGCGGGCAATTGCCGTTGGTTCTTTGCTGTCCCTCGCTGCCTGGTTGGGATTTTGTGCCATTGAGGTTGCCGCTGGGCCTCCTTCCCGAGGGGGCGTTCAGCGGTTGAAACAATCGACCGTGGATACTGTCGATTGGGTGGGGGCTGCCTGTCCCGTGACAGGAACCCTGGCGATCCCGGCCTATCACCTGCGTTTCCACGACGGATGGGTCGCGTTTTCTTCGCATGGTGCTCGCGAGGAGTTTCGCAAGCATCGTTCCGACTATCTTGCCCAGGCCCATGCCCAATTGGTTTTGACGGGGCAATATCGCCAATCACGCTGCCCGCAGTCGAACCGAAGTGTACATCCGGCGATTTTTTTGGCGTTGGGAGGTTTGGATGTCTTCTTCTCCGATGATGCCAGTCGAACCAGGTTTCTGGCCCTTGATGAGGACGATCGAACGAGGCATGTGTTGGGCGCGGAGCAGTTCTCCCGCTTTTTCACCCCGGTCGCCGTCGCTGACCAACTCTCGCGGAAACGCTTGGTGAAGCATGATGAGGATTCGTCGCAGGATGATCCCCGGACCGAGGCGGACGTTGCCAGGATCAACCAGATCTTGTTTCCCGCCATGCAGGCTCAGGATCGAAATTGGAAGAGGCTGATGGAACTCCCCGCAGTGGTCGGGCACACATCGACATTGGATGCCAATGGAAAACCGATCATTCAATTGATGTTGAAAGAGAGTCGACCCCAACAGGATTATCCCCGGATTATCGACGGCATTCCCGTCGTCTCCGAAGTTGTCGGTGAGATGTTTGCCATGCAGGAAAATGGCGGGGAATCCGACGGGAATGATCTCGGGGTTGATTGGCACGGGGCCATGGAAGGGAATCCCCGCTGGTTCAGCCGTCCCGTCCCGATTGGAGTTTCGACAGGAGTGTCTTTTCCTGGCGGGGCTTGCAATGGGGGCACGATCGCCTGCCGGCTGAAGGGGAAACTGCCCGATGGAACGCCTGCGCTCTTTCTGCTCAGCTGCAATCACGTACTGGCAGGAGTCAATCTGGCACCGCTGCGGTCTCCCGTCCTGCAGCCCGGAAAGGTGGACAATGGCTGCATCGAAGATCTGAAGTCATCGTTGGGGACCTTGACAGCGTTCAAGCAACTGCAATTTGGCGGGCTTGTGAATCGATGCGATGCTGCGATTGTCCAAACCGATGAGACCCTGGTCAGCAACGCCACTCCACCCGATGGTTACGGGGTTCCAAGCTGCGTTGTTCTGAACCCGACTGTGGGAATGCAGGTTCAGAAGGTTGGGCGGACCTCGAAGAGGACTTTCGGAAAAATCACCGGGGTCAACACGACTGTTGTCATCATGCACACCGGCGGAAGTGTGCTCTTCACCGGTCAGATCACGGTTGCCAACCGTGCTCCTTCTTCGGTTTTTACGCAGCCGGGAGATTCCGGTTCGCTGTTGGTCAGTGACCCTGGACGCAATCCGGTCGGCCTCTTGATGGCGGGGAATTCGACTGGAACCCTGGGAATCTGCAATCGGTTCTCGGATGTGCAGGACGCCCTCAGTCTCTATCAATTGACCGTTGACGGGGAGTAGAGTCGGGCCAAACGGCATCCAGTGCACGTGCCAATCCCTCGATGGCAGCGTCGTCGTGCACTGCGCTCAGAGTGACTCTCAGGCGACTGGTTCCCTGGGGAACTGTCGGCGGGCGAATTGTGCCCACGAGGAAGCCAAGTTCCGTCAGTTGATGTCCAACCTGAACCGCAAGATCGGGGTTTTCCAGGATCAGGGGCACAATTGGTCCCTCCGATGCAGACACGGTTGTGAAACCCCAACGTGCGAGGTGTTGTCGAAACAGCCGGCATCGATCATGCAGCCTGTCCCGAAGACCCGGCGAGTCATCGATGATCCGAAGTCCTTCCGCTGCGGCCGCACATACGGGCGGGGGAAGAGCGGTGGAATAGATTTGGGTGCGGGCCCTGTTCCAGAGCCAGTCAACGGTGGATTGGTCCCCAACCACAAATCCCCCCAATGCCCCCACTCCCTTGCTGAGTGTCCCTATTCGCAGCGGGATTTCCTGTTCGACCCCCAGTTGCTCGCAGGTGCCACGGCCGGTCTCCCCCCAGACCCCGGTTCCATGGGCATCATCCACGACCAGGAGTGAGTCCGTGTTTCGGGCGATGCTCACCAGGGCGGGAAGTGGAGCCAGGTGACCGTCCATGCTGAAGACCGCGTCGGTCACGATGACACGCCGTCGGGATTGACCATGGCTGCGAAGTCGGGCCTCGAGTCGATCCAGTTCAGAGTGGCGGTAGACCTGCAACCGGGCTCCCGACAGGCGACATCCATCCACGAGGCTGGCATGGTTCAGCCGGTCGCAGAAGATGACATCATCCTCTCCGGGGGCGACGAGGGATGGAATGACCCCGAGATTGGCGGCATAACCCGTGGGAAACACCAACGCGGCAGTCGTTCGTTCGAACCACGCCAGCGTTTCTTCAAGTTCCACCATCCACTTTGAACGACCCGAGACCAGGGGACTGGCCCCGGCCCCACATCCAGATAAAGCCATTGCCCGCGATGCCGCATCACGCAGCCTGGGATGGTGGGACAAACCGAGGTAGTCATTGCCGGCAAAGTTCCTCAGACGGACGCCATCAACTTCACACCAGCCTTCGGGAAGTGACACCACCTGACGGCGCTGTCGCCGCAGTTGCGACGTCTCCAACTGTTCCAGCGCGCCAGGAATCCAGCCCAGAGAACCACTCATGCTCTGCCCCCTTGAGGTCGGTGGCCAACACCACGATCCAGCGTGGGAGCGTTTCACTCACCGTCGCGGACCATCACAGACACCACGGGGTGCGACCCTCCGCAATTGTAGTGTAGACGTTGCACTGGAAATCGCGAACGAAATTGCGCTGTTCGGACGACTCTCACCGGAACCTGGGTCAGTCTCGGGAGGTGATACACGGAATCCGTTCCGCTCAACCGGGTGGCTGCTGTAGCGCGTCACTTCGGACGTGGTTTCTTGTTGGGACCGGGGCGCGCGTGTGGGTGGGCATCGTCGTAGGTCTGTCGCAATCGTTCCGTTGAAACGTGCGTGTAGATCTGCGTGGTTGTCAAACTCTTGTGACCCAGAAGTTCCTGCACGCTGCGCAGATCGGCTCCGTTGTCGAGCAGGTGCGTGGCGAAACTGTGGCGCAGTGTGTGGGGTGTGGTCACCTGATCGAGTCCGGTCTGGGCGATGTATTTCTCCAGCATCCGGGCCACGCTGCGGGTCGTCAATCGCCGTCCGGATTTGTTCAGGAACATCGCCTTCTGATGGGGGGGCGGGGCTGTCGTGTCGGGCTTGCGTACCAACAGCCACTGCTCCAGTGCCTTCGCCGCAAACCGTCCAATCGGGGCCACCCGTTCCTTGCGGCCCTTGCCCATCACCCGAACGATGCCCGCATCCCGATCCCAGTCGGCGCAATTGAGGCCGGCCAGTTCGGAGACACGCAGTCCTGCCGAGTAGAGGGTCTCCAGGATCGCTCGATCCCGGAGTCCGGGGGGGTTGTTCGCCGGGGGAGCTTCCAGGAGTTTGACCACCTGCTCGGTTGTCAGAAAATGGGGCAACCTCCGACCGTTGCGTGGTGTTCGCAGGGCTTTCGCCGGATTGGTGGATGTCATTCCTTCCCGGCAGCAGTACCGGAAGAGGCTGCGGAGGCATGCGAGACGCCTGGCCATCGTGCTTCGGGCATACTGGCATTCGTGCAGATACGTGACGTAACCCCGCAGCAAAAGCACATCGATCTGCTCAACCGCCGGAACGCCTCCTGCGTAGTCGGCAAGGTATTCCAGCAGGCTGTTGAGATCTTCGCTGTAGGACTTGATCGTGAGATCGGAACAATTCCGTTCGATCTTCAACGATCTCAGGAAGCCATCAATCGCAGCATGGAGTGAGTGGGATCCAGTCTCGAGCATTGCCATTTCGTTGCAGGCTGAGTTTCGGGACGACCTTGGATTGGTGCCCGTTGTTCTCCCATCACGGGAGTCCGATTCTCCGCAAGCGATGCACTATCGGGTCACTCGCGGCCCTGAACTCCATGGTTCCGACTCGAGAAGTCGTTCACTCTCCAATTGTTGGACTTTCTGGGTCAAAACAGCCGCGTCATACCAGGTGAAGCTCAGTTCCTCATTTTCGGCAAATCGCGACATCGTCTTCAAAACCGACTCCCTGCTCTCGTCGTCAAAGAGAAACAGGTAACGTTCATTGTTCTTCACAAGGGCAACCACATTGACCCGGCGCGACATGGCAGTCCATCCCCAGTCCAGAAAGTGCCTGGAAAGTCGCCAGCCCCTGCGGACTGGCGGGACCTTCAGGTCTCAAGAACGATCGGCCGTTGCAGTCGCCAGACTCATCAACAGAGACCGGCCCCGGCCGAAGTCTCGCTGTTTTGCCCAATCGATACAGGCAATCTGTTGTCAGGCAGTGTGCAGATGTGAGTGTTTCGGCGGGTCGATTCTCGGGATCCAGTCGAAACTCAACGAAATGTTGACGGTCTCTGGTTGCGATCCTCGACAAAGTAAAGGTCGAGGGACCCTCCGAGTGTGATGACAGGTTTCATTGTTCGAAAATAGCCGAACTCCTGGTATCCGACTCCCCGGATGGAACCATCGGGATTCCGGATGGTGTGGGGACGTCCCAGGACAAAATTGACACTGATGGCGTACCAGCCAGCCGGTGGGCGACCACCGGCTACCTGGTTGGCCGATGGTGGGAGCAGATAGTTGATTCCAACTTCCCCGGGCGGAATCATTCCAAAGTACGCGAGCCGAACCAGGGGAATCTGGCGTGTCTGCAATTCTTTCCGAAGATGATTCAAATCTTGCCCCCAGTCGAGATTGGAGTCGGCAAGGTGAACGCGTCCTCCCTCCAGCCCCCCCGACCACTCGTTGAAATAGGCGAGATGATGTGGGTGGTGCCTCAATCCCCAACACAGGCTTGTGGCGATGAACAGGACGATGGGCAACTGGATCCAGCGATGGGACGGCCAGAGACAGGGGGCCGCCAGTCCCGCCAGCAAATACAACAGTGGAAATGCCGGAAGGATGTAGCGAAATCCGAGTTGCATTCCCATGGAACTCGCGACCCCAACGAGGATGGCCGCGGGAACCAGTAACAGCAATCCTTGGCGAACGTGACGCTGCAAACGGTCCAGTTGCGGCGTTGACGGTCGTTTCCGTTGGAGCAATCGACGCAATTTCCAGATCGACGTCAGCCACATCGCCAGCCCAAACACGACCCAGAACTGGGTGCCATGCGACCATTTGTAGGCAGCACAGTAAAGGTAGTAGCCCGGAAACCCGGTCAGATTCCATGTCCCGTCGAGGTAGACAGGATGCGATCCCTCCATGGTGGCCCGCTGTCGGTCGAATCCAGCGAGATAGTCTGCGGGAAGAGGAACCGGGATCCCCTCAAATCCAGCCAGCCGGGTTTGCCATTGTTGCAGCGATTGACTTCGAAAACTCCACTGGCCGAGGGGGCGCCCAGACCCCTGGAACAGGTAGCCTGCGTTCCAGCCCAGCAACGCGAGCAGGACGATCATCGCGGTCAATCCGGCTAGCCGACTGGACGCAACCGGTGTCAAACCAGACCGCCATCGAGTCACGATCCAAACCCAGGGGCAAAAGATCCAGAGCAGGATATTGGTGAACTTGGTCAATTGCGCGAGGCCGAGCAACAGTCCCACGGCGACAGCCCAGCACCAATCTGGGCTGCGTGCGAATCGATCCATGCTCCACAACGTGCCGACGAAAAGTAATGTGGCTCCCGCATCCGGAGTGGCCAACGCACTGTTGGAAAGGCACACCGGGCAAAAGAGCCAGAGCAGCGCCGCCAGAACGCCTGCAAGTCGACCATTCCAGTCGCGGCCCCATACCCAGAGACAGACCGCCGTCAGCCCGGACAACAGCAGGTTCGCAACACGAGCCGCCAGGAACCAGGAGTCATAATTTTGTCGATTGGCCGAGAGAAACTGGTCCCCCAGCGTGAAGGCATCGTCGGGTGGCAGGCCCGTCGGCAGTCGGGCTCCTCCCAACGCCAGTGGAAGAGCCTGCCACAATCGAGTGAGGGGAGGATTCAGATTATCAACATCGAAGCGGGCCTCGCGCCAAGCCGCCAGTCCGGCCGGCAGGTGCCAGAACTCATCGTGAGTCGCACTCCATTGACGCGCTGCATCAATTCCCAGGGAGATGTGCAGGACAATTGCAAGTCCGACAACTCCCCAGTCCCAGCGATCTGCAACCCGAGTCCCCCAGTCCATCACAGAGAAAGGCGTTTTCCGAGCAGGAACAGCGTGTGACATCAGGAGACTGTTCCCGGGAAAGCCAAGGCGCATCGATCATGACCCCGTGATCCGGGGCATCAGGTCACCAACCAGGATCGGCGGAGGAAGCGAATGCTGAAATCACCAGAAACCATAAAAACTTCGGGATCCCATGGATCGACCAGTGAACTCCCCCCCGGCTGCCAAATACCATCTTCAACCAGGGGACTGATCATCCATCGTTGTGCGTATTCAGCAGCAGTTCCTGCGTTTCTGGTCCTGCAGGGCCCTACTCCACAGACGTTTCGGTCCCAGGTTCGTCGGTGGGATCATCAGTCTCTGCCGCGTTGTCCTCGTCCATCAAATCCGTGGAGGACGTTGGCTCTGACTCTTCGTCGGAAATCGGCTCGGGAGCCTCGTTGACTTCGATTTCTTCCTCTTCCGTCATGGAAGGATCAACTGGCTGTTTGTCGGTCTCTTCAGCAATCTCCCCAGCCTCCCCTTCGTCCATTTCGTCCTGGGGAAGATCCCCGTGCTTCTCTGCATCGGCATCATCCTTCGATGATTCTCCGATCGGTTCTTTTTCTGGCTCAGTCTCGTCCGGCTTCGGCGGGAGGTGGGAATCTGTGTCAACCTTGTCCGTCTCAACGGGAATGGTCTGAGCAGGGGCTTGGGTTGGTTCAGCGGTCGGAACTGATGGTGTCTTG
>Ga0315904_10007318_pt1 | contig 14856 bp, 10 predicted proteins | sample LakEriMetagenome_6_FD_203529 | JGI IMG/M metagenome (GOLD analysis project Ga0315904, IMG submission 203529) | Freshwater fungal communities from buoy surface, Lake Erie, Ohio, United States - Buoy 12 MA120 | ecosystem: Environmental > Aquatic > Freshwater > Lake | place: USA: Lake Erie, Ohio... | reverse complement strand
CTCCGCTGCGAATATCTCTGTTGGTAACTTTTTCGCCGTTAATAGTAGCATTGCTAATGGTACATCTCTTAACAGCAGTATCTCTTCGTTAAGAGTAACAGAAGCCACTGCTGGTTCTATCCTTGCTACAAGTATCTCTGCTGGTAGTGTTACCGCTGGATCCGTCTTTGCTTCTCTTGGTACCGTTACAAACTGGGTTATGACTAATGCTAGTGCTACAAGTGTAAATGCTTCAGGTGTTACTGTCGCTTCACTCTTTGCTTCCACTGGTATCTCCGCTGCAAATATCTCTGCTGGTAACTTTAATGCTGCTAATAGCACTATGACGAATAATAATGTTACCAATTCAAGTATCTCTTCATTAAGAGTAACTGAAGCCACTGCTGGATCTATTCTTGCTACCAGTATCTCCGCTGGCAGTGTTACCGCTGGATCTGTCTTTGCCTCTCTTGGTACCGTTACAAACTGGGTTATGACTAATGCTAGTGCTACAAGTGTAAATGCGTCAGGTGCAACTGTCGCTTCACTCTTTGCTTCCACTGGTATCTCCGCTGCAAATATCTCTGTTGGTAACTTTAATGCTGCTAATAGTACTATGACGAATAATAATGTTACCAATTCAAGTATCTCTTCATTAATAGTAACTGGAGCCACTGCTGGATCTATCTTTGCTACAAGTATCTCCGCTGGTAGTGTCACTGCTGGATCTATTCTTGCTACCAATATCTCTGCTGGTACTGTACGTGCAACAAGTTTAATCAGTAATAATGCAACAATTGGTGATATTAGTAGTACTAATATTTATAACACTGGTCTTATTACTACCGGCACACTCAATGCCAACTTGGGTGTATTCAATACTATGTCCACTGGTTTACTCTCTACTTCTACGATTTCTGCTGCTAATGCATATATTTCTAACAATATGTATATCGGTGGTACCATCACTACTGTTAATATTACTAGTACAAATATAGTTGAAACCAATGTGTCTGCTGGTATTGTCTACGTTTCTGCTCAATTATCGGCTACAGGCAGCGCCAATACAATTGGGTCTATCTTTACAACTGGTGGTAATGTTGGTATTAATACTACGGCACCTAATGCTACAATTGATGTTAATGGTACTGCCATATTTACTACGAGTGTTACTACAGGTGCCTTATACGCCCCTCTTGGTACCGTTACAAACTGGGTTATGACTAATGCTAGTGCTACAAGTGTAAATGCTTCAGGTGTTACTGTCGCTTCACTCTTTGCTTCCACTGGTATCTCCGCTGCAAATATCTCTGCTGGTAACTTTAATGCTGCTAATAGCACTATGACGAATAATAATGTTACCAATTCAAGTATCTCTTCATTAAGAGTAACTGAAGCCACTGCTGGATCTATTCTTGCTACCAGTATCTCCGCTGGCAGTGTTACCGCTGGATCTGTCTTTGCCTCTCTTGGTACCGTTACAAACTGGGTTATGACTAATGCTAGTGCTACAAGTGTAAATGCTTCAGGTGTTACTGTCGCTTCACTCTTTGCTTCCACTGGTATCTCCGCTGGTAGTGTTACTACTGGTTCCGTCTTTGCCACGAATAGCACAATGATTAACTCTGTCTTTACCAATGTTAGCTCTACGAGTCTAAATGTCACGGGAGTAACTGCTACTTCACTCTTTGCTTCTACTGGCGTTACTGCTGGTACATTAAATGCAACTACGTTAGTTACCTCCGCAAACATTGCCGGTGCAAATTATACTGCCGTTAATTTGTTGGCAACCGATGTTTCAACTGCTACATTGAGAGCCTCAACTGGCCTTACTACTGGTACTCTCAATGTTAATACAATTGATATGACACCTCCATTGAATACCATCTTTAGTGAACAAGTATTCACTGCAGCTAATAATGTTACATCCGCCTCTGCTATTACAAATTTCACTTTCTCTAATACTATTACACGAGCATTTAGAGCGTTGGTATCCGTATCAGTCACCGCAACTAATCCACTATACTCTCTTTATGAAGTTAAAGCTGTACAAAAATCTGGTGGCAACTGGGTTACAAATACTTCATATATCGGTGATAATTCACAATTCGCTTTCACTGTATCTACATCTGGACAAGTACAATACACTAACAACAATTATGCTGGATTTACATCAGCCATCATGAAATTCAGAGCTGAAGTTCTTACTCTCACTTAAACTATTATATCAAATATAAACATCAAATGTAAACGTATAATTATTTTATTTTTTAGTAAAATATAAAATAATTTCAGGTAGAATTTTTATTTATTGGTATATATTATATACCAATATGATTATATTGTTTGGCGAAGGTTGTCAAATATCATGGGATATTGAAAAATTAAAGATAAATAAAGTTAAAACAGGATTATTTGAATGGTTTTTATCAGTAAAATTTTCTGATATTAATAAAATTATGTCTAAATTGGCAAATAATGAACAATTGATTATGACGCGTCAAAACGAATTTCCAAATGACATTTTCATGGATGAAACAAATATTCGCTCTACACATTTTAAATCTCATTTATTTGTAGACACGATTAATCGTCGTGCTGCGCGTTTAATTTCAAACATCAAATCTGAAAATTATCTAATATTTATTAGATATGAACATTGTGAATATACAACCACTTTAGAAGATATTGAATTATTCCATTCTTATATCATGCAAATAAATCCAAATTGTCAATACAAATTATTGCTATTTAAAGCACTTGATACAAATCCTACCTTAATACACGATAACTTGATACATCTCTCCCCAAAAGATAAAATAAATTTATTAAATATACTTTCAGATTTAGTCTCAGATATATACGTGTAATTCACGTACAATTCGCGTGTAATTCGCGTGTAATTCACGTACAATCAGAGTGTAATTCGCGTACAATTCGCGTGTAATTCGCGTGTAATTCGCGTACAATTCGCGTGTAATTCGCGTGTAATTCGCGTACAATTCGCGTGTAATTCGCGTGTAATTCAAACAGGATATTCAAATAGTTGAATAAAATTATTCGGTGATACTTTCCATGCACTCATTGGTATAGAAATGGACGTATACAATTTTTCTAAAATTTCTAATATATCTAACTCTTTATTTATATCATATTCTACAATACATGTATTAGATGGTGTAATTATTATACTTAATATATTGTATGTTTGCAATATTTTTTGTATATTCTGCAAATTCCATTTATAATGACTTGACTGAATATTAATTTCAACTGTTTCTATCCAATTTTCTAAGATTACCATTTATATAATTTAATTTATTTAATTCAAAATCATTTTAATTTGATTAAAAATTACTTTTCTTTAATTGATTTATTTCATCTTGTAAAGCTTCTACTATTTTCATTAATTTTTGCACACTTCCATACAATGAAGCCATAATTTGATCAGAATTAAGTGTACGACAATCAGTATACCCAAACATATTTTTTTGTTGAACTGCTTTTGGAAAAACTTGTTCAACATCTTGTGCAATCCAACCTAATTTACTACGATCAGAAACTTCTTCCTTTTTATAAATATCATCACGCCACGTATATCTTTTTAACGGAATATTTTTAATTGCATCATAACATGTATCTAAATCAGCTGATTCTATATTTGTTTTTAAACGTTTATCGGATAATGCTGTCAAAGTACCACCAATAAACATGTTATTAGAAACGTATGCATTCGTACTCGTAATTGTTGTAGTAAAAATTCCACCTGTACTAATACTTGTTGTCGCTAAAAGAGTAGCCGTTGTCACACCAGCGTGAATAATATTTGTAATTGTACCTACTGGAGATGATATCGCTCCGGTTGATATACTTGTTGTAGCCAGTAAAGTACCAGTTGTTAAACTACTTGATATATTTAAAATTGTACCACTTATATTTGTTCCAACGATATTCGTTGTTGTTTGATTTGTAGAATATAAATTTGCTGTCGTTATAAATGTCGTGAAATCACCACTTCCTACTACATCTAGTGTATAAGATGGCGCAGTAGTGTTAATACCCACATTTCCATTTGTATAAAATAAAGCACCACCTGTCCCAGATACCCACTGCGATGATCTATATAATAATCCATCTTGGTATAAATTCCCAGAAAAATTTAAACTTCCATTCACATCTAATCTATATCCAGGTATAGTAGTAGCAATACCAACATTTCCTCCTGTTGTAAATATATTTCCAATAGTATGAGTATTAAATCCAGCATTCAAACTGCCATTTGTTATTGTAAGACCTCCTGAACGTATAGAAGTATAATCATTTAAATTAATAGTACCATGAGTATCCTCTGTCGCGTACCCAAAACAAAATTCATCATTCACCTCTGAATAAATCAAAGCACTATAATTATTTTGTCCAGTAATATCTATCGCATTCCTAGCCAATAAAAATCCCGTATCTAAACTTTGAGTAGCACCCTGATTTAAAACAATGATATTATCCGAAAAAGAAGTTGTAGTACCGTATACACTTAAATTACCTCCCACAAAAACATTTTCACCAACTGATATACCACCACCTATTGTCATAGATCCACCAGATCCTAAACCAGTAGCACCTGTCGAATCTAATATATTTATTGGATTTTGATAATAAGTAGGCGAACTCATTTATTATAATATATTTATAATAAAGATAAAAAAATTAACTTCTATATCACAACATTTTTATTGTTATATTGTATCACGTGTTGTTTTCTTACAGTATTATTTGTGTTATTTTCTCACAACATATCCATTACTGATTATTCTGTTTTTAGAATCACACAATGATCTATTATTAGGCGAATAAGGGTATGTTGTATTTGACATACCGATAGCCAAATCAGGTGTACCTTGATATTTGGTTTCACTACATTTTGATCCAGTATAATTTAATCCAAATAATTCGGACTCCACATCCACATTTTGCGATTGAATCCCAGCAGATATATACGCCAAAAATGGTGGTGTATCATTCAAACATTCATTCTTATTCTTGAAAGCTGTCGTATCCGTTACATAATCAAAAATACTCTTGTTTACACTCTGTTGATAATCTTTATAACATGTATCATATTTCACACCCGATAAACTCATTTTATTACTATATCATAATAAAAAAAAAATATATTTTATGTAAATTAAATCAATCCAATCTAATTCAATATGGATCATATACATTATAATAATCTCCGGAAGAATCACCCAAATCCCCACAATGTCCATAATCCATGTACTGTTTACAGTGAGAATAAGCATACATATTATAAGAGGAATTATCTACCGTATCATCTTCTTTACCAAATCTTATACGATGTATTAAATATATAACTAATAAAAATAAAGCAAAGATTAATATCACTGTCATCATATTACATAATAATAATATACAACTACTTTTTTCTGGTACAATTGGTTTAAGTGTCTTTTTTCTACAAATAATACATTGTTTATAATCATACATTGAATCAAATGTTTCTTTGCATTTCCGATGTATATAAATATGACTTTCGCAACATTCCGTACACATGGTTTCAATACATTGTTCTAAACATATAATACACACATTATTATTATTATGTAAAGACATTTCAATATCATTTGATCTCATTTTAATAAATTTGTAATCTTAATAATTTTTCATTTTTTTCGTTTAATTTAATTTAAAGTAATTACCATTATTTTTTAATAGTAATTACCATTATTTTTTTTTAAATAGTAATAGTATATGATTAACCAAGTTCGTCAAGAATTATTAGAAAAATATATATATAATCTCTCACCTATAAAATTAGGTAAAGTGTCTGTAAAAAATGAATATACTTCTTTATCAAATGCAAATAAAATTACAAATAGAATTTATCTTGGTAATATAAATGCAGCGAAAGATAAAGAGTTTTTTAAAACCCATAAAATAAAAGCCGTTTTAAATTGCACAACAGATATACCCAACTATTTTAAAGATGATCCTACCATAGAATATATGAGAATACCCGTTGAAGACAACCTACGAGAAAGTGACTTTAATAAAATGTCTACATATTTACCTGTTATGGCAGAATTCATACATAAACACGCAGATTTAGAAAAACATAATATATTCATTCATTGTCTGGCAGGTAAACAAAGAAGTCCAAGCGGAGTAGCAGCATATTTAATAAAATACCACAATATGCCAGTAAAACAAGCATGCAAATTTATATTAGAAAAACGTCCAGAAGCATTCCACTTTGGAACAAGTCTAAATTTTAGCAAATCTATTCTTTCATACAAAGAACATCTAAAAAAATAACAATTATTTTGATTTTATTATTATTTATTATTATTTATTGTGTTAAAAAATTAATAATAAATGCATAAATTTTAAATTTTATTAATCTATTTCTTCTACAGTAGGTCCATTAGGATTTGATTCAGAACCAGGTGTAGTAGAATTTGATCCACTATTACCAGCAGAATACAATTTCATCATAATAGGTCTTGAAACTTCTTCTATTTCCTTTTGTTTATCAGTATATTCAGAAGTACTCGCTTCTTGATTATTATCTAGCCAAGAAATAGTTGATTTAATCATATCATCTAATGAAGCCTTGTCCTCACTTGATAATTTCTCTGCCATAGTAGGTTCTTCAATAGAATTCTTCAAATTATAAACATAACTTTCTAATCCATTCTTAGCTGCAATTCTTTCCGCAACCTTTGCATCTTCTTCCTTAAATTTCTCTGCCTCAGCTACCATTCGTTCAATATCTTCCTTAGTTAAACGTCCCTTATCGTTTGTAATCGTAATCTTGTTAGATTTTCCAGTTGTCTTGTCTGATGCAGATACATTCAAAATACCATTTGCATCAATATCAAATGTCACTTCAATCTTTGGAACACCTCGTGGAGCAGGTGGAATTCCAGTTAATTCAAAATTACCCAACATATTGTTATCCTTCGTCTGAGCACGTTCACCTTCATATACCTTGATTTGTACACCAGGCTGATTATCAGCATACGTTGAAAATGTCTCTGACTTCTTTGTAGGAATTGTCGTATTACGCTTAATCAAAGGTGTCATTACTCCTCCTGCCGTTTCAATACCCAATGACAACGGTGCAACATCTAACAACAATAATTCCTGAGTCTTTTCATTCGTATTTCCTGTTAAAATAGCTGCTTGTACGGCAGCACCATACGCAACAGCTTCATCAGGATTAATAGATTTGTTTAATTCCTTCCCATTAAAGTAATCTGACAAAGTCTTTTGAATCTTTGGAATTCTTGATGATCCACCCACCAACACAATTTCATTAATGTCACCTTTAGATACCTTGGCATCACGAATTACCTTTTCTACATAATCTAGTACTACCCGAAATAAATCAGCACATAATTCTTCAAAACGTGCTCTTGTAATACTTGAATAAAAATCAATTCCTTCATACAATGAATCCACTTCAATAGTAGCTTGAGCTGTAGATGATAACGTTCGCTTTGCACGTTCACATGCTGTTCTTAAACGTCGGACTGCTCTCAAATTAGTTGACATATCCTTTTTATGTTTTCTCTTAAATTCTTCCATAAAAAATGACACCAATCTATTATCAAAATCTTCCCCTCCTAAGTGAGTATCACCAGCTGTTGACTTTACTTCAAAAATTCCATCTTCGATCGTAAGAATAGATAAATCTGTCGTGCCACCTCCAATATCTACAATTAACACATTTTTCTCGCCTTTTGATTGTTGATCTAATCCATAAGCAATCGCAGCTGCAGTTGGTTCATTAATAATTCTTAATACATTCAAGCCACTGATTGCACCTGCATCTTTTGTAGCTTGACGTTGACTATCATTAAAATATGCAGGTACCGTAACAACCGCATCTGTTACAGTAGTACCTAAATAATTTTCAGCCGTTTCCTTCATTTTCAAAAGTACCATTGCTGAAATTTCCTCAGGTGAAAATGTCTTGGTCTCACCCTTAAATTCCACCTGAATATACGGCTTTGAATCCTTGTTAATCACCTTGAATGAAAAATGTTTCATATCCGATTGAACTTCCGCATCTGTAAACTTTCTACCAATTAATCTTTTCGCATCAAAGACCGTATTCATTGGATTCAAAGATACTTGATTCTTTGCAGCATCACCAATTAATCTTTCACTGTCCGTAAATGCAACATAAGATGGCATCGTCCTGTTACCTTGATCATTTGCAATGATTTCTACACGATCATTTTGCCAAACACCCACGCACGAATACGTCGTACCCAAATCAATTCCTATCGCAGTTTTAGTCATATATGTTTACTTTTTGTTTAATAATGTTTGTCTTAATTTTAAATTCAATTTTTTTTCCATTGTATAAATATAATGAGATTTCGCAATTATTTCAAATTTCGCCACATTAGAATAACACATGACATCAAATTTGGTAATTTACTTGGTAACTCATCTAGGAATTCAAATGATAATTCAAGTAGTAAATCAAAGTATATCATAAGTGCATTATTAGCCATATCTGAAGCTCTAAGTTTATCAGATAAATTTGAATCTAATGGAATCATTGATTTTATAAAAAAATTATAAAAAAATTTAAAAAAATTATAAAATATTTTCGAATAAATTTAAGCAAGATTTAACAATTTATGGACTTTTGTTATCCAAAATTGTTAAATCTTGCTTAAATTTATTTTTTATTATTTAATTTTTATATTATTTACCACTATTTACATTCACTTACATCATTTTACTTACTTTATTACATACGTCTTTCATAAATGATAACACAATGTCTAAATCCTTCATCTTTTTATCAGCCTTAGTCATCTTTTTATACATAGTTAGATCACTTTTGCTAAAGTATTTCTTTTCTAATAATAATTCAGCATATTCTTCAAAGGTATTAAAACAACTATTAAGAGATGTCATCTTCATTTTTTTCATTCCAACTACAAGTTCATCGTTTACTTCTGGTAATGTAGAAGAAGGAACTCTAGAAAATGTTTTTTCAATATATTTTCGTTTTTTAGATTGTTCACGTGTTTTTTCATCATCTATTTCTTGATCATATACATTTACATCATATAATCTCGGAATTTCTTCATATACTTCACTTAATTGTGTGTGTCTACCTAATTTTATTAGATCTTTTTCATCCACATAACTTGGAAGATACTTTTTCAAATTACTTTTGTACAATACACAAGCAATTCTAGCATGTTTCATCATAGAAGTTTCATTAGGAAATTGTATACTTGCACACAATTGAATCATATTTATCATGGTTGTATAATCGATAGAAATATGGCATATTTTAAGAATTTTTTCAACATGCGTCTTGATACTTTTTTCTTCTTCACTTAATTGAGTATAATCTTGAGTAGTTCTAGATGTATCTTTAAAACCAGAACGATACTCGGGTTGTTGTTCTTGTTCTTGTTCTTGTTCTTGTTGTTCTTCTTGGTAGTATTGTTCTTCTTCTTCGTCTTCTTCTTTATCTTCGTCGTTATGTGATTCAGAAAAATCATATACTTGTTCATCTGCGTCTATTTTATCAGTAACTACATTCATAGAAAATCCAGGTTGGTAAGTTTCGATTTCATCAGAAGAAATTATATGTTTTACAAGTCCTTTTTTGGTCAATTCACTGATATTCAATTGAATTTTATTATTGTCATCCACTTCAATTTTATTCACCTGAGCATTATTTCCATTTTTCAATACTAGATCAAAATAAAATAGATATTTCGGTTGTAATCTTACTGTTTTATATTCACCATTCTTCTTAATCATCGTATGAGTAAATTGTCCCTGATGCGAATCAATCAACACATATGAAGGATAATACATCTTTAAATTCCAAATACTCCCTTTGTCTTCACCTTTTACAATTTCAAAAACATCTTTTTGAATTTCACGAATATTACGAGGATCAAACATTCCTTCCTTTTTATACTCCACTATAAACTTTTTAGGTACATAATTAACTTGTGATATATTGTACACATTTCCATTTATTTTGTCAATAACATATTCATTTTCATATATAATTCCTTCATAGGTTTTTCCAAGTTTTATATTAGATACATTACGTGCAAATAAATTTACAAATTCTTGTTCTGATTTTATATTTTCCATCGCGTTAAATTTTAATTCTTGAATAGTATACACTTTTTTTGGTTGTTTATCCACTAATTGGAAAATATCAACTATATTACGTTTCTTCTCTTGTTCAATTAATTGTTTCTTTGTTTCCTCATTCAAAAGAATTTGTAATTCTTTAATTTGATTAGTTAATTGTGTTAATTCAGTACTTTCAATATATTGTTCAGAATCATATTTTTCACTTGCTTTTGTAGATGAAGAAGAGGATGATGTTTTTAATTTGTCAAAAATAGACATCTTTTTAGGTTTACTCGTAGAAGATTGCACCTTTATCTTTCCCAATAACTCTGTATATCTTTTTTCTTCTAATTCCTTTTTTTGTTGTTTAAGATCATTCATCTTGTTAATAATTTCAATCATCTTTTCTGTAGGTCGTAATTCTTCTTCCTTTTCCATCGATTTCTGTTGTTCTTGAGTTAATTGACCCAATGATACCTCAGATACAATTTTACCTATTCTTAGTTTATTTCCCGTATAAAAAGTAACAATATTTACAATATTTTCAGGTTTTATTTGTTGGTCTTTCAACATGTAATAAGCTGCTTCCTCACCAATAATTCTACCTGTACCAAATACACCACTAATAATCTCTCCAACCCTGTTTTTATCATTTCCAATAATAGACATAATATGATTTTGATACAATTCGTATTTTGCAGGATAAAATTCCTTCTGAACTCCTTCAATACCCTTATTCGTTCCAGAAATAATCATCACATTTATTCCATGCATAAATGGTTTTCGTCTCATCGTAAGTTGAACAGACGCAGATGCAGACGCAGACGCAGCGACACTTTTTTTCCCTTTCTTTACTAATTTTACAATATTTTTATTCAACCACTCCTTGAGTTTAGTTGTGTCCTGCAATTGAAACTCATCCTTAATCTTTCCTAAAATATACTCTGCGATTTCATTCAAAGAACCCTTCTTTTCACCAACTAAAACCTTGATTCTGTTCATAATAAGTTCGTTTTGATCCATTTTTTTTGTCTTTGTTCTTTATAGTTGTACAATATTTTAACTTTTTCATTTAAAATTCACTTTTTTTATATTTTTTTTACCTTTATTTTACACCGTTGTAAAATAAAAGAAAAATTCTGATGGGCGGGCTCGAACCGCCGACCAACCGCGTATAAGACGGGTGCTCTACCAACTGAGCTACACCAGATAACAAAGGCAGTTTTTGTCTTACCCAGGACAATCTAGAAAATTCTGATGGGCGGGCTCGAACCGCCGACCAACCGCGTATAAGACGGGTGCTCTACCAACTGAGCTACACCAGATAACAAAGGCAGTTTTTTGTCTTACCCAGGACAACTTCTTTCAACTAATTTACATTAAATTTAATTTGCAAATGTAAATCATTTTTTTTTATCTTAATTTACATATAATATAAAGTGTTGTAATTCTTTTGGTAAACGCGATGTTTTTTTGATGGGTTTATCTAAATTAAAAGTATCAATCCGTGATCCAGTTACATATTTCTTCTTATTATAACAATAATTAGGATTTTCGTCACAACTTTTAAAAGGTTCATGTAAAACGGATCCGTACAATGTATGGATTATATCACCAATTGTAGATATATTTTTACGCTTAGAATTATCAATTAATGTATCTAATACAGTTAAAAAAACGGTTTTAAAATGTTCTGGTAAACCTTTGGCAACTTTAACAAGTGGTTCTATCGTTGTTTTTTTGAAAATAAATAAATCACGTGTTAAACGCTGATGTTTAGGAACATTTTTACCTAAAGTATTGATAATATAAGATTCTGGATACATTTTACCAGGTATCCATGAAAATCCAAAATCAGAAATTAGAAAAACAAACCCCAAGTTGGGTACATAATAATTAATATTATTCATTTTATATATCCAATATCCACCTGGGGTAACTTTATGTACAAGAACATTTCTCCCATGAAAATCATTATGAATTAAATTATAATGTTTTTTCATAGCATATAATGCTGCTAATATTTGGAAAATAGCATTTCTCCATAAATTAACATTATGATGTTTCTTGGCCCATTCTTCAAATGTACCATAATTTAATAATTCATTGTATTGTATAGTACAATATTTTTTTGATGAAAATTTAGGCTCTTTACAGGTATTTAATATCTCAGAATGAAAATTCATGATAAAATTAGGACAGATTTTTTGGATAATTAATTCATTCACTAAATACAAAGAAGCTATTTCTATATAAGAAGGTTCTTTTAAAGCTTTTCTTGAAAATGGTTTATTTATATACACGTAGTCTTCTTCATCCATATTAGACCTTTTTATAACAAGTGCTTCATCTTTTATACTTTCCAACTTGGGAAAACATTTTATGACTTTGCCTTGTAAACCTTTACCTAATACTTTATCCAGTTTAAAAGAATGTCTAATTACCTTTTGAGTTTTTATTTGACGACGTATATATCTAGTTATCGTATTGTATTGTTTTTTCCTTTTAGATACATTAAAATCCATTCTTTATTATTATAAGCTTATAAAATAATTAATGCGTTCGTTTAAAAATTATCTTTTTAATCGTCATAATATTTAGACATGTCCTCTTTATTTTCAAATTATTACTTTAACCAAGCCGTAATCATATTAGATTCAACGAATTCTACTGGTAAGACTTCAGGTTCGTTACTTCTTTATGGTGGTATGGCAGTTACTGGAGATAATACCTTTTCTGGCCAAACACATGTTGTCAATACCGTTGGTAGTACATCTTCTAGTACCGGCGCTTTCATTATCGATGGAGGAATAGGTATCAAAGAAAATATTTACATGGATGGTTTTATTACTTCCGGAGGATTTTATGGCCCTAGAGGCACTGTCACAAATTGGGTTGTTGAAAATGGAACATATGGTACTCTTGTAGGCACAAATATTACATCTACAAATGCAAATATTACAAATTTAACAACAGACAATATGGCTCTTACGAATCTTTTAGCTACTCGTATTACTACAACTAATTTAATTGCCACAAGTAGTGTCACATGCGGCAATGACTTGGTTGTAAATGGTTCTATTACTTCCGGTGCACTTTATGCACCACTTGGTACAGTTACCAACTGGGTTGTTGTAAATGGTTCTGTAACTAATCTACGTGGTACAAATTCAATAAGTACTAATCTAACCTCTGCAAATATTTTTGCATCTACATCAACTTTTGGTGAAATAAATGCTACTCTTACTACAATTGGTCATTTATGGGTGAATACAAGTATGGTTGTACAAAGTAGTATTACTGCTGCTAATGACATTGTTATTGGTGGATATGTTACTGCTGCTTCTCTCTATACACCATATAGTACTATTAATAATTTGATTGGTACAAACTCTACTTATACAAATTCAATTATTGAAAATGGTTCCACTACAAATCTAATCTCTTCTGCTATTACTTCTGCTAATATATTTGCTACGAGCAGTGTTACATGTGGCAGTGATCTGGTTGTAAATGGACATATTACTTCCGGCGCACTTTATGCACCACTTGGTACAGTTACCAACTGGGTTGTTGTAAATGGTTCCACTACAAATCTAGTCTCTTCTGCTATTACTTCTGCTAATATATTTGCTACGAGCAGTGTTACCTGTGGCAGTGATCTAGTTGTGAATGGACATATTACTTCCGGTGCACTTTATGCACCACTTGGTACAGTTACCAACTGGGTTGTTGTAAATGGTTCCACTACAAATCTAGTCTCTTCTGCTATTACTTCTGCTAATATATTTGCTACGAGCAGTGTTACCTGTGGCAGTGATCTGGTTGTGAATGGACATATTTCAACTTCTAATATATATTCAGGTATTATTTCAGGTGTTACAATTGGATCTTCTGTACTTAACTCTACCACAATTTCTAGTTCAAATATGTATATTTCTAATGATATGTTTATTGGGGGCACACTTACAACAGTTAACATTACAGCAACAAATATAGTCGAAACAAATGTATCAGCAGGTATTGTATATGTTAGTACATCTTTTGCCGCAGTCGGCGATTCAAATACTTTAGGTAACTTGTTTACGACGAATGGAAATATCGGTATTGGTACAACTGCTCCTAATTATACATTGGATGTAATTGGTACTGGTAATTTTTCATCAAGTATTACATCTTCTTCTGTTTATGCTACAAATTCTACTATTATAAACGGTGTGTTTACAAATCTATCCACAGCAAATATTAGCTTAGGTCAATTAGGTGCATCTAATATTAGTGTAAGCTCTATTACGGCTGGTAACGCAATATTTGTTAACAGCACCACTACCAATGCTGTTATCACTAATAGTTCTACTAGTTCTGCTACAATTATCAATAGTACTACTTCTAATGCTGTTATCACTAATAGTTCTACTTCTAATGCTGTTATCACTAATATGTCCACTAGTTCTGCTACAATTATAGATAGCACTACTTCTAATGCTGTTATCACCAATAGTTCTACTTCTAATGCTGTTATCACTAATATGTCCACTAGTTCTGCTACGATTATCAATAGTACTACTTCTAATGCTGTTATCACTAATATGTCCACTAGTTCTGCTACAATTATAGATAGCACCACTTCTAATGCTGTTATCACTAATATGTCCACTAGTTCTGCTACAATTATCAATAGTACTACTTCTAATGCTGTTATCACTAATATGTCAACTAGTTCTG
>Ga0315904_10007316_pt1 | contig 14857 bp, 17 predicted proteins | sample LakEriMetagenome_6_FD_203529 | JGI IMG/M metagenome (GOLD analysis project Ga0315904, IMG submission 203529) | Freshwater fungal communities from buoy surface, Lake Erie, Ohio, United States - Buoy 12 MA120 | ecosystem: Environmental > Aquatic > Freshwater > Lake | place: USA: Lake Erie, Ohio... | reverse complement strand
CCTCGCTGCCGCTGCTCACCCTGCTCTGCAATCGCGAGGGCTACATGGCGCTTTCGCGCATATGCGCCCGCAGGGCGAGGGAGTACGACCGGTCGATGAGGCGGCCGACGCAGGACGACCACGACCATGAGCACCTCGTTGCGGCATCAGACGAGTTCAACGAGTTCAACGGGAGACTCTCAGATCTGCTCGAGTTGCGCCTTGTCACTCTGTTTCCCGCGAAGCGGCGCGTCACCCTGGGGTACTACGGGGCGACCGCTGCGGGCGCCAAGAAGTGCGACGCCACCGAGATGCTCATCGACATTGCGAAGCGCGCACGCAAGACACAGAACGAGACCCGTGCAAGCTTCGCGGAGATCGACGCGAGGCTGGAGGCCGAGAGCGCTCGGCGCAAGCATGCCGCGCGCGACCGTGCCAAGAAGCCCACGAATACCGTCGCCGTAGCGGGCAAGGGAGCATCGGCACGCAAGGGCCGACCAGCCGCGCGCGCGGACAGCGCGCAGATGATCGGTGGATCGAGCAGGCCGATCCGCATCCGTACCGATCGGCGAAAGAAGTAGCGTCGATCGGACCGCGACGGCACCATCAGCACGCGCGACGTCGCGCAGTACGGCTCGACCGCGTACGTGACCGCGCTGCCGCAAGGCCAGCTCGCGCCCGCCGCGAGCGTCTCCGCCCCGCTCTCCCCCGCGAACGCCCGCTCCGACTTCAACATCGGCTACTGCGGCTACAGATTCAACGGCGACATCGGCGCGTACACCGTGCGGTTCCGCCACTACGACCCGACGCCGGGGATGTGCAGGTGGCTCGAGCGCGATCCAGCGGGATACCAGGACGGGCCGAGCCTCTACTCCTACCTCGGGCGAAACCCGATGGCGGGGACGGATCCGTATGGGTTGGAGTTCTGGGACAACGCGGCCGCCTTCGGTCGTGGCTTGGTGAAGGGCGCCGTGTGGGGGGTGGCTCTTGGCGCGGCTGCAGCCGTCGGCCCCGTCGCGGCCGTTGCTGTCGGCGTCTACGTCGTGGCATCGGCAGCGGTCACCATCTACGAGACGGATTGGGAGAATCTCAGCGAAGAGCAGTGGTGGGAACTCGGCGGCACGGTCGCTGGCGGGGCCGGCACGCTTCGCGGCGGCGCGAAGCTGGGGCGTTGGGGCAAGGCACGAATCCCGCCCGCGCTGATTCGACCAGTTACAAATCCCGGCTCGATCATGCCGCCCGGAGCAGCCCTCAGGGCGGGCGGCGCGCTTGGCGCAGTGATGGGTAGAAACAAGCCGGGCGGTACACCGAAGCCTTCGCCGCACTTCAGGACGCCGACAAATCCACCCTCTTTGCCAAAGATACCCCGCGACTTCGTGGCCGAGCGGATTTCGACGGGGGGTACCATCCATCGGCGCCCGGGCTCAACCGGAACCGCAGATACGATCCGGACCATGCCGCCCACTCGGCAATACCCAGATGGCTACTGGGTTCAGTGCAACAAGCATGGACAGCCGATCAATCCGAAGTCCGGCCGAACGGGCCCACGAGAAGACACGCACATTCCTCTACCACCCCGCAGAGTCCCAGGCTGGTTCGTACGACCCTGGGTCGAAGAACAGCGCTCTGACGAGGCTACACCCGCAAGATGACGAGGCCGCTGATGCATGGGTTCGAAGCGAACATCGATTGGACGTTTCTCGACCGCAAGGTCCTAGAGCAGGTGGCATTCGGTAGATTCGACACTCAACTTCACTTCGAAGATGATGTCACAGTGGCAATCTACTGCGACGACTTCGAAGTTCTGCCACCATCTGCCGTGCGAAGTGATCCAGGCTCCTTCACTTCGAGACGCTTGGCACTGGTCGGGCTGCTCGGCACACGCGTCGAGCGCGTGCTGCGGCCGGATCCGAAGACACTCGTCATCCAACTGAGTGATTGTGCGAATCTCACGCTGCACGATCGCAGCGCCGACGCCGAGTCGTTCATCATCTCGTCGCCGAGTGCCACGCTGGTCGTCTGATCCTTCCCTGAAGGGCGCCACCCCTTCGAGGCCTGCCTCACGCAATGGACCCTACGCTCGCATCGTTCGCATCTGGGATCGCCGGAACCCTCGCTGCGATCCTCGGAATCTGGATCGGCGGCTGTAACTGGGTCGTGTTCTGGAACTCTCATGTTCAACGGCGTCACGCGCCATCGTGCACCCCCACTTCTCGCCGGCGTACTGTGTTCAGCGGCGTTGCTTCTCCTACCAGTCAGCCTCGAGCGCTTCTGGCGGATCCCCTTCCTCTTAGACTGGGGCTCACTCCCGGGCATCACCGAAGCGGTCATAGTCCATCTGCTGAAGCGACGAAACGAAGAACACAGATCGAGCTGAAGGCCGGTCTGCGGGATGTGCCCGACGGCGTTGTCCTCTGCCCACCCGAGCGCCTGTAACCCCAACACTGCGTTGACGCTTGGGTGATGGTGCAGTCCCAACTCGACTGAACTAAGGCCAGCTCGCGCCCGCCGCGAACGCCTCCGCCCCGCTCTCCGCCGCGAACGCCTCCGCCCAGCTCTCCGCCGCGAACGCCCGCTCCGACTTCAACATCGGGTACTGCGGATACAGGTTCAACGGCGACATCGGCGCGTACACCGTCCGCTTCCGCCACTACGACCCGACGCCGGGGATGTGCAGGTGGCTCGAGCGCGACCCCGCGGGGTACCAGGATGGGCCGAGCCTCTACTCGTACCTCGGGCGCAACCCGATGGCGGGGACGGATCCGTATGGGCTGAGCTACAGCGGCTCTGGCATCACCGTCATCGCGCCCGACCAGATCAGGCCGCCCTTGGGCGCGGGCGAACTCGTTGCCCGGCCAGGCGCCGGGCTGCGCCCCTCGATGGTCGGGGCCGATCACCCAGCCGCGATCCGGCAGCGCGCCGAGGACGAGCGGCGCCGGCGTTGCGGACCCCAGTTTGGGAGCGACGCTGAGTTCGCCGCCGACATGCGGTTCAACTCTGATCGGCTGGAGGGTGTGCGAGAAGTCGCCGGGGGTATCCGTACCGGGATCGAGGCCACCGCCAGCGTGCTGCCGGGGGGCGGTTTCGCGACGGCCGTCAACGAGGCCAGCAAGGGGAACCTCGGCGAAGCCGCATTGAACTTGGTGCCGGGCGAGAAGCTGGCGGCGCTAGGGCTTTCGGTCTTGCTGTCGAAGACCGTCGTAGCGAAGTTCGCCGCCGTCGATCCGAACAAGTTGCGTCACATCTTCGGCGCGGCAGAACATAGACTCGGGCCCCTCGTGGATCTGATTGGTTCCGAAGCCGCCGCATACGCAGAGATAGAAGCTGCCGCGCAGTCAGCGAACACGCTCGGCAAACTTACGCGTGTCGACGGACACCTCGAGGGCGTTGTCAACGTCCGAGGAGTAGAGGTGACTGTTCGTGGTGTCGTTGTTGACGGGGCCTTTAGGTTGGGTACAGCGTTCCGATGAAACCTGAATCGACATCCCACGCCGATCTGGAGAACCGCGTGCTGGAGAAGCTCCTCGCCGGAAACCATCCGATCCTCGAAGCGCTTCGACGACAGCTCGAAGGCGGAACCGTCCGTAGCCGTGAGTTCACCGGCGTTGGCTTCTTCACGAAGCTGTGCCCGAGCCCCGGCGCACAACGGGCACCCACTCCACGCGATCGATTCCATGTTGGCGGCGTCTACGCGGAGATTACCGGGCTTTGCCACGGTGCCGGATTCGTACTGTTCGTCACCGACGGATATCTCGACTTCCTTGAGGGGTTCTGTTACGACGAGGCGTGGCCGACGCAGACCCAGGGCGCGCGGCTCTACTACGCAGGCCCGAGAGAGCGCGATCCAGCTGCGATTGATGCCTGACACCCAGGAAGCGCCAATTCGGCCGAGAGAAGCCTCGAGTCCCGCGCCGACCCCGACGCCGTCGCGCTCGTCGAGCTCGCCTACGCCTTCGACCACGCGTCGAACCTCGTCGCGAAGGCCGACGCGCGCCACGGCTCCTCCCGCAAGCGCGACGAGCAGTACACCCTCGACGGCCTCATGCGGCTCCTGAAGGCCCGCCGCGGCGACTTCACCGGCGCAGACCCCGCCCCAGGTGCCTTCGTCGCGGCCCCCGGCACGCAGCGGTACCAGTACGACTTCGTCGGCAACATCCGGTCCACGCAGATCCTCGCCAACGCGAACGAGTCGGCGAGCGCCACCGACCGCAAGCTCACCGGCAGCTTCAACGCCGTCAACGAGCAGACGAACTACGTCGAGCAGGTCGGCGCGTCGACCTCGACCGCCACCTTCGCCATCACCCACGACGCCGCCGGCAACGTCCGCACCCGCGAGACCGTCGCGGGCGGGAACCGCCTCGCCTACCGCCACGACCGCTGGGGGCGGCTGACGGAGGTCAACTTCGAGATCAAGAACACGGCGGGATACGAGGCGAAGCCCCGCGCCCGCTACCGCTACAACGCCCTCGGCATGCGCGCGCTCGTCGAGCGCGACGCGGACACGACCGACGGCACGAACTCGATCAACGAGCGGCGCTACCTCTACTACAACGCAGCGTGGCAGATCCCATCATCTTGAGTTGATGAGGAGCACGTCGACGCGGGGTTTGCCTCCGCCTCCGACCCCGTCTCCATCGACCGCATCGTCCAGAACATCTGGGGCCTCCGCTACATCGACGACCTCGTCCTCCGCCGCGTCGACGCGAACTACCCGGGCTCCGGCCCCCCGAACTTCACCCAGACCACCTCGGGCGACATCGACTGGGAGCAGTACCTCACGGATCACCAGTTCAGCGTCGTCGCCGCGCTGCCGCAAGGCCAGCTCGCGCCCGCCGCGAACGCCTCCGCCCCGCTCTCCGCCGCGAACGCCCGCTCCGACTTCAACATCGGGTACTGCGGATACAGGTTCAACGGCGATATCGGCGCGTACACCGTCCGCTTCCGCCACTACGACCCGACGCCGGGGATGTGCAGGTGGCTCGAGCGCGACCCCGCCGGCTACCAGGACGGGCCGAGCCTCTACTCGTACCTCGGCCGAAACCCGATGGCGGGGACGGATCCGTATGGGCTGTTCTACAGCGGCTCCGGCATCACCGTCATCGGCCCTGACCAGATCAGGCCACCTCTAGGCGCGGGCGAGCTCGTCAACCCGCCCGGCTACGGCCTGCGGCCGACGCTGCTCGCGCCCGACATGCCCGGCTACAACGAGGTCGTCGCATGGGTCGAGGCGCTGTCGGCAGTCGCCAAGTCGAACGCCGAGCGCGGGGTCGACTACCGCCGTGATCAGAGCGTCTTCTCATGGGCAGGCGCGTTCGAGGGAGCCCGAGACGGCGCGATCAACTTCACCGACCGCCTCACCTTCGGCCTCATCGGTCCCCTCAATGAGCGCGCGAGACGGATTCGCACCGAGTATGGCGGAAGCAGGCTGTTCGGGGTCGCGGACGGCGCGGCGCAGGTCGGGTCGTTCACGCTGCAGACGCTTGTCGGGATCGGTCTTGCTGCCCGCGCGGGAAGGCTCGGCTGGTTGGGCGTGAAGAATGGTCATTACTTCCTAGACATGGGGCGCGGAAGAGCTGCCGCGCATATGTGGAGGAATGCGGCAGGAAAAATGGTCTTCCGAGAGCAGGCCGTCTACGCCAGCTACACACGACTCATCCCATTCATCGTGGTGTTTCCATCGCGTGTACGCTCCGTGACGCACGCGGCGAACTGCCTTCACTACGCGGCGATCGCCGCAGTACGCGCCACCTTCTACCACGAGGGAGTCGCGGCCGCGTTCCCAACTGCGGCGGGCTTGTTCTACCTGATTGAACGGATCCGCGCCGAGCACGATGTCGAGGCGAACTCGGCCCCGGGCTCGATCCAACCCGCCCAACAGTTCGGGCCAGGCGGGCCATGATCGCGGTGGACTTCGGACAACCGTGCAACCACGAGGTAGACTCATGCCGACGGCAGCGGCCGAGTCTTGCTCGGGCGCGTGCTATGTCCGCGCAACCTATCGCGTACAGCCCCGCCAACCCACTTCATTTCCACAGACTCATCGAGATCTTTGGTGCGGGGATGCGGTTCCTCCAGTGAAGCGAAAGCCATCTCCGTGGTGACCGCCATGCCGAACGCAAGTCAAGCTCCGCGCGTGATCTATCTGATGCCGCGTCCTTCGGATGTCTGGGAGATCGTGCTCACCGCCCTCGGCGCAAAGCGACTTCCGGAAGTCTTGCGCGCGCTCGGATTCACCGTCGTCGAGACGGGTTGGATGTGCACGCATGGACTGTTGCACGTTTCCTCGCCCGAACTGGGGGCGGAGATTTCCCTCGCCGTTCAAGATCCTCTTGCCATGCAAGGGCACGACGATCTTGCCCGCTGGGACAGACCGCGTGCCATCGCTGGCGCGCGTGCCCTCGACTCTGTCCAGTGCGATGCGCTCGGCTTCCTGCTGAGATCCGCGATCGATGTCGCCTGCGGCTTCGATGACTTCATGCTGTTTCCGCGAACCGAGCCGATGGGAGAGGTCGTTTACGACTGCTCCCCTCTCCAGTCACGGGTGCAGCGCGAGAACTGGCCGTGTGACGCATCCCGCGCGCATATGGCGCGACTGACTGTTTTCATGCGAGTTCGGGGTAGCCCAATCGTATCGTCCGAACCAGCGGGCACAGGCAGTCAGGACGGCACGTTCCGCTCCGTCCGAGTGTATCGACTCGGCGGCGTGGGCTGGCGCGGCCGGGCCTTTCTTCTTGTGGTGCGCGATCCCGAGGCGACGCTCTGCGGAAAGTGCGCGTTCGCCATGTTCGGTGCAACGGAACACACGGCTCTCAGTCGCGTTGACGCCCGCGCGGCCGATGCGGTCAGTCAAGGGCTTGCGTCGCGACGCGGCGATCGAGGAACTGCGAGACGGACTGTGGAGAGCGAATGGCGCAGGATCTGCGATTCCTGGGTGAATCGCAACTCTGGCAACGAGTGAGTCCGGTTCATTCATACGAATCGCACGCGGTCGCCGCCATCGGCCGCACCTGCACCCTCGTCAGGGGTGCCGGGTACCTACCGCGTCCTTGCGGGTACCAGCGGGTAGCTTCCTGGCACCGCATCAGACCGCAGTACACCGTTCGAGAAACTTCCAGCAGCGCGGGCCTTGCGTAGCGACGGCATGCGACTCCGCCCGCCTCGTGCTGGCAACGGGTCCCACGCGGGTACCACCAAGTACCGCGCGGTACCTGCGCGGCACCGTTCTTTGTCAAGTAACCTGCTTCGGAGATCAGCATGGCGAACCTGCTCTCACCACTCCCGATCTCGGACGAAGGCTTGCCGAGACTTCCGGTCGTACTTCGAACCCTGGGATTCACCGTCGACGAGACTGACTGGGGTGGCGGCAAGGGCGTGCTTCATGTTCAGTCAGTTGAGCTCGGAACGGGTCATTTCATCCAGCTAGAGCGCCCAGTCCGCTCCACGCGCGTCGGGTCGGTTTGGACGATCGACTCTCTTCGGAGCGGGAGCAGGACGCTCGACAATCATCACGCGCTTTCCGCCCGGGCCGCGCAAACGAGCGGTTTCGTGCTCGAGTGCGCCTTCTGCATTGCCAATCGATTGCTCTTGCCGATGAGCCTGACCGACCACGTCGTGTCCGAACTGCGTTCTGACGCTGATGCCGTCGATGACAAGGGCGGGGTCAGCCCGACCTCGCTATCGCTGGGTTGCATCGAGCCGAGCTTCAGCCCGCTCTTGCTGTCGTCGGGTTGCATCGCGCCGAGCGAGGGCTCCCCGACGCGGCCAGACTCCCGTGATAAGCTGAGTTCGAGCGCTTCAAGAGATGCGTTCCTCCGTGCCATCTGCGTCTGGGTGCCTCCGATGCTGCTTTCCGCCAGCCGAGGCCACGCAAGCGCTGAAACGGCGCGCCTCTCGGTACTTCTCTTCGAGTTGCGCGACCGTGGCTGGTGGAGGAAGGACCTCGGACGCTTCGTGCTGCTTGTCCATGACCCCGATCGGGTGCTCGATGGCCCGACCTCGTACGCACTTCTGGACGGAAGCCCCAGTTCCTCGCCACGGCTGAAGAGGCGAGTGGACGAGGTGATCGCGAAGGGACTCGCCCAACCGCTTCCTGATTCGATTGAAGAGCGGATCCAACTGGCGCGCTCGTGGGCGAACCCCTCGTGATTCGGCGTGAGGCGGACGCAAGCACCCGCGCCGCGCCGGAGGCCGTCGCGGCCATCGAGCGCACGCGGGCCAGCACGCCCGCGCCGCCGGCCCCCTACCGCTCGAGCAGCCCCGGATGGCGCGTCGCGCGGAGTTCCTCGATCACCTTGTCCGATCGCTTCCATGGCGAACCTCCGATGCGCACGATCAAGTCGGTCCACACGCGCTCGAACCCGCGAACCGCGTCCGCGTCGCTCCAGCGGACCGACGGCGGCAGCAGCGGAGCGACGTCCTCGGTCAGGCTTCGGCCGAGCTTCTCGAGCATGCGCTCCTCGGCCATCGCCCGGCGGATCGGACGGCCTTCCTGCGCGACATAGTGCGTGAAGCATGCGACGAGACGCGCTGGGTCGAGTCGAAGCCGCTCGAGCCCCTGATCGAGGTCGAAGAGATCACGGCCGCTTCGGCGCTGAAGGAGCGCGCGCAACTTCGTGCCGAAGAGCTCCTCGGGCTCGAAGGAGTCGATCAGCGCCTGCGCGGAATGCCACTCGCTTTCGACCGCGAAGGGATAGCGCCTGATGCCGAAGAGGCTCGTGTGCTCCCTCGTGTTGATCTCGACCTTCAGGCGGAGCGTCGACTCGGGCTCGACCTCGGGCGCGAACCTGAAGACGAGGTGCATCGAGTGCCCCGCCTGCTCGCGGCTGCACTTCCCGAGCCACGACAGCGCGGCGCGCACGGCGTCGACGGTCGCGCCGATCGGCTCGGCGCGGCACTGGACGAGATCGATGTCCTCCGAGTACCGCAGCGGCTCGGCGAACAGCAGCTTGTGGATCGCGGTCCCGCCGCGGAACGCGATCCTGCCCGCGAGCGCGGGCGAACTGAAGAGGTCGCAGAGCGCGCGGCAGATCACGAGATCCTGCTCCACCTGCCGGAGGTCGGGCCACGGCGCTCGGACGCTCCACTCCTGGAGATACGCCCGCGGGATCACCTCGCGACCTCGACGGAGTCGTTCAAGAGCAGCTTCCACCGCGCATCGACCTTCGGAGCGCGCGCGCGCCGCCGCCCCGCGACGGCGGGTCCGGGATTGAGCGGCACGAGGTTCCTCTGCTCCCACGCGAAGCCCTCGAGCGCACGCGCCTGCCGCGCGTGCCCGAGCCGATCGAGCAGGTAGCCGAGCCGCCGCACCGTGGCGCTCTCGTAGTGCGCGGCCAACGCGCGCAGGGTCGCCGGCTTCGCTTTCGCTCCGATATCGAGGACGATCTGCGCGACGCCACAGATCCCCGAGGCCTTGCGGAAGTAGCGCGCGCAGTCGAGGAGCGTCAGCTCGATGCCCGCCACCGTGGCGAAGCCGGCGTCGCTCTTGATGCGGCCAAGCCACTCGGGCCGGTTCGTCTCGGCGAACGCAGCGGGCGACTGGTAGACGAACTGCAGACGGTGCCGACCGATCTCGATCGGCCGGAGCTGCCGAGGCACGACGACCTGGAACACCATGCTCGCTTGATGGCTCGCACCGTGGAACGCGGCCGCGCGGAGAAGGGAGACGCGGTAGGCGAGCCGCTGATGCCGCATCAGCGGGTCGATCCAGCGGACAGGGTCGGGAGCGCCCGCGATCCAGTCCTCTGGCCGAAGGATGATGTAGAAGCCCTGCCGCGGGCTCACGACCCGGCGACGCTTCGTCGCGCGAGCGAGCGCCGTGGACAGCGCCGCGGGCTTCAGTCCCGCGGATCTCGCCGCCTCGTCGCGAGAGAAGTGGGAGCGCCCTCGAGAGAGGAGTCGGTCGAGATAGTCGTCAAAGCTGGCCATGCCAGATCATATACGAAAAATGCCACTTTTGCGCGATTTCTGCATATGACTTGACCGTCGGCCGCACCGGCACCCTCGCCTTCCGCGTCGCCTACGACGCCCACTGAGACTACGGCGAGGCCCGCCACCTCCCCGCCAAGGACATCAACGGCGACGGCAGGGTCGACAAGACCGACACCACCCTCGCCCAGGGCGCCGTCGGCACGACGCTCGGCCAGCTCGGCTACAACCCCGACGCCGACTGGGACCGCGACGGCACCATCAGCACGCGCGACGTCGCGCAGTTCGGGGGGACCGCGTACGTCGCCGCGCTGCCGCAGGGCCAGCTCGCGCAGCCGGGCAGCGCGACGCAGCCGCCGGCGACCGACATCTCCCCAACCGCGAACCTCGCCCGCGCCGCGAACGCCCGCTCCGACTTCAACATCGGCTACTGCGGCTACAGGTTCAACGGCGAGATCGGCGCATACACCGTGCGCTTCCGCCACTACGACCCGACGCCGGGGATGTGCAGGTGGCTCGAGCGAGATCCAGCGGGGTACCAGGACGGGCCGAGCCTCTACTCCTACCTCGGCCGAAACCCGATGGCGGGGACGGATCCGTATGGGCTGTTCTACAGCGGCTCCGGCATCACCGTCATCGGCCCTGACCAGATCAGGCCACCTCTAGGCGCGGGCGAGCTCGTCAACCCGCCCGGCTACGGCCTGCGGCCGACGCTGCTCGCGCCCGACATGCCCGGCTACAACGAGGTCGTCGCATGGGTCGAGGCGCTGTCGGCAGTCGCCAAGTCGAACGCCGAGCGCGGCGTGAACCACGGCGGCGGCATCGTCGGGGCGCTCGAGCAGGTGGCCGCGTTCCTCCAGGGATATCAGGAGGGCGGGAACGACGGCGCCATCCTGATCCTCGACCACCTCACCCTCGGCCTCGTGCCCGGCCTCAACGACGCGGCCGAGCAGATCCGCACCGCAAACGCGGGCAGCATGGCCTACACGGTCGCGGACTGGTCGGCTGCGGTGGGAACGACCACCCTCCCCGGCGTCGGCGGGCTCAAGGCGCTTGGCATCGGCGCGAAGGCGGCGAAGGCGACGAAGGCGGCGGGTGCCAGCACCGCTGCGATCAAGGCGAGCCGTGCCGCCCAGGGAGCGAAGACCATCGGCGCAACGGGCAAGATTGGGGAACAGGCGCTCAAGAAGCTTGGCGGCAAGTCACAGCAGTCTTTTAGAACCTCTAAGGGGTGGCGATATGTCGATCAGCTTGTCGACGGTGTCGCACACGAGTCGAAGGTCGGATACACCACGCTCAACAAGAAGATCCAGACCCAGATCCAGAAGGATGCCGAATTGATAAGAAACAAGGAGATTAAGGGCGCCGTCTGGCACTTCTTCGTCAGCCCCAAGACCGGCGCCGGTGGCCCGTCAGCCCCACTCCTTGAGGCACTTCGAGGCAACGGCATCGGCGTCGTCATCCATTAGGCTCTACTTCATGGCTTACTCGGTCATCCAGCCCCCCTTCACGCTCGACTTCCAGCAAATGTCGCGGTCAGAACTACTCGCGTACCGAGACTGGTTCCACTCCGTGTCACGAGACCGCATCGCGCAGCTTGCGGCCGCCATGAACACGACGGAGGGTTTCGAGTGTTGGACGGCGGACTTTACGCCGAAGTCGCTTGTACCGCTCTCGCGATGGTTCAGGACAAAGGTGGGAACCCGCGAACGCACGCCTGACGAGATCGCGGAGATCCGAGGAGGCCTCTCGTTTCCAATCGAGATCTCGACGCAGGAACTCACGAATCGAACCTACTCGCTTGCAATGGACATCGCCTTCTACTTCGCAGAGGTGATCCTGACGAACATCCCAGGGACACGATGGGATCAGCCACTTCGCGGAAAGAAGCTTGCAGACTACGGACAGCCAGTGCTCGTTGGCCTACGCCCTGTCCCGATCAACCCCGTGCGGGTGATGATCGTCATCGCGCGGGGCTTCGCAGACGGATCCGAACCCGATGACGTCATCCCGGAACTCTACGAACGCTGGGTCGCGGAGCGCGTATAGGCCTTCAGCGTCGTCGCCGCCGTCGGCCGCACCGGCACCCTCGCCTTCCGCGTCGCCTACGACGCCTACGGCGAGGCCCGCCACCTCCCCGCCAAGGACATCAACGGCGACGGCAAGGTCGACAAGACCGACACCACCCTCGCCCAGGGCGCCGTTGGCAAGACGCTCGGCCAGCCCGGCTACAACCCCGACGCCGACTGGGACCGCGACGGCACCGTCACCACGCGCGACGTCGCGCAGTTCGGGGGGACCGCGTACGTCGCCGCGCTGCCGCAAGGCCAGCTCGCGCAGCCGGGCAGCGCGACCCAGCCGGCCGCGGGCGACACCACGGCGGCGGCGAACCTCGCCCGCGCCGCGAACGCCCGCTCCGACTTCAACATCGGCTACTGCGGCTACAGGTTCAACGGCGACATCGGCGCGTACACCGTGCGCTTCCGCCACTACGACCCGACGCCGGGGATGTGCAGGTGGCTCGAGCGCGACCCCGCGGGCTACCAGGACGGGCCGAGCCTCTACTCGTACCTCGGGCGCAACCCGATGACGGGGACGGATCCGTTCGGGCTCAGCTTCGCCGGCGCGGGCGACGCCGGAGGCCTCGTCCGAAACGCGGTCCCTGGTCGTGCCCCAGTCGCATCGATGCTCCAGCCGATCTACGACGCGTGCAGCGATCTATGGGATTGGGTGTGGGGCGCCGCGCCGGCTGCGGTCAAACTCCGAGGCTATCTCGGGGCAGCAGCAGCGGTCGCACAGGCTGCAGCCGGCGCCGCGTTGGTCGCAGCGGGTGTGGTTTCGGCGCCCGCCGGCGTGGGGGTGCTCCTCATCGTGGCTGGGTTCGCGCTGGTACTGCATGCGGGCGACCAACTCAACGCCTCGCTCAAACAGATTGACACAGGCGTACAACAGGAGACACTCACGCATCAACTGCTGAAGCAGTCGGTCGGCGAGGAGTGGGCAGATAGAATCGAGTTCACCATCGGCGCGGTTTCGCTGGTTCGTGGGATCATGCAAATCCCGAAGGTACTGCGGGAGGGATGGGGTGCCCTGTGGGGCCTCCTCAACCGCAACAAGTGCTTCCTCGCCGGGACCCTCGTCCTCACCGCCGCGCCCGCGCTCGCGGTGCCGATCGAGTCGATCACCGAAGGGGCCGTCGTCGAAAGCGTCGACCCCGCGACGGGCGAGCCCACCCCCGCCGTCGTCACAGCGACGCCCGTCACGCTCTTCGAGGGCACCATCTACGACATCGCCGTCGACCCGGGCGAACCGGGCGGCGGCGACGAGACCACCATCTCCGCGACCGGCGAGCATCCGTTCCTCGTCGCGCGGGCGGGAGCGCGTGCGACAAGCCTCGAGTCCCGCGCCGACCCCGAGGCCGTCGCGCTCGTCGAGCCGCTTGACACGAATGACGGCCGCTGGGTCCCCGCCCGGGACCTCGCCGAGGGCGACGCCGTCCGCACGATGTCCCCGCAGGGCGTCGCGGGCACGGCGACCGTCGCCAAGGTCCGCGCCCGCCACGCGGTCGCGCCCGTCTACAACCTCACCGTCCGAGGCACGAGCCGCTACCTCGTCGGCACGTGCGGGGTGGTGGTGCACAACAAGGAGGGCGTCACCGTCATCGGTTCGGGGGCTGATGTGCGCGCCTACCAGGGGCGTGGATTCAATGTCCTCAACATGGACGACCTTCCCCCCAGCGAATGGCCGAGGCAGAACGCGTTGTGGCTCAACGACGCAATCCAACGCGGAGACGACATCTGGCTCGTCACCGATCCGAAGAAGCACGCTAAACTCATGAAAGAGGTTAAAAAGTCTTCGTACTACCTTGATCTTGAGCTTCCAATGCTCGAGCATTATCAGGGAGTGAATGTGATTCCGATGTTCCCCACACGCCCATGAGCCTCGACCCGTGAAGACTTCGAACGACGCCCTCTTCGAACTCGCGATCCGCGACGCCTTCGCGCCGCTCGGCGCGCGTGCAGGACTCGCGTTGCACGCGGCTTGCGACGGCGTGTACGAGTTCGAGCGGTCGGGCTACGCCGTTCGGGTTCGACGAGGAATCGGACATAAGAAGGACATCCTGGTGACGCTCGTCCCCGCCACGGGCCAGCCCGTCACCGCCCACATCGCGCCGGGGGAGATCGGCCTCGGCCTGATCGCGGAACTCGACGGTGAGGCGCTTCCAGGCTTCGAGATGGATTCGGACGAGGACTACTTGAAGTCCGCCAGGTTGTTGGCTGCCGCGGCAGGGAGGTTCGCGCTGCCATACCTCACCGGCGAGCGATCGGACTTCGCAGACTTGAGGGCGCGGGTGGACGAGTCGATCGCAAACTGGAGGCGCGACCTACCCGACTACCTGCGTCCTGGCTACTGGACACGGCCGCCCGAGGCTTGACCGGTCCTTCTCCGCCACCGCCTACCCCGCCCTCGACACCTTCGGCCGCACGCGCCGCATCCTCTGGAAGGACGGCCGCTTCGCCCAGGGCACAGTCACGGGCGAGCCGAACGCGCCCCCGCTCGTCGAGCTCGCCTACGCCTTCGACCACGCCTCGAACCTCGTCGCGAAGGCCGACGCGCGCCACGGCTCCTCCCGCAAGCGCGACGAGCAGTACACCCTCGACGGCCTCATGCGGCTGTTGAAGGCCCGCCGCGGCGACTTCACCGGCGCGGACCCGGCCCCGGGCGCCTTCGTCGCGGCCCCCGGCACGCAGAAGTACCAGTACGACTTCGTCGGAAACATCCAGTCCACGCAGATCCTCGCCAACGCGAGCGAGCAGCAGAGCGCCGCCGACCGCAAGCTCACCGGCAGCTTCAACGCCGTCAACGAGCAGACGAACTACGTCGAGCAGGTCGGCGCGTCGACCTCGACCGCCACCTTCGCCATCACCCACGACGCCGCCGGCAACGTCCGCAC
>Ga0315904_10007314_pt1 | contig 14862 bp, 10 predicted proteins | sample LakEriMetagenome_6_FD_203529 | JGI IMG/M metagenome (GOLD analysis project Ga0315904, IMG submission 203529) | Freshwater fungal communities from buoy surface, Lake Erie, Ohio, United States - Buoy 12 MA120 | ecosystem: Environmental > Aquatic > Freshwater > Lake | place: USA: Lake Erie, Ohio... | reverse complement strand
ACTCTCCACAGATGTAACCAAGTCAACAAGCGATAGGGCGCTTTATCAAACGGAGTTCAGCGGCTTAACCAATGCCTTGTCTGCATTAACTAGCGAGGAATTCAATGGGGTTGCACTCTTTAGCGCTGCAGGCACAACTTTGGATGTAATTACCTCGGAAGATGGGGGACAGTCTGTCGCGATTAATCAAGCCGATTTGGCAACTATTGTAGACAATATTGATCTCATTAGTATCTCTGGAACCTCCGGAGCGCTAACCACAGATATTGCTACGCTAACTACCGCAATTCAAGATCTTGCCGATCTGCGAGCAACCAATGGTTCTGAGCAGCAGCGCCTGACCTTCGCGGCAGACATGCTGTCGATTAACAAGGTGAATCTGGAGTCCGCAAACAGCCGGATTGCAGATGTGGATATCGCGAGTGAGAGCGCCAATCTGGCTCGATTCAATATCTTGCAGCAAGCCGGAACGGCGATGTTGGCTCAGGCGAACCAGTCCCAGCAATCGGTTTTGCGACTGCTGGTCTGAACAAGATCAACCTAACTCCAAACCTCAGGCGTCAACACGGAGGGTTCTCAACCTCCGCAGGCGCCTAGGTGAGGAGGGGCAAAATAACCAAGGAACAGGAAAAGAAACGGCAAGGAAGCCGAGCCATCACACATCATTGATGAGTTCATCCATAGTGAATCACCGCAAGGAGACATCTTTATGAAACCATCCCGAAGGATCTTTGAACGCAGGCAACACACTTGTGCCAGAGATTCACTGGGGTTGTGATGAGCCAATTGTTTTGAAATCAAAGCAAGCAACAAATTTCCTCGGAAAACCTGGGGTGGTGAGGTCGGACACCATAAAAAACGGCCCGAAGCGGCACGGAAGCCGCAAAAGAAAATACAAAGTAAAGGAATACGAAAATGATCAGTATCAATACCAATACGGCCTCCAGCATGGCGGCGTATAATTTAGGCAGCACTAATGTGAACCTACAAAAGAGTCTGCAGAGGCTCTCGAGCGGATCACGAATCAACTCCTCGATCGACGACGCCGGCGGATTGGCCGTGTCGATGAAATTGTCAGCATCCATCCGCCGGACGGAAGCGACACAAGCCAATGTGAATAACGCCCTTTCATTGCTTCAAACCCAAGATGGGGTTTTGAAGAATGCCGAAAAAGTTCTGACGCGCATGTCAGAATTGGCACAGCTTGCAACAGATGTGACCAAGTCAACAAATGATAGGGCGTTGTATCAAACAGAATACAATGCTTTAACGGGTTCTCTTAACTCCATGCTCACCGAGGAATTTAATGGTGTGGCGCTATTTACTGCTGGGGGTGATACATTGGCTGTAGTTACATCTCAAGATGGCGGTCAATCTGTTGGAATCACCCAAGCGGATTTGGATGATATTGTGACTGGGGATATTGCCACTATGGACCTATCAGATGCTGTATTTATAACTAGCACAGAAATTGATCAATTAACAACAGCCATTCAGGATCTTGCAAATCTCCGCGCCACCAATGGTTCAGAGCAGCAGCGCTTGACCTTCGCTGCAGACATGCTGTCGATCAACAAGGTGAATCTGGAGTCCGCAAACAGCCGGATCGCGGATGTGGATATCGCAAGTGAGAGCGCCAATCTTGCTCGATTCAATATCTTGCAACAGGCCGGGACGGCAATGTTGGCGCAGGCTAACATGTCACAGCAATCGGTTCTGAGATTGCTGGTCTGAACCAGATCAAACTAACTCCAAACCTCAGGCGCCAACACGGAGGCTTCAAAACCTCCGGAGGCGCTTGGGTGAGGGGGAGCAAAATAACCAAGGAACAGGAAAAGAAACGGCAAGGAAGCCTAGCCATTACAGATCATTGATGAGTTAATCCACAGCGAATCACCGCAAGGAGACATCTTCATGAAACCGTCTGGAAATTTCTTTGAATGCAGGAAAAACGCTTGCGTCTTAGGAGAAAAAGACCGTGATGAGCATTCTTAAATTATTTTGCTAAAAACTATTCAGGAATAAAAGTTTGAGAGGTGAGGTCGAACACCATGTCAAAACGGCCCGACGCAGCACGGAAGCTGTAAAAAAGAAAGGAATCAGCCTATGTCGCTTCAGGTAAATACTCATGTGGCGTCAGCGAAGGCATTAAATCATACCAGCCGAGCAAGCAATCTGTTGAATACGGCCGTAAATGGTTTGTCTGGTGGGGTGGGATCAAGTCCCCTTCGAGATGATGCGAGGGCATTTGGAATGGCGGAGTCGTTAATCCAAACTGTTTTTGGCGCACGAAAGAAGCCATCTGCCAGAGAGAATCCCCAAGTCTTAGCCGAAACAGATAAATTTCTGGCTAGTGCGAGCGGATTGGCTCGGATGGGAGGTCTTTTCCCATCGGTTGCCAACAGCCAATCGATCAATCCGGAGGCTGCTCAAGAGAGTTCCCTGAGCGCTCAGCGCGGTATTTCCGGAAATCCGATTCTGGCGATAAATGCCCAAGCCAATCAGAGGTCCGATGCCGTTATGAAACTCTTGGAATAAATGAGTTGCATTTTTAAAAAATTTCAAAAGGTGGGAGAGAAATTTCCTGCCTTGGAGTTGGGTTGATTCTATGTATCCCTGCAAAGCACGGATGAAAGTGCGCCATCCAGTCACGGATGACTTGCGAGTTGAAAAGCTCGATTGGACGCAAGCAGGAAAGTAAGATCGACACAATTCCCATGGTGAGGTCGCACACCTGGTTATGCGACCCGCAAGCGGCACGGATGCCGCAAATGAAATAAAGGAATATGTAAATGATAACCCACTCAAACGCGGCTGCTTCGGCGGCCATTTATAACCTAGACCAGACGAATGTGAACCTGCGCAGGAGCATCACAAGGCTCTCAAGCGGGTTGCGTATCAACTCGGCTCTGGATGATGCGGGCGGATTGGCCATGTCCTTAAAACTCTCGGCGGCTATCCGCCGGACGGATGCGACCACTGCCAACGCTGGAAACGCCCTGTCATTCCTGCAAACGCAGGACGGTGTGCTACAAACGGCCGATTCGGTTCTGTTAAGGATGTCCGAATTGGCGACATTAGCCACCGACAGCACTCTCACGAGTGATGATTTGGAGTTATACGACACGGAGTTTACCGATTTGGAGGAGCAGTTGACGAATATGTTGGGGGAGGAATTCAATGGAATCTCCCTCTTTTCAACAAATTCTCAAACTCTGACATTAAAAACATCGGAAAATGGAGCGCAATCCATGGGGGTCACGCAAGTGGATCTCGAGGCGATTGCAAGCACTATTTCCCCTGTTTTGAGTGTTAATACAACGACTGCGGCGAGCGCTGCGGGGATAGTTCTGGATACGGCAATCCAAAACCTCGCCGTCCTGCGAGCCTCCAATGGGGCCGAGCAATCCCGAGTCACCTACTCTATGGATATCCTTGCCGTGAACCGTATCAATCTGGAGGCGGCGAATAGCCAAATCATGGATGCGGACATGGCACAGGAGAGCACCAACTACGCCAGAAATTCCATTCTGGCAGAGGCTGGTGTGGCGATGCTGGCGCAGGCCAACACGGTCTCGGAAAGAGCCCTGAAATTGCTCGATTTTGATTGAGCCTAGGTAAAAAAATCATAGAGGCCACCTCGCAAGGGTGGCCTCTTTTTTTAGGATTGGCTGGCGCACCACTCGCGCCAGGCCAGACGAAGCGCGGCCTCGAAACGAGTGATTTGGGCGGGATGGTCGCAGAGGGTGCTCTTGGTCAAATCCTCGCGAAGCGAACTGCGGAGCGACTGGCGCAATTCGCGGTTGTTTGCGAGTTCCTCCGCCTTCGCGATGTAGGCTTCGGTGTTTTCTGTTGCCCAGTCTGCATGGCCGACGGCTGAGAGTAGGGACAACCCCACGCGCGAGGCGTGGCGGTCGCCGATGATTGAAACCACGGGGACGCCCATCCAGAGCGCCTCGCAGGTGGTCGTGGTGCCGTTGTAGGGAAAGGTGTCGAGGGCCACATCCACGCGGGAGTAGGCGGCGAGGTGTTCGGCGGGACTTGCAAAGAAGCCGAGGGGTTCGACGCGGTCGGTGGCAATTCCGGCGGCGGCGAGTTTTTCGTGCACACTGGTAAGAACCTCAGGGTCCTCAAGGTAGGGGCTTTTGATCAGAAGGCGCGAGCCCGGAACCCGCTCCAGAAGGTGAGCCCAAGCCGAGAGAGTTTCGACGCTGACTTTCAGAAAATTGTTGAAGGAGCCGAAAGTGATCGGTGCTCCTGCGTCAGGCATCGAAGGTGAGGTAGCGTCTTCGGGTGGTTCGTAGGCCCATGCGCAAGAGGAGAAGCGCAGGAGTTTCTCGGTGGCGAAGTTGTCTGCCTCGCCGGGGGGATCGGTCATTTCATCGACCAATCGATACCCGATGGCCGGTAGACCGGTGGTGTTCGGATAACCGAGATAGGTCATCTGGACGGGGGCGAGATTTTTTGCAAAAAGCGGGAGGCGGTTCATCGAGGAATGCCCGGCAAGATCGATCAAAATATCCGGTGCGTCCTTGCGGATCATCTCGAGCGCGACTTCATCATCTAGGCCGGTGAGATTGGTCCATTTTTTGGTAAGAGCGCGGAGCGCGGAGCTCGTCGGATCCTCGGTGTGGTGGCAGTGATAAAAAATCGTCTCCACCCGCTCTGGATGAAGGTGGGCGAGGATTGGCTTAAGAAAAAACGCGATCGAATGGTGGCGCAAATCGGGCGAGACAAAGCCGACGCGCAGTTTTTTCTCAGGCTCGGGCGGATTGAAAAAAACCTGAAACTCATCGGTGGGAAATTGGGAGCCAAATTCCTTGTGAGCTTCAAAGGCAGCTTGGCGGTCTTGGCCAGGGAGGTAATTCAGAAGCATGTTTCGCGCGCTGAGCACCCGGGCGTTCTGTGGCTCCATCCAGAGAATCGAATTGTGTAGGTCGAGCGACTCTTCGGTTTTGTAGAGCCGCATGAGGCCGAGGGCGCGGGCTGCGGAGGCGCTGGTCAGAAAAGGATCGGATTGCAGCGCCTTGTCGAAACACTCCATGCCCTCCGCCACGCAGCCGGACTGCTCGATGAGTGACAGGCCGAGATTACTCCATGCCACCGCCATGGAGGGATCGATTTCCGTGGCCTTGCGAAAGTGCGGCTCAGCGGCTGCAAAGCCCATCACGAGAGCCGTAACTTCGCCGAGTTGCTCGTGCGCAGCGGCATTCGCGGGTTGCAGCGAAACAAATTTTTCGAGCGCCGCCACGGCCTCCTTCGCCTGGCCAGTGGCCCGAAGGCAGCGCGCGAGGTTTTCCCAAGCCTCGGCTTGATGGGTGGCTTTCTTCAGTGCTCGCAACAAATGCGGTTCCGCTTCGGCGAAGCGACCGAGATCCGCCAAGGCCATGCCGAGGAACATCCGACATTCGATGGAATCCGGCTTAATCTTCCGAGCCTTCTCAAGCAACTCCGCCGCCTTTTCCAAATGCCCTCCACGCTGGAACGCCATCGCTCCCGAGAGAAACCACGCATCAAAATCCCGCGGATACGCCGCCCTAACGCGCGCGTAAATTTTCTCTGCCTCGTCATGCCGGAGAGCCCTGTGAAGTGCCAGCGCCTCCTCGAGTTGATTGGTGCGTTGCTTTAGGTTCATCCGTTAACCGCATCGAAGCATGAAATCCCCGAAAGGCAAAAGGGAAAGCAGTGCGTTTTTAAAAATCCCTAAGATTCTTTTGATAAAATCAGCAAAAGTCCGTTATTGGCAAAATGCTTCTTGCTGGGATGCCTTATCTCCAGTGCATTTTGAATCTGGCTTGGAATTTTTGAAGGAAACGTAAGTTGAAATTGCTCGATTTTGAAAGGGCTCGACTGGACATATTCAATGTAATCTTCGGTGAACAATCTGTTGATATGTTGATTGTGATAAATATTGTAAACCATTTGCGATGCGGTGTGTCGATCGGTGCGGGTGCATAAATGTTTTTCCATTTGCGCCGGACTGAGCAAAAGGTGACCCCATGGGGGAATCGGTGACTTGGCATAAGACCATTTTTTACCACTGGCATCGCTTATAATAGGAAGATGATGACCGTCATGGGCGGACCAAATTGGCGAAAACATGGTAAAAAATTTACCGCCGGGTTTCAATGCGGCATGCATTTTTTCCAGAGCCAAGCCCAACGTGTGTATATGCTCCAAGCAGGCAATGGAAAATATACGATCGAAAGCTCCTTCCAAACACGAGGGCAAATCCTCGATAAGACCTTCTAAAACAGTGTTTTGTTTTATAACTGATAAACTCGTAACATCATTTATTCGAATAAATAGGTCTGCCGATGGCCTCGTGCCTCCTCCTTTTTCGCCGAGTTCCTGCCAATATCGCATAGCTTCCAGTCCAACCCATTGTTTGGCCTCCAATGTGTCTATAACCAATTCTCGAGGCAGGCTTCCACCAACCTCCAAGACTTTCATGCCCTTAAAACCTACTAAATTCTCGCCTTGAAGCAGGTAGGGCACATGGTAGCCCAGTCCCAAGCGGGTTTATAGCAAAGGCACTTGTTCTTGAGTAAGAGGCATAGCTATAAAAACAATCGGGATTTTGACTGGAAGAGCATAGCCCGAATTCTTAGTAAAAAATCAAGTTAAATTCAGTTAATGATTATGGGTCTTTCCTAGATTACGAGCCGTGATGAGGCGTAATATGAAGAAAGACAGTGAAGAACAAATATCTCAAGCATGCACGCATTTCAGAGCATGAATTTCGTTCGATTTTGGAGCTCTTTTGCGCCGATGTGGAAGCGCTCAAAGCGAGTCGAATTACGGGGGTCAACAAGAACACCACGCACCGCATTTATGGGCTGCTTCGCAAGCGCGTCGTCGAATTGGCTCATGCCGAAGCAGCGCCCTTTGCCGGGTGTGTGGAAGTGGATGAAAGCTACTTCGGACCTCGCAGGGTTCGTGGCATTCGAGGGCGCGGTGCGGCGAAGAAAATTCCAGTTATCGGCCTTCTCAAAAGGGGTGGAAGAGTCATCTGTTCCCCCTTGCCCAACTGCTCGAAAAGCGAACTTCTGCAGATGATTAAGGGTGATGTCAGTCCGGCTTCCGAGAGCACGATCTTCACCGATGGTTGGCGTGGATATGATGGATTGGTTCTTGAAGGCTACAAACACTACCGAGTCCACCATAGCCAAAATGAATTTGCCAGGGGACGCCGCCACATCAACGGCATCGAATCGTTTTGGAGTTATGCCAAAACTCGATTGGCGAGGTTGCGTGGCATTCGCTCCCATGCCTTCTTTTCCCACCTCAAAGAAACCGAATGGCGCTTTAATCACAGGCGTGATAACCTTTACCAACTCCTACTCAAAAAACTCGTCTCTTCCCCTCTAATCTAGGAAAGACCCTTTTTCCAATAGCGTAATGAAGTCGAGAAATTCGGGATTCAGGCTTTCCATCGTCGTGGATTTAGAAAATCACTGACATGGCGGCAAGGTTTTCCTGGAGAGTTGATTTCGAGCAAGGATTTTCGCGCCCGATCGCTTCTCGCGCAAATGCGCTTTACTAGAACTTGCTGATTCCGTAAAAGATACACACATTTTCTTTTCTTCGTGCTTTTGGAGAGCCAAGAGTCTTCAAACGGCTACCATTTCTGGTGTTGCTTTGTTAATCCTCTTGAAGCTTACCTCGGAAAGGTCCCCTCTCAAGCTAGCGTGCTCCACAGTGATGGAGACGATATGACCGGTATCGTCCAAATCCAAGGTTATGTCCTCCGATAACTCTCTTGTTTCGGTTGGTGTGCCGAGACCGAGTTCTAAAAGTGCTGTGTCGGTATCTTCAAAGTATTTTATTTTCATTTTTGTTTCTCCTCGTAATCGCGGTCAAAGAAAGCGTTGTGAACAGTCTGTTTATCCTCAAGAAGGATAACGCGCAAAGCTCGGTTTTCAAATTCAGAAATCCGAGCCCATCTGCGAAATCTACCATCAGTCTGTATTTCTTCATGTTCCGGGTGCGCTATGACATGCTCAATCCATTTGTCTTGGATTTTTGCTCGGTCAGGCCGTCGGCGCGTGTGCTGAAAGTATTGTGTCTGAGGAAATGGCATCTGGGATGGGATTAGTGATACTTTGCATTCAATTATCCAAGAGCAATTTTAGGTTGGATTCGGACTATAAAATCAAGAATTAATGAGTAAGAATTATTGCTTTCTAGGCATTATTCCTTGCTGGCATTGGAAAATGCCTGTGAAATAACATCCTCTAGAATCTTCTTATTTTTTTCGATATCATTTGTTTGAAGGCGAATGCGATAACGACCCCATCGTTTATCGTAGTCCATTACATCCAAGCCGGCAGAATCAAGTTGATCCTGCATTTCGGGTGTATCTGGTAGCCGAGGTTCAAATCGAATAAATCCTTTCTTCGGTCTAAAAATTACGAAGTTAGATGGTTGTCCATTTTTGGCCAGTCCGATGTAAAATTTGTTATATTTGAGATCGAGGTTTTGATCATGGATTTTTGCGATCTCTAAAAGTTGGTCGGCCATAGCGACGGTCTTCTTCGAGCATCTTTCTTCCCAATATGTTCGATCTGTGGTTTCTGCTATTTCCTCATCCTCATCAACGAAACCAAGAGGCATGTGATCAAGAACAGTGGTGAACGCTAATCCGATGTTGTTTCCATTCTTAAGGGCACGCATCTGAATGGCTACCAGCGGTATCATTCCATTGAATAGACCAATTACATTAAGGAATCGACTGGTAATGTCCTCCGCAATGATAACGGCTGTGTGCTCATAAGGAGGGTAACGCTTACGCTCAATATCCCAATATTCGATGGTTCGGATGATATGCGCCTCATCGATTGCGCCTAACTGCACCTCAACTTCATACCTCCTATTTCCATCAGCTTCCTGCAACAGTAAATCTAACCGACCAGCTCGCGGCTGAATCCTTTCCTTATCCTTTAGAATTACATCGCCAAGTCCAATAATTCCAGGCTCTTCCGCAATCCTTTCTTGAACCCATTTTTCATTGAGCGTCGGATGGGTTTTAAGTATTAACTTCTCAAACTTCGCATAGTTCATGGGATGGTATTTTTGGTTTAGCCGATTATCGGATTTTTAAGGGCTATCCGATCAGAGCATATATCCCCCTACTTCGCTTCGGCCACCAACTGCCTCAACACAAAGGGCAAAATGCCGCCGTGGCGGTAGTAGTCGACTTCGATTGGCGTATCGATGCGGAGTTTGACCGTTTGCTCAACTTTGGTGCCGTCTTTGCGGGTGATAGTGAGGGTGACATCTTGGCGGGGTTGGATGCTGTCGCTGAGGCCGGTGATGTCGTAGGTTTCTGTGCCATCGAGGTTGAGCGATTGCGCGCTGATGCCTTCGGGGAATTGGAGCGGGAGGACGCCCATGCCGACGAGGTTGGAGCGGTGGATGCGTTCGAAGCTCTGGGCAACGACGGCTTTGACCCCGAGGAGGCGGGTGCCTTTGGCGGCCCAGTCGCGGCTCGAGCCGGTGCCGTATTCTTGTCCGGCGAAGACGATGAGCGGGGTGCCGGCGGCCTGGTATTTCATGCAGGCGTCGTAGATGCTCATTTGCTCACCGGTGGGCTGGTGGATCGTGAGTCCGCCTTCCACGCGTGTGCCGTCGGCTTTGGCGGGGATCATGAGGTTTTTGATGCGGACATTGGCGAAGGTGCCGCGGGTCATAACGCGGTCGTTGCCACGGCGGCTGCCGTAGCTGTTGAAATCCACCGCTTCAATGCCGTTTTCGACGAGGTATTTTCCAGCAGGCGAGCTGGCTTTGATGGCGCCTGCGGGCGAGATGTGGTCGGTCGTGACCGAGTCGCCGAAGATGCCCATGGGGCGGGCGCCTTTGATGTCGGAGATGGTTCCCGCGGACATGCCGAAGTTCTCGAAGAAGGGGGGCTCTTGGATGTAGGTGCTCTTGCGGTCCCAATCGTAGATCTGGCCAACGCTGGATGGCACTTCGTTCCACTTGGGATTCTGGTCTGCGAAGCCGGTGTAGAGTTTTTGGAAAACCTCTGGCTTGAGGGCGGCCTGCATTTCGTTGCGGATTTCTTCGAGGCTTGGCCAGATGTCTTTCAGGAAAACATCAACGCCGGCGCTGTCTTTGGCGATGGGTTCCTTGGTGAGGTCGATGTCCACGCGGCCGGCGAGCGCGTAGGCGACGACGAGCGGGGGCGACATGAGGAAATTGGCGCGGATGTTTTGGTGAATGCGGGCCTCGAAGTTGCGGTTGCCCGAGAGGACGGCGGCGGTGACAAGGTCGTTCTCGACGATGGCGGATTCGATCTCGGGTGCGAGCGGGCCGGAGTTGCCGATGCAGGTCGTGCAGCCGTAGCCGACGATCTGGAAGCCGAGCTGGTCGAGGTAGGGCTGGAGGCCGGTGGTCTCGAGGTAATCTTTCACAACGCGGGAACCGGGAGCGAGCGAGGTCTTGACGGCGGGATCAACGCGGAGGCCGCGGCTGGCGGCTTTTTTCGCGAGGAGGCCGGCGCCGATCATCACGCTCGGGTTGCTGGTGTTTGTGCAGCTCGTGATGGCGGCAATCAGAACCGAGCCGTTGCGGAGGTGGAGGTCGCCTTTGGTGTGGGCGGCGGTGATGGCATCCGGGGTCGGGCGGTCATTGACCATTTCGGCCTCGTCGGCGCTTTGCGAACCGTTGCGTTTGACGGCAGCCGTCTTGGAGAGGTCGTTCGCTGCCTTGCCGTAACCGCCATCGGCGACGGATTTCGTGAGCAGGCTGGTGAAGGTATTTTTGAGATCGGGGACATTGATACGGTCCTGCGGGCGCTTGGGACCTGCCACGCCGGGCTGGACGGTCGAGAGGTCGAGGTCGATATCCACGCTGTAGGCGATGTCGCCTTTTTTCGGCATGCCAAAGAGGTTTTGGGCCTTGAAATAGTTCTCAAACGCGCGGCATTGCTCTGGCGTGCGGCCGGTGGCGGCGAGGTAGTTGACGGATTCGGTATCGACAGGGAAGAAGCCCATGGTGGCGCCGTATTCGGGAGCCATGTTCGCGATCGTCGCGCGATCGGTGAGCGGGAGGCTGGCAGCGCCCTCGCCGTAGAATTCCACAAATTTGCCCACGACCTTCGCTGCGCGGAGGAGTTGGGTAACATGCAGAGCGAGGTCAGTCGCGGTGACGCCCTCGCGCAAGCGACCGGTGAGGTTCACGCCCACGACTTCCGGCGTGAGGAAATAGACGGGCTGGCCTAGCATTCCCGCTTCGGCTTCAATGCCGCCCACACCCCAGCCGACGACGCCGAGGCCGTTGATCATGGTCGTATGGGAATCGGTGCCGACGAGCGTGTCGGGATAGTAGAGGTCGCCGGCGCTGAGCACGCCTTTCGCGAGATACTCGAGGTTCACCTGGTGCACAATGCCGATACCGGGAGGCACAACGCCGAATGTTTTGAATGCCTGCTGGCCCCATTTGAGGAACTGGTAGCGCTCGCGGTTGCGCTTGAATTCCATGTCAAGGTTGAGCTGAAGCGCATTCGCCGAGCCGTAAAAATCAACTTGCACCGAGTGGTCAACGACGAGATCGACGGGCACGAGGGGCTCGATGATGGCCGGGTTGCCGCCGAGGCCTTTTACAGCGGTGCGCATGGCGGCGAGGTCCACCAGGAGCGGCACGCCAGTGAAGTCCTGCAAGACAATGCGGGCGACGACGAAGGGAATTTCCTCCTCGGCGGCGGCTTTCGCATTCCAGTTTGCAAGCGTCTCGACATCACGCGCCTGGACTTTTTTTCCGTCGCAGTTGCGGAGCACGGATTCGAGAACGATTCGGATGCTGACGGGGAGTTTGGAAATCGGGCCGACGCCTGCTTCTTCCAGAGCGGGTAGAGAGTGGAGTTGGCCGGTTTTTCCGTTTCCGAGATCGAAAGAGCGCAGGGTGTTGAATGGCGTGGTCATGCTTAAACCCTGAATTCAAGCAGTTCGGGAGTCCCATCGCAATCTCGTTTCCGAATCAAAGTCGGACATCACCCCGTTTGTCTTGTGAGGTCATTTTGATAGGTAGAAAATCAATTCATAATGAAAAACGAATGCATTCCGCACACCGGCGCGCCGAAACCTAATAACGCGGCCATCCTCGCGTGGGTCGAGGAATTCGCTGCCCTGACCAAACCCAACGAAATCTTCTGGTGCGACGGCTCCGAGAAACAGGACAAGGCGATGCGCGAGGCGATTGTGGCATCGGGTGCCGGGCAGTGGCTGAATCCCGAGAAGCGCCCGAATTCTCTGCTCGTCCGCAGCGATCCGCGTGATGTGGCGCGCGTGGAGGAGCGGACTTTCATTTGCTCGCAGTCGAAAAAGGATGCCGGCCCAACGAATAATTGGGAGGCACCCGACAAGATGAAAGCCAAGCTGCGCGGCCTTTTCGACGGCTGCATACGTGGCCGCACACTTTTCGTCATCCCATTCAGTATGGGGCCGGTTGGTTCGCCGATTGCGCAATATGGCATCGAGCTTTCCGACAGCCCGTATGTGGTGGCGAACATGAAAATCATGACGCGCGTGAGCCCTGAGGTTTACGCCCAGATCGAAAAATCTGGCGTCTTTGTGAAATGCCTGCACTCGGTTGGTTGCCCGCTCGAGCCAGGTCAAAAGGATGTCGCCTGGCCCTGCAACCCGCCGGAGACCTACATCACGCACTTCCCCGAGGAGCGCCTGATCATGAGCTACGGCTCGGGTTACGGCGGTAACGCCCTGCTTGGAAAAAAATGCTTCGCCCTGCGTATCGCCTCCGCCATGGCACGCGACGAGGGTTGGATGGCTGAGCACATGCTGGTGCTGGGCGTGAAGTCGCCGGACGGCCAGAAAACCTATGTCACCGCTGCTTTCCCGAGCGCCTGCGGCAAGACGAACTTCGCCATGATGGTCCCGCCGGACTCCATCAAGAAACAAGGCTGGGAAATCACCTGCGTGGGCGATGACATCGCTTGGATTAAGCCCGGTCCTGACGGCTTCCTGCGAGCCATCAACCCCGAGGCTGGCTTCTTCGGCGTCGCACCCGGAACCTCGTATTCGAGCAATCCCATCGCGATGGATTCCATCAAACGCGACACGATTTTCACCAATGTCGGGCTCACTGATGATGGTGATGTGTGGTGGGAGGGAATGACCAAGGAACCGCCCGCGCACCTTATCGATTGGAAAGGCCAGGACTGGTCGCCCGGCCAGATGGACAAAGACGGCAAACCTGTTCTCAGCAGCCATCCGAACAGCCGCTTCACCGCGCCAGCGAGGAATTGCCCGGTCATCGACCCCGAGTGGGAAAATCCCGCCGGTGTGCCAATCAGCGCGATCATTTTCGGCGGACGCCGCTCGACCACTATGCCGCTCATCGTCCAATCCTTCAACTGGTCCCACGGCGTCTATCTCGGCGCTACGATGGGCTCGGAAATGACCGCCGCCGCCGCCGGCACGCTCGGACAGGTGCGCCGCGACCCGATGGCGATGCTGCCCTTCTGCGGCTACAACATGGGCGACTACCTCACCCACTGGCTCCAGATGCGGAAACTCATCAAATATGTGCCCCGCATTTTCCATGTGAATTGGTTTCGCAAAAACGCCGACGGGAAATTCCTCTGGCCTGGCTACGGCGAGAACACGCGCATCCTGAAATGGATGGTCGAGCGCTGCCGCTTCGGCGCCCACGCGCTCGAAACCACGATTGGCTGGCTCCCCGACTACAAGGACATCGACATGGAGGGACTTGAAAAAACGATCACGCCCGAGGTTTTCGCCGAGGCCCAGAAAATCGACACTTCCGAGTGGCACCGCGAACTGCTTTTGCAGGACGAGCTTTTCATCAAACTATACAGCGAGCTTCCGAAAGACCTCATCTTCCAGCGCGAGCTACTGATGTCGCGATTGTAAAAAAACCACGGCTGAGCTGTTGTAGTTTCAGTAAATGAAGACGGCTCTGATTTTGCTTGTGGGCGGGGAGGTGTCCGAGGCCCAGCTTCTGCAGAAGACTCTCGATTCAACGGGAGTTCGAATGGTCACGATACCAGATGCTGCCTCGGCGCTTGCGAAGATGGAGGAACTCCGGCCCGACCTGGTGTTGATCGGATCTGGCATCCCTCGTGATCACGCGCAGTGGGCGCTCGAGAGGATGATGGCTAGCACAACGCTGCGCGGGACTCCCGTTGTGTTGGTTTTTTACGAATCCAGCCGCGCGTGGGTGCTCGAAATGATCAAGCTCGGTTTGCGCGCCTACATCCAACTTCCGCGCGAGAGGGAGGATTTGCGTCGGCGACTCGCGCAGCACTTGCCAGTCGGGATTTTTTCCGAACAAACAAGATCTAAGTTGCAGCTGCCCCGCGAAAGTGTGGGCGAGCGGCTCCGTCACCGCATCGCCAAAAAGCAGGTGGAAAACGCCGTCACCGCATCGGGCTCGAAATCCGGTATCGACCTCAAGAAGCCGATACCTCTGCTCGAGCAGCAATACGCCGAGGACTGCGGACTCACGGTGAGAATCTCGACTCGCGAGATTTCACTTTTCGAAAAAATCGACGACTACTTGCTTCGATTCGGCGGCAGCAACTCGCATGTCGTCGGGATTTTCATGGGCCTTCTCGTGGATGGAAAAGTCCGCGTGGCGTTCCGGGACAAAGCCGAGCGTCTTTCGCTAGTGGAGACTTCGGACAAGAAAACGGGCGAAGCAGCGATCCAGTTGATCGATGCTTATCTTAAACAGGCCGAAGCCGCTGCTGAGCCAGACACGCGAACCCAAAAAATCATCCTCTGATTCAAAAACAAATTGGGAGAAGCCCGAAGACTTCTCCCAACTTGTGTTAAAACCTGTCTGGGACAGGGGTGATTACTTTTTCTTAACCACTTTCTT
>Ga0315904_10007312_pt1 | contig 14863 bp, 9 predicted proteins | sample LakEriMetagenome_6_FD_203529 | JGI IMG/M metagenome (GOLD analysis project Ga0315904, IMG submission 203529) | Freshwater fungal communities from buoy surface, Lake Erie, Ohio, United States - Buoy 12 MA120 | ecosystem: Environmental > Aquatic > Freshwater > Lake | place: USA: Lake Erie, Ohio... | reverse complement strand
CTGCAGCAGGTCTCCTGCAACCTGCAGGCGGATGAATTGGTCGTACGGCAGGTCGACGTTGTGCGCCTGCACCACCCAGTCGCGATACCGCCAGATCTCGCGAAAGTCGCTCTCGGCGGGAAGCTGGATCAGGTCCCTGGCGTCGGCATACCGGACCACATCGAGCCAGTGGCGGGCCCATCTCACTCCATACCGCGGCGAAGCCAGCAGGCGTTCGACCACCCGTTCGTACGCATCGGGAGATTCATCGAGCACAAAGTCCCGGACCTCCTCCGGCGTCGGCGGCAGCCCCACGAGGTCCAGGGTCACGCGGCGCAACCAGACGGCCCGGTCGGCAGGCACACTCTTTGCCAGGTTCTGACTTGTCACCTCCCGATCGATCAAGGCGTCGATCGTCGCCCGCAGAGGCACTCCTCCCGGGACTGCAGACTGCCTGGCCACCCCCAACGGCTGAAACGCCCAATGGGCGCGCTCAGTGGCCGTCGGCTCGGCTCCCCGGGCAGCACCGGTTATGGACCAGTCTCCCCAGGCCCATGCCAGACACACCACGCCCACACAAACCAGACGCGGAATCCACACTTTGCGGCTGGAAAATCGGCCAGCGCCCTTGCCAGTGGAAGCGCGGTGGACGAGTGGATTCATGGTGCGGCTCCAGCCTCGAAGAAACGAAACACATCTTCGAGTGCGATCTGCACAATCCCAAGGTGCTCGATCTGGGGATAATCCCGCTCTTCTAGGGTCAGCCCTGCCTGCCGAAATTGCCGGGCGACCTGTTGCACGCCTCCCCGTCCGAAGTCTTCAGCTCCCGCACCGGCGAAGAGCGGAATCTGGGTGAAGTCACCCACCTGCCGCACGCGCTGGCCTCCCCCCAGGATGGCGAGGCGGCGCACCACCTCGGGAGACCGCGAGGTGAGGTTCAGCCCCTGCATCGCCCCCATCGAATGTCCGACGACAAACACCTGCCGTCGATCGACGGGATGGAGGACATCGACGGCGGCGATCAGCCCGGGCAGGTCGAGACCCGTCCCGGTCAATGGACTGAGGCGGGGTGCCAGCAACAGCCAGCCTCGCTCTTCACACAACCGTACGATTTTTCCAGCTCCGTAGGCATCAAAAAACATGTTCTCGCTGCCACCGGCCCCGTGCAGGGCGATGACGAGGGGACGGGGCGTGGAGGGTTCGGTCGCGGATGGGGTGGTTGCCGGAGCTGGCTTCCGGGGCCAAAGAAATCGGCACCGGGCTGACTTGCGACCTTCCTGCGGGGAGATCCAGTACTGTCCGGGTCCATTCGCGAGGGAGACTGCTTCACCTCGCGCCAGCTGCGCGGACCATGCCTCACATGATTCAAGCAGGGCGTGGGCGGGATAATCGGTCTCGGGCCGCGACGCCCCCAGCAGCCCCTTCAATTCACGCGCAGTATCACGCACCGTCTGGCGGGCCGCCCCGTTGGCTTCTGCAGGCAGCCCCCCGATGTCTTCCAGCAGCTTGGCGATCCGGCCGGCTGGATCAGCTGTCACCGAGATCGTCTGTGGCGGCAACTCCAGTTGTTCGGTCCCCTGCTGCAGCCGCACCCGCAGTCGATAGTCACCAGCGGGCAATTCGGGTGTTGGCACTGCCACCACCTGACCGAACTCAGTCCACGCCACAGTTGCCGCAATCACTTCGTGATCCCCCTGCCGCAGGGAGACCTCCACTTCACCGTCAGGGTCGGGAGTATCGGACAGCTTGTAGGCCCGATCGAGACGCACCTCGATTTGTGCGGTGCCAAGGGGAATCAATGGCGAAGGGAGGGAGACATTCAACGAATGCCAGACAGGCACAACTGCGGATCCCGTCGCCGGTTCCAGTGCCTGCAACGCCTGGTCGAGGGCCTTCCCCGCCGCAGACTGGTTTCCCGAAAAAAAAGCCGAGACTGCCGCCTGCAGCGGTGCCAGCACACGTCCGCGAGCCTCGGGGGAATCATGCTGCTCCCACGCTGCCTCAAACCGCTGCACACGCTTTCCCAGCTGGTAGCGCTGGTCCGACGCATTCACCCGGGTCGCGGTCCCGGGCCCCCACAACAGGATCAGCCCGACAATCCAGGCGAACACCAGTCTGTGGCTGTTCAATCCCTGCTGGAACCGACAGCAGGCTCGACCGGGATCAAAGTAGCGAACGGCAGCGGGCATATCTCGCAGCGCACCAGGACGGGGGGATGGTCATCTCAAGGGGCTATCATCCGCCTGCTCACTGGGTTTTTCCAGTCCATCAACTGCCGTTGATCGTTCACGGTGTCCGACGCGTCCCAAGAACCTCTCGCCGCAACCGGAGCGGGGCGGGTTCCACGGGATCGTAATCCGCCTCGATTCGAGACCTTACCGAATCCGGAAGCCGCCGCAGGCTTTCGTCATCCAGGATGGCCTCGGGGGGATTGCGATCGAACAGATCGAGCAGTTCCCGTTCGAGTTCCGCTGGAGTCACGAGCCCCAGAGAGAACTCGTTCAACCACCAGATGCGATAGGCATGCGGCCGGAAGGCCCCCCAGCCTGTGAACCCATCCAGCACCCTTCCCTCGGGGGGAACCTGTTCATTGAGTTGCTCGATCGCAGCCACCTGCGCCGAGTTGGACCAGGCCAACAGGTCCAATTGGCGGCAGATGCCATAGCCGAGGGCGAGGGCGCCTCCCCACGCAAGCCAACGCTCCCTGCGGTCGTTGGCCACCCCCATCCAGCCGAGGCCCCACGCCAACCAGAAGAATCCAATCGTCAACAGCGACATCCCCACCGGATTCTCGCCCGAGAGATGCGGGAACGGTCCGGCTGCCTGTCGCATCCAACCTCGAACCATCCAGGCGAGTTGCGCGACCAGCAGCAGTCCCCCTCCCGCAGCGGCCCAGCGCACCAACCATGTCTGACGATTCTCACGAAGCAGGCCCAGCCCCAATCCGGCAGCCAGGGTCAAAGCGGGAAACCACAGCAGGTAGTACTGCGGAAAGGTCGCCTTCACCACCCCCAGTGAGCCGACACAACCCACCACCGACAACAACAACACCTGTTGGGCGGTATGGAGGCAGGGTGCAATGCCGATCAATTCATGGACTGTGTCGCGTGCGGCACCCGATTTGCCGGCAGACCCGGCCCCGCTGGAGCCCGGGAATCCGGTCTGAGACACCGCAGGCTGGGGACCGATGCCCCCCGCCCACCACCGTTGCCATGCCGGCCAGAGAAGTCCCAGAACGATCGCGACAGCCGACAGCCACCACGTCAACAGGTCCGCGGCGAGTGTCGCCCGCAGCGGAACCGATGTGTCGCTGTGCACCGACCAGCGCATCAGTTGAAATACCGTGGAATCGAGCAGGGCGGCGGCACCTCCCACCCACCAGTACGCCCCCAGCAACAGGCACCACGACACGCCGACCCCGGCCAGCATGATTGCCAACTCCCGCGGCCACCGCACCAGCCGCCGGTGCCAGGTGTTGACGAGCCAGGCAGCCATGCCGAAGACCACGATCGGAACAATTGCCTTCTGGGTGAACAGCGTCGCTCCCCCAGCCAACATCGCAAGCCATACTGGCGAGTTTCTCCCGCTGAGGGAAAAGCCTGCTGTTTCGCCACTCTCACTCCGCTTCAGAACCTGTTCGAGGACCAGCACGAGCAACAACATCGCGGGCCCATCGGGTCGGAATTCGAACCCCTTGGAAAAGAAGATCGAACTTCCCAGCAACAGTCCCGGGGTCAAACAGGCTCCCACAGACGGCAGCACACTTCGGGCCACCCGTGTCGTGGCGAAGACGGCCAGTGTGGCCAGCAGCCACATCAGCAGTCGCAAGCCCCACAGGGCGGCCAGGTTGGGACCAGTGATCAGCAACACCGGCTGCGCCAGCCAATACAGTGCCGGGGCATGATGCTCGAAAACATCGCGATAGGGAATCTGCCCCAGGAAGAGACAGAACGCCGCATGCAGGTGCTCAAGTTCATCCGGATCAAACCCGCGTCCCAGCAATCGGATCCCCGCCAGGATCCAGACAAACCAGGCCACGCGATTCCAGAGCAGACTCGAGGGGAGCCCATGGCCAGTTTCCGGTGACGATGCCGAGGGTAAACCCTGGAGGGAGGGGATCCTGGCATCACCTGGCTGGCTCGCGTTCCGCACAGCGATGTTTCCCCTCAAAATGGTCCATGGGTCCCGGTGGTGATGACCGAGTCCGTCCAGGTCGCCATTGCCAGGGCCAATCTGGCACCGCGTTCCCCGGCTCGCTCCCGTTGAGATTGATCTCACAGCGGTGACGCCAGGAAATGCCTGCACCCGCCACCTCGATTCGCAAGCCGAACAACCGAGATCACCCGAAATCGGCTCGCTTTCGATTATGACAGCCGTGAGTGTTCTCATCGACTGTCGTCTGGAACCGCAAAATGGAGGCCGGACCGACCAAACCCTTGACGGGTCTTCCAGAGCGATCAGCCGGCCCGGCGTTCGGCCAGCGTCTCATTGACCATCCGAGGGAGCCAGAGCGGGGTCACACCGCGCTTCTGGAACTGTGAGACGACATGGTCATGACAGGTGACGAAGATCACCTGCTGACCGGCCTGGGCAACTTCCTGCAACAGGTCAATCGCCGCCTCGGTGCGCGGAGCGTCGAAATTCACGAAGACATCGTCCAGCAAGAGCGGCATTTCGATACCCGCCAGCGACAAGCGCGAGATCACCGCGAGCCGCAGGGCGAGATACAGCTGTTCCCGCGCCCCCCGACTGAGATTCTCAACCGCCGACGAATGCCCAAGCTGGTCTTCCACCTGCAACTGGCGTTCTCCCAGCGGAGTCCAGATCCGGAGGTACTTCCCACAAGTCAGTCGGGCGAGATAGTCGGAGGCCAGTGCGAGAGTCTCGGGCTGTGTGCGACGTTCGAAGTCACGGCACAGGGTGTCGAGGGTTTCCCCGGCGAGCTTTTCCGCCGCCAGCGATTGAACTTCCTGCTCCAGCCGCTGCTCGACCAACTGCAGGTCGAATCGCAACTCGGCCAGTGTGGGGTCATTCGACCACGCTTCGAATTCGAGGTCGAGCTCGGCCAGTTCGTCCTGCGCCGTGGCCAGTTCCCGCTCCTGCCGTGCCAATTCGGCCTCGACTGCCGAGAGCTCGCCCGGATGCGGCTGCTCGAAGAACGTCTCAAATCGGGCCAGCAGTCCCTGTGCCTCGGGCAGATCCTGGCGCAGCTGCTGGACCGCCGACTCGGCCTGCTCCAGTTCGCGGCGCAACGCGTGCCGTTGCTCGGCCTGTCGAGAGAGTGCCACGAATTCACCGCGGTCCCCGGCCCCCGCCTGAACCCACAGTGCCTGGCGGGCGTCTTCGAGCTGGCGCAGGCGACGACGCAGGCGACGCAGAGAACGACGCACTTTCGACGATTTTTGACGCCAGGCCCGCCGCTCAATCTGGTCTTCCTGCCAGACTGCCAGCAGATCGCACCACTGGTCAATCTGGGCCAGGGCTTCCAGCGTCGTGGGCTGCGGAGGGGGCGCACGCAGCGTCAGGTCGGCGACACTGGTCTCCACCGAACGCCAGAGCTGTTCCAGCGATTCCGCCTGCTGACGGACCTGGTCCGACTGTTCAATCGCCTGACCAACGGTGATCAGCGACTTCCAACCGGCAATCACCTCGGTGACATTCCAGTTCTCGGCCAGTCCCAAGTGCTGCTGCAGTTCGCTCCAGGCACTGCGGGCCTCGAGCCAGCGGGTCCGGTGAACGCGCAACCGTTGCCGCAGGCGATGTTCGGTGGCGGCCAGCCGTTCCTGCTCGTGTTCCAGGGAAGCCAGTTCGTTGAGCCGCGACAATTCCTGGGCCGTCTGGCCAACATCCACAAAACCCTGGGGAGCAGCCTCGGCGGGCAGCAACTGCAACTGGGCACGAACACCCTGCAGTTCGCGTTCGACCTGTTGCCGCCGCTGCGCCGATCCGGCCTTCTGCCGCAGTTGATCCGACTCGTACTGGTTCTTGAGCCCCCAGGCGATTCCACCAAAGGTCAAGCCTAGGAAGACGTAGATCAGTCCGGCAATCGCGCTGGTCTTGACCCCGGCGATAAAGCCCCACCCGGCGACGATGATCCCCAGGAAGAAGAACACCGCGACAATGAGGGTCAGCCAGGCGGGAAGCGGAGGCAAGTCGCGTGCCTGGCCTGCCGGGACCGGGGAGCCTCCGAATGTCCGCAGGTGTTCGAGCAGGGTCTGCTCGCGGGCCTTCAGGGCCGTCGCCTGCGGGCTGACCGTCAGCCGTGCATGGGCCGCCTGCAAGGCGCCTTCCAGCGACGTTGACTTCAATCCACGGCGTCCTTCGCGCAGGGTCTGCTCGAGGTCGGCACGACGGCTGCGCAATCGCAGACCGACACGTTTCAAGCGTCCCAATCGCAGGCGCTCGCGATCGAGCGTTCGGCCCACTTCCCACAACTGGTTCTCGATCTCGGGAGAACGGACAAGTGCCCGCAGACTGTCGAGACTCCATCCTTCGGCCGACGAACGGCGCAGTTCCTCGACGTGGGCGAGATGTTGCCTCCATTGCTGCTGCGACTGCTGCCGCTGACGGGCCACTTCCACAAACCAGGCTTTTTGCGAGACAAAGCCGTGCAGCGCCGCCGCCTCGGCAGCGCTCAGTTGCGACCGGGGCTGAAAGCCTCCCTGGCTTCGCAGTCGCGCCATCAAACGCCGTCCCCGGCTGCGCAATTGCTGAATCTCGTTGTCGATCTCCGAGAGCCGGGTCAATCCCTGCTCGGGGAAACTGCGGTGCGGTCCCAGCGACTCCATCCGGCCGCGAACCTCCCGCAGGGTCTGCCACGCTGGAAAAACACGATTCTGCAGCGACAGCCCCTGCTGTTGTCGGCGCAACTGCGCCACCGCCGCCTCACGGCGCGAGATCTCGGCAGCGAGGAAATCACGCCGCGAAGAATCCGCAGGAGCGGAATGCTGCTGCTGTTCGCGGAGACGCTCGGTCAATTCCCGGCGCTGTTCGATCAATTTCTGAACCGACCGGCTGCGGGCCTCGACAGCCGCAGTGTCGTTCTGACGCCCCAACGCGCGTCGTCGGGCGTTGATCAACCGGCGTCCCTCGGGCCCGAGGGACGCCTCGTAGACTTGCGAGGCGACGGCCGCCCCCTGCAAAGCACTCAATTCCTGAATCTCGTTGAGCCCCATGCAGAAGACCCCGTCCCACAGTTCGGGGGTCACCCCGCGCAGGAAGGTCTCGGCCTCTTCGGGACTCGCAACAGGGTGACCATCGATCTCGAGCCGGCCCCCCCGGGCGCGTGATTCCACCGGTCGCGTCAGGACGTGCCTGTGACCGTCCTGCAGCACCACCACTCGTCCGGGTACCTGCCCGGGCTCTTCGGGGAGTTTGCCCGATGCCTCGGGGCCATACCCAAACAGCACCCCCCTCACAAATTCGAGCAGTGTGCTTTTTCCCGTACCGTTGGGGCCACTCAGGAGGGCCACCTGACCGGGAGGAATCGCCAGGTCGAGACCTCGCCAGACCCCAAACCGGTCCACCTGCAGATCGGAAAGTTTCATGGGTGCTGCGACTCCCGTTCGAGCAGCCACTGTCTTCCGAGAGTCAACGCCTCCCGGGAAATCCGGCCCAGTGCGGCCCGCCCGAGAAACCGGTCGAGATCCGCCCGGCTGCACTGGCAACGCTCTGCCAGCGCCGCGGTCCAATCGTACATCCCGGACCTGGCCGTCGCTGTTGTCTCCGACAGCAGCCGCGAATATTCCTCCAGCAGGGGATCTTCGTCCCCACTCTGCAAGGGGGCAATCCTCAGCAATGACTGGCTGGCAAACTGCCAACCCCGCCGCTGCGCCCGTGAATCGACTTCATCGAGCAGGGCATCCATCTCGTCTGCCGCGCCCGTCAAGCCCTCGGGCCATTCGTCGGAGGCGAGATTCCACCGCAGGACACGCGGGGTGGTCGGCGAATCCTGCATCTGCCGCTCGGCCGATTCGAGCATTCGCGCCACCAGTTTGCCCCGAGTCTCGCCACGAATCCCCTCCAGCCCCCACTGCTCCCAGTTGAACACAGAAATGGGAAGCTGCTCGAGGCGAGGTTCAGCCTCGGGACGGCATTCCACCAGGGTCGCCCCGCAACTTCCCTGCTCAAATGCATTGAGTCCCTGCAGCGGTCCCGGGGAATGCACGATCGTCCCCCCGACATTGAGGGTCCGGCGACGGGCTGGCTCGCAGGTCGCCACATAGTCGAGTGAATCATCCAGGGGAGGCCCTCCCACGATCGAGAGCGGGGCATCGCTCAACAACATCCGATCCCCCGACAACGCCACTCCCACCCGCGTGAGGTTGGCCCCCGCCACCTTCGGGGCCTCCTCCACGGTCTCATTCAACGAAACCACCTGCAGTTCGATCGCGGGGCCACGCGCACCCGAGACCTTCAGCGGTTGTCCGGAAGACATCAACAGCAGGTGCAGGTTGTGGGGCAGCCCGCGCGACCGGAATCCTTCCTGGACCGACTCGCGATCGACCACCGACAACACCACCGGAATGCGGTCCTGCGACAGCACTCGGCAAGCCTCGGCCAAGGCCATCGCGCCACGGGGTCCCAAGCCATCTTCGGGCCAGCAGGGTCCTGTCAGCAGGAGCAGATCGGCCTCATGCTCCCGGGTCTGCTCCACCAGCCGACGCAGGGCCAGCAGCGTGCAGTCGCGGATCGTCTCTCTCGGAATCTGCCCCAGCCGGCGCAGACCAACCACCGGTTGATCCAATCGCAGGTGCGATGCGTGGACAATCCTGACGCTTTCCCTCATGGAATCGGCTCCGTGATCGGCACTTCCCTGACCGTCGGACCCGCAGTCTAGCCAAATTACCCCGGTTGAACAAAGACCAATTCGAACTGGCCTGCGTCTTCAACTCAGTTTTCCCCGGTTCTCAACCCTGAACTCATCAACCTCGGATGCCTGGGTCGAAGACGAACGCCACAGACTCCCGAGTCCTCCCGGAGATGCCCGCACGAAACAGTCAGCGTGCGGACGCCAGAACCGCGGCCACCCCATTGGCGGGTGAAGTTCCCCGTCCGGCCAGCCGCGAAATCACCCGGTGCAACAGACCCAGCGAGGCAATCGCCTGTGCACGGGTGATCACATTGGGCGGACTGATGCGGATCACATTCCCTGCCAGAGGGCCCAACAGGTGAATGCCATCCCCCCCCGGTTCCCCCAGGTAGGCCGCCTTCACAATCTCCACCGCCACGTGACGGCTGTCCAGGCCCAGCCCGGCCGCACACTCGATGCCAAAGACCATCCCTTCCCCTCTCACCTTCGCGATCAGGCCAGTCTCTTTGAGTCGATTCAGTCCCGCGAAAAACACCGGGGTCAATTCCCGTGTCCGGGCCAGAACATCGGTGGTCTCGAACTCGTCCAGCGTGGCCAGTACCGCAGCACATCCCAGCGGATTCGCACTCCAGGTGTCCGACGCCTCACCGTATTTCAGGCTGGCCATCACATCGCCCCGTCCCACCACGGCTGACACAGGAACTCCATTGCCCAGTCCCTTCCCCAGCACGACAAAATCGGGCTCGATGCCGCAGGCTTCAAACGCAAACATCCGTCCCGTCCGCCCGAAATTCGCCTGCACCTCATCGAGGATCAACAGGATGTCATGGGCATCGCAGAACCGCCGCAGCATCTGATGATAGGCAGCCGGAACGTGATAACTGCCGCCGCCTCCCAGGTAGGGCTCGGTAATGAGACAGTTGATGCGGGAACCATGCTCCTTCCAGAGAGCTTCCAGCTCGGCTTCATAGGGACCGAGGTCCAATGACTGACCATACTTGGAAACGTCGTCGACCTCCTGACGGGGAAAGCTGATGAACTTCACGCGAGGATCGCGCTCGGGATCAGCCTCACTCCCCGTGACGGCCCCGGCGAGCCCCTTCTTTCCATGGAAACCATATCGCGTTGCCAGGATCAGGTCGCGGGCCGGGTCGCGGTGCAGGCAGGCCCAGAGCGCCTTCTGGATCGCTTCACTTCCCGAGGCGGCCCACATCACAGTGTCGAGACGACGCCCGCCCGGCCACGACTGCACATTCTTTACCAGCCGCTTCACCGATTCGGCTTCCACCGGGGTAATGGCGTTGTAGGCGGTCATCGTGACGGCCTCGCCATACTCCCCCTCGGCTGCCAGTTCCCCCCCGATCAGCTCGGGGGTCCAGGCCATGTAATGGGCAAAACGCTGCAGCCAACGGCGGGGATTATGTCCCAGATTCGCCACCAGGACCCCCGAGGTGTAGTCGTAAAGTCGACGGCCTTCCGGCGTGAAGTGAAACACTCCCGCCGACCGGGCCAACACCCCCTGGCTGGGTGTAAATGTCCGCAACGCCACGGGCTCTTGCATCGCAATCGTGGTGCGGATCTGGTTGGAGTGCGTTTCACCCGCGAACTGGATGGGAGTCTGCATGGCTGGGGGTGGGGTTCGGGCCGGGAGGATTCGTGGAGGAATCCCGTCGAGGTGAGGAAAGCGACTGTACCTGACATTCCCCCGACCGGCCAGAGATTTCCGGCGGACCGCCGGCTCATTCGATTGGCTCTTTCGGCTGGCCGCTGTCGCCTCCCCACCATCGCCGAGTATCATGGTGTGATTCGCTGCACAGCCGCAGATCCCAGAATCACCCGTCCTTCCGGGATTCCCCATTGCAGTTCCTGCCCGAACTTTTCGGATTTCCGGAGTACGTCATGCTCTCCCCCTCCTACAACAACAGTCAGGTCGCACCGGTCACCTGGTCCCGCCGGGATCTGCTCCACTGGTCGTGGGGCGCGGCCGCAATGACGCTGGGAATCCAGCCGATATCGACTCCCCTCGCCCAGGACTTGATCGCCATCCCCGAGGGGAAACTCCTCATCGTTCGGACGCCGAAGCCGCTGAATGCCGAACCTGCGCTCCACCGGCTTGCGGAAAGCTGGATCACCCCCCACGACTCGTTCTTCGTTCGCAGTCACGGGTCGCTTCCCGAAGTCGATCCCGCTACGTTCCGGCTGTCAATTGAGGGCCTGGTCGAGCGGCCGCTCACCCTCACCCTGGCCGAACTTACCAGCCGCTTCCCCCAGGCCGATCAGACGGCCACCCTCACCTGTGCCGGCAATCGCCGCGATGAATTCCCGCCCCCCAGGATCAGCGGAGTCCCCTGGAATGCCGGGGCGATTGGCAACGCCCGCTGGACTGGAATTCCGCTGCGGTCGGTTCTGGAAGCGTGCGGGTTGAAGTCCGGAGCCCGGCACATCTGGTTCGAGGGGGCCGACCAGATCACCGACCACGGGCAGACCTTTCCTTTCGGAGGCTCGATCCCGGTCGAGCGGGCCCTGGCGGGGAACGAACACACGGGTCTCGCTCTGCTTGCGACACACATGAATGACCGCCCCCTGACGCCGTCGCACGGAGCCCCGCTGCGCATGGTGGTTCCGGGATTCATCGGTGCCCGCAGCGTCAAGTGGCTGAACCGGATCATCGTCAGCGATCGCCAGTCGACCAATCACTACCAGGCCGACGCCTACAAGCTGCTGACCAGCGACACCCCGGAAGCGGTCGCCGCTGCCCAGCCCCTCCATGAATATGTCCTCAACTCGGTGATCGCGGTCCCGGAAGACGGACTCCGCCCCCGCGACGGCCGGTTGACACTGCGCGGATTCGCCCTGGCGGGGGGAGTTGCCGGCACGACGCTGCGGCGGGTCGAGGTCTCGACCGATGACGGCCAGTCATGGACCCCCGCCCCGATCGTCTCCCCGATGCGTGAGTTCTGCTGGAGTCTCTGGCAGGTCGAGGTCCCGGTGGGAACCCAGGCCCGCGTCGCCTGCGTGCGGGCGACCGATTCCACTGGCCAAACCCAGCCCCGCGAGATCGTGCGGAACCTCAAGGGATACCAGTACAATGCCTGGCACAAGGTGATGATCGACCCGTCGTGAGTCGGCCGGCCCAGGCGTACCTCGCTCGGTTGACGCACAGCGGCTCCCGTTGCATTCCCCGTTCATCCACTCCCTCCCCGGTCCAGGATGCCTCCCGACACCATCCTGATCGCGCTCTGCACCTACAATGAGCGTGACAACATTGCGGCACTGCTCCCCGAGATCTGGCAGCACGTGCCCGAGGCCGACATCCTCGTGGTGGACGACAATTCCCCCGACGGAACAGGGACACTCGTCGCCGAATGGATGACCCGGGAACCGCGACTGAGACTGCTCAGCCGACCGGGCAAGCTCGGCCTGGGGACCGCGACCCTCGCCGCCTTCCAGTATGCGGTTGACAACGGCTATGCCTGGGTCTGCAACCTCGATGCCGATTTCAGCCATCCCCCGGCCACCCTGCCCGACCTGTTGGCGCAGACTCCGGGCCATGATGTCGTACTCGCCTCCCGGTATGTGCCGGGGGGTGGAGTCGTGGGCTGGCCGTGGTACCGGCATGCCATGAGCCAGTCGATCAACTTTTACGCCCGCACCCTGTTGAGGCTGCCGGTGCGGGACTGCAGCGGCTCCTTCCGCGCCTATCGCGTGGCCCTGTTGCGGCAACTGGATCTGCGTCAGTTTCTCTCCACCGGGTACTCGGTGCTCGAAGAACTGCTCTACCGCCTGCGTCGAAAGGGAGCCCGCTTCTGCGAAGTTCCCTACATCTATGCCGAGCGGCGCTACGGCGACTCAAAAATCCGCCTGTCGGAAGGATTCCGGGCCGGATTGATCATCCTCCGGCTTGCGCTGGGACTGGGGGGATAGTGTGTGCGTCCCCCGCAAAACGTGGCTGGATTGCTCTGCCGCAGCTTGACCCAGTCGCCACGATTCCGTCAGGACCTGGGTCAAAAGAACTGCCGGCGGATCAACGGCGGTCAATCCACTGGTAACCAGGCACTGTGTCAAAAGAACCGGGACCGGCTCGCACTGAGGCGATCCGGTCCCGGTGAGTGGAACTCAGGAATCTATGCCCTCGTCCCATGGTCACAGCCTGACCGCGGAGACGGTTGGGAAGGGGAAGGCCCTTTTACCGCGTGTTGATGTAGAGGGACGGGTCGTCGATGATCCACGGAGTCGACATCGATCGCCCATCGTCCATGTTGACGACGTTGAAGAAGAATGTGGTCATCCGCTGGGCGGTGAAGCCGTAGGGACGCTGGGTCGAGATATGATCACGCTCGGTCAGCGGTTCGATGCCGGCGTGTGCGTAATAGTGCACCAGGCCATCGGGGGTGACCGAGATCCCCAGGGTCCACCAGCCCGGCTCGGTGATCATCGGGCCGGGAATCTCTTCGCCTCGTGATCCCGCCCGGATCAGCAGCATCGCCGAGTCTTCCTTGTGCCCATCCACCTTGCTGTGGAACTGGATGAAGAAACCGGGCCAGTATTGTTCCACCTTGGTGGTGGTGGTGGGAAAGCCCTCGCCCCGGAACATGCGGCGGAACTGTGTCTTGACCGTCTCGGTCTTGGTGGTTTCCAGCTCGACGCGGAAGCCAAACGATGACCCGGTCCGCTTTTCCCACTGCTCCCAGGGAGGCAGGAAGACCCGCACAACACAGCTTGGATTCTGAGAGACCGGAATGGGACCTCCCAGCATCGTGGTCACGTTGACCAGCAGGTCATCCTGCTGCTGCTTCTTCGAGATGAAATTGGGAACACCGGTGTAGAGCGACTGCAGCAACAGCGCCCCGTTGCTCCCCGGAATTCCGCCCGCCGGAGTCGGAACACGCTTCACCACGTCGGGTTCACCCCGGTAGGTGCTCTCGTAGATCCGCTGGTTCTTCGAAATCCCCGAGGGGAGGCGATCCTGCTTGTCGAGGTTCGAACTCGCCTTGGGTGGATTCGGGTAAAACTCCCAATCCTCGGCCTCGAAGTCATCACCGACCCGATCGACCTTCTGGCCCCGACCGGGAACCGTCCGGGCCCGGAACTGGGCAGCGACCGTTCCGGCTCCCACAAAGGCGACCACACCAATCAAACACAGCCGCTGCAGGTTGCTCGGCTGGAACAGCTTGCGGAACAACATGGAAGACGATCCCCGGGGGCAAAACGAAGGCACACAACCGGCGGTCGTCGGGCGGACTCCATGTCGCAGTTCCAACCCGAAGGCGTCCCTGCCAGGGTCATCCGCCGCGCCAAAGCACGACCGATTTCACCGCCATTATCGGCTGGAGCGACACGATCGCCATGCGGACCGCGATCGCTCCCGCCTCAGGCTACCCAGTTTACCCACGTGGAATTGTCGTGAAAATCAAGCGGCACCGGCGGTCGGCAATCCCCCGCCCATCAACAGGCGAACCACCGGGAGATTCCCCTCCGGAAAGGTTCGGGAACTCAATTCGTGCCGCGGAACCCACTCAAATCCCTGGTGTTCCTCGGCCAACTGGGAGGCATCCACTGGCGCACAGCGCCAGAAGTGCAGGTCGAAGGTGCCGTGGGGGTATTCAAACCGCCGGTTGAGCAGCAGTTCGATCCCCCGGACGGTCAGTCCCGTCTCTTCCAGGCATTCCCGTTCAGCACACGCCCGCGGGGATTCGCCCGGCAGGCATTTGCCTCCGGGAAACTCCGAGCATCCCGCCAAGTCGACACCCGGGGGGCGAATCCCCACCAGGAATTGGTCAGCGTACTCGACAATGGCGATGCCGATGGTTTTCAGCGTGCGGGACGGGGCCGTGCTCACGGGGCTTCCTTGCAAACGGGAACCTGGGGGCGATTTCACTCTCGAAATCGAATCTGCCCGCGTGGGACGTTCCTTCGTCCACGCGGGAAGATGATGGCCTCACTTCTCAGACACAGGTCTGCAGTTTCGTTGACACGGGTCGCATGCGACACTGGTCTCGGAGACTAGAGCTTGGCGTCGGCGGGGGGAGCCCCCATCACGTGGAAGCCCGCATCGACGTGCACGACTTCGCC
>Ga0315904_10007311_pt1 | contig 14863 bp, 20 predicted proteins | sample LakEriMetagenome_6_FD_203529 | JGI IMG/M metagenome (GOLD analysis project Ga0315904, IMG submission 203529) | Freshwater fungal communities from buoy surface, Lake Erie, Ohio, United States - Buoy 12 MA120 | ecosystem: Environmental > Aquatic > Freshwater > Lake | place: USA: Lake Erie, Ohio... | reverse complement strand
AAGAGGCATTGATGTAGAAAGAGCTGCAAACCAAAGAGGTGTTTGTGGTAAAGGTTCTGTTTCTGACAGACAAGCTGCTAGAATGGATAGAAGAGCAGAGCGTCAAGCTAGAAGAGAAGAACGTCAATATGATAGAGAAGCTAGAAGAGAAGAGCGCAGATCATCTAGAGAAAGTGGTGGTGGAAGTTCTTTTGGTTCAGGTTGGAAAAACGGTGGTTCTATGAAGAAGAAAAAGCCTTCAATGAAATCAGGTGGTTCTTTCCCAGATCTTAATAAAGATGGCAAGGTTACAAAGAAAGATGTTTTGATTGGAAGAGGCGTTCTCCCTAAGACAGCTAAAAAAGGAATGAAACTTAAGAAGCAAGCTGCTACAGCAATTGCTATGAAAAAAGCTGGTAAAGCTCCTAAAAAAGCAATGATGGGCACTATGACTAAAAAATGTGCATATGGCTGCAAGTAAGAGTATGACTGCTGGTAAAGCTAAGAAGTCTGGTGCTCCAAAGAAAGCTCCTAAAGTGAACAATCCCAATCCAAAAGGGAATTACATGAAGGAGGCTGACACAAAGCTCAGATTGAAAAGTCCTCAATGGCCAATGAAACAGAAACGTCTGTCAAAATAAAGAAAGCCCCTTAATAGGGGCTTTTCTCATTTACATCATGTATGTATTTCATAAACGGTTTCCATCTAATGTAATGATGAGTCAAGTGACTTTTTAGAAAATCATCATCTTCTTCAGACAAAGTCTCTATCATTCTATTAGCATATCCATTTCCCCCTGTCACTAGATTTTTCCAATGCTTTTCAAAAGGAAACCAACCGTTTAGTTTTATTCCTTTTGGCATCTCTACAAGATTGATGTTATTCTCTTCAATCCATTTTCCTATAGAAGCATCTTCAAATCCCCACCCTCTGTTAATCATTGGACCTTTTCCCTTTATTACAGAGGGAGAGATGAAATACCCAGATCCTCCAGAGGGATATCTAAGTCCAGGAGCTTTATCAAAACCTGAAAGAATGAGTCCGTACACATTGTTCTTATCTAGTTGATGTACAACTTTCTCAAACATTTTCACATTCAAAATGGCATCATCATCTATAAAAACCAACCAATCATAGTCACTGAACAAGTCAGTTTCTCTGATTAGATTGATTAATGTAACAGTTTTCTGTTCATTACTTTCATAGCTGTCATCATTTGAACCTGAGAGTTCATTGTATTTCCCAGTTAGACGGTCTGTAAGACATACGTAGTCCAGACCATCTAACCAGGTTGTCATACAATTTTCTACCCTATCAAGGTTTTTGTGGGATGTTTTTAGTATAACCTTCCACTTAATCATGATTAGTTAGATGTTGCTGCTTGGTAGAATCTCTCACCATCAGCAGGGTCCAAGTATATCTCGCTCTGGAAAGTGTTGCGCTCTCTTTTGTATCCTTTCATCTTGTTAGTCTTTGGATCTACATCAGGCACTTGTTGTGCTCTCTCATGAATGTCATCCAACAACACTAACACTCTACCATCTTCAATTGTAACTGTACGTACAACTTTGTTGATGTTAAAAGAGTCTCTAAACTCTTTGTATTCAGGATTTTCTGGAGTTCCTGAGACAATCTCCTTACGTGTGTAAAAGAACAGGTTTGCCATTTTGGTTGGTTTTATTTGTTATATTCGTAATCCAGGATTTTGCCTACGAGATCACTTCTGTGGTTCTCCTTAAGCTTGGCCCATTTGATTTCCTTGATCTTCTTGGACATCTCTATTACATAAGAGAGCCCGTTGTAATCATCTTTGATATCCTTTTGCTCATTATCACCGTTGATAATCATCTTTCCTGTCTTACCAAGCCTTGTTAGGATGGCCAACATTTGAGACTTTGTCAGGTTTTGAGCTTCCTCAACAATAAGAACATCATCAATAGTCTTACCACGGATGAACTGTACAGGCAGGGCTAACACCTTCTTGTCTGTAATCATTTGTTCCACCTTCACCTTGTCATAGCACTTCATAAGGTTTTCCTTGAATGCTTCAAGATAAGGGTCAAACTTCTCATTCAATCCTCCAGGTAGAAACCCTAGAGAGTTTCCCACTTCGATTGTAGCTCTTGTGACAAGAATCTGATCACATTGCTTCTTAAACAGGAAATCTAACGCACATTGCGCTGAGACAAGACTCTTTCCACAACCAGCCTTACCTGTAATAACCACAATCTGATTGTCAAGAATAAGCCTCTTAACCTCTTTCTGTTCGTCATTAAGTGTGACATTGTATTTGATTTCTTGTTTACGTTCTCTGTTAGGTTCCTTCATATTTAATTTTTAAAAGGTTTCGCCTTTTGTTAACCTCCTCATACTTGTATATATCACTTTCTACATTAGTATGCTCATCAAGAGTTAGGAGGATGATGTTCTCCTCATCGTATTTAGCTTGAGGATATTTCTCCTTAGGAAGAATGTGATGGAAGAATACTGTGAGTGGTTCCTTGCCTAGATAGGTCTCACTCACCTCAGAAACATGCTTTCGTTTATTCCAGATGTCCAGAAAGAACTCACGCATTTGTTGGTTTTTTTCACCTTTATCGGATTTTTTCCGATTAAACGTTGATTTTTTAGCAACGCTCAAAGGTTTTCTGGGCTTATGTAAAAAGCAGTATTCTCCTTCACAATTCTTACCACAGGTTTTACACTGTGATTTCATTTTACTTTGTTGTAGGTTTTGAATTTGGATCTAGCGTTGTACATGTCAATCAAGAAGTTTACTTTGTCTTTCCACTCCTTGTATTGCTTCTTCTTACGCTTGTCCATTTTCTCACCTTCTTCAAAGAGCTTTTCAATCTCGTCGTGTAATTCCACCAAATTTACGTATTGTTTCTTGAACAAATCAAGTTCTTCGTCATCAATTGATAAAATTAGCTTACTCATTTTAGTTATTTTCCTGTTGAACCATGGCCTCCTGTTCCTCTTTCAGAATCAGAAAGCTCGTCTTTTTCCATAAATCTTATACTAGGGAAGGGTAGGATGATGATTTGACAGATTCTATCTCCCACCTCATACTTCTTAGAAACAACTCCTCTCTTCTTGTGGAAGGTGGCTTGAATCTCTCCTCTATACCCAGCATCGATAACTCCTACAGAGTTCTTAAGAGCTATGTCGTATTTCCTTATGGAGGATCTAGGAAACACAAGTCCTACATGTCCCTCAGGAATCTCTACAGCTATTCCTGTTCCATAGACAATCTCAAAAGGATCTTCACTAATTACGCTGGTTGCTGTAAGATCCATACCAGCATCCCCCTGCTTTGCATAACAGGGGGTGAGTGCTGATGGATGAAGTTTTTTAAAGTTCACTTGTAGCATCATCTTCTTCAGTTTTGATTTCTGTTTGGTTAATTTTATTTAAGATTTGTTTCTTGATTGAGGCTTGGAACTCTTCATTGTCCATAAGCATAGCCTTGAATTCCTCCAGATCGTGCTTAACACCATCGATAGTCATTGTCTTACCATACTTTCTACCAATCTCATATTCGTTGATTAGCTCCATGAGTTCTCCAAGTTTGTCAATACCCTGACCATACACAATCTCAAACTGAGATAGTCTATATGGAGGAGACATCTTGTTCTTGATAGCCTTAACCTTGGTGATATTACCGTAAGTGGTATCACCTTCTTTAGCAAGACTCTTGCTCACTTCTATACGAACATCTGAGTAAAACTTAAGAGCATGTCCTCCCTGAGTGGTGGTTGGATTACCAAACATCACACCTATCTTCTCTCTATACTGAGAGATTACAATAACACATACATTGTGTTGAGACAAAGCACCTTTAAGCTTTGGATAGGCATTGCTGTTCAATAGGGCCTTCTTACCGATAGATGAATCACCCACCTCACCATCTAAGACCTTCTTAGGAATAAGACTAGAATCTGAATCTATAATAACAAGATCGATAGTTCCAGTCTCAATCATTTCCATAGCAATGTTGAAACCTTCCTCACCGCAAGATGGTTGAGCAATAAGCATTTTGCTTGTGTCCACACCAATAGCTTCAAAGTAGTTCTTATCTACAGCATGCTCACCGTCTATATATAGGACAGTTCCTCCTTTCTTTTGGCATTCTGCTACAGCATGACCGCAGATTGTAGATTTACCTGAACCCTCCCATCCCATGAGTTCATACATTTTACCTTTCACAAAACCTCCAGTGCCCAGAGTGATGTGGTCAAACCCTACAGATCCTGTAGAGATGACATCATAATCACCACTTGTTTTGCTGTCCAATGTAAGAACAGTTCCTACACCATAAGTTTTGTTGAGTTTCTCCAGGGCTTCCTGGAACTTGCTTTTGCCCTCTGTGGGCTCTTTTGTTTTTGCCATGTTTAGTTGATTTAAAATGTCTGTAAAGATAGTCTTTTTTTTGTGTAATTAGCAAGAAAAAAAAAGCCCCGATATAGAAATATCAGGGCTGCATTAATCACTAAAACACAAAAACAAATTACAAATTAATTTCACATGCTCCCCCTGCACAAGCAGCGATAGCACCAAAGTCCACAGTATCATCAAGTTCTGTCACCTTCGTAAGATCAAGAGAGTGCAATGTACTAATTCTTTTGTTATATTCCTCCTCTGTGATGTCTTCAAAAGGAGCTTGTACATATGTATGATCTGAATACGGAAGTACACTAAGACCATTATACACTTCTCTATTGTTCCACATCCACTCTCCTACATTAGGCCATTCTCCATCCTTAATAGAAACTGTAGCACTTACGTTGTGTGTATTGTCTCCTTTGATGTGTCCTGGTTTAATCCATTCCAGAGAGAACTTCTTAACACGCTCAAGGGTGTCAATAGCTGTCTCAGTTCTGAATATAGATCCCTCAGGAGCCTTAACAGGAATTCTTACACACACAGTATCAGCTGGTCTAAGAATATCATCTTCACAGAGCTCAGGATGATTCACCATCAAATATGCTGCAACATCCTCATTCTTGTTAAATCTCATTGTGCGAAGATAATATGGAGCATGCCAAGCATGAATGCCTGAAGCTGTTCCTAATACAAGAGAGGTTGTTCCTGATGGTTTGATGCAGGTGATTCTAGAAGCCTCGTTGATTCCAGTTTGTTCAGAGATCATTGAGTTTACAACCTTTGCTGTATTTGCAGCAAGTTCAAGGTTTAATTTCAAGATTTCACCAGAACCAATACCTGTCATACCAATTCCCAGGAGAGCATCTTTTTGTGTGGTTTGTCTCCAGATATCACGAAGATAGTGAAAATCTGTAAAACCAGCTTGTAAAGTTCCAAAGAATGCTGCTGTTGCCACTCTATCATTCAGGTCTGTTTGGTCTACAACATCCGATACATTCACCTCACACAGGTTACAGAACTGATATGGTCTAAGTCCAATCTCGCAGCAAGGATTAGTTCCCCAGTCTTTGTTATTGGTCCAATAGATACCAGGTTCTCCTGAACCAGAAGCCTCGATTCTCTTCCAAAGATCAAAGAATTCACCAGCCAAAACCTCAGTTCTCTCAAGAACAGCAGAGTTGTTAGCTCTTCCTCTTTGCTCATTAGTTTCCCACCAGTTACCATACTTACAGGTAATCATTTCCTCATCATCATGGCTAAACAGAGCAATCATAGCTGATCTACGAATACCTCCAGCTAATACACTGTTTGCAATGTGACACAAGATATCATGGCATTCCAAAGGTGTAAGACTCTCACCCTCTTGCTTTCTGTCTAACATTGCCTGTACATGTGTAAGGCAAAGCTTCAACGGTTCAGGACCAGGAGCTTTACCACCAGCTGTTACCAGTCTAGCACCTTTATGCCTAATTGCTCTAAAGTCAAAGTTAGGCATAAAAGAACCCTCAAGATAGGCTTTCATCAAAACCTTTACAGCATCAGCCCAGCCCATGATAGAATCCTCTATAAGGAATGTCTTCTTCTTTCCAGGCTTCTTAATAGTAGGAAGTTGTGCAATGTGGTGTTTCTGCACGCTATATCCAACTCCTGTACCTCCCAAGAGCAAGAACATAGTCTCACTGAAGCTGTGTAAGCTGTCAATTGGCAGGAAACAACAGTTATAAATACGGGCATTATTAACTTCTGCAGCAGGACCAGCAAACTGCAATGCTCTCATAGAAGGCAACACCTTCTTCTTTCTAATGTAATGTGCACTTGCAACAATAGCATCCTTAAGTTTTGGATACTTCTTGACCATCATGTCTTCATATCGGTCAACAATCTCATCCCATGTCTCTCTTCTTTTGAGCTCAGGGATATACTTCGCATACTTTGTAAAAATTGTTAGGGAACTTAAAGCGGATATTCCCAAATCCTCTTGTGATTTACTCATTTGATTAAATATTTTATTGCGTTGTTTAAATACTCTATGTTATCATTAAAGTGTCCTAATCCTTTATTGCACTTTTCACACAAAATTCCTCTAACTTTTCCTGTAGAATGGCAATGATCTATATGAGATGATCTTTCTTCTATTAACTTTTTACATATTGCACAAGAGTAATTTTGACTGTCAAGCATTTTATTAAATATTTCTTTTGTAATACCATACTTATCAAATCTGAATACGTCTTTATGGTATTGAATGTTATATTGTGTTTGACAATCTTTACATCTTGATTTTAATTTACCATTTCCATTTGTTCCAAACTTATCGAAATCTCTATACCTGTGACAAAATGAACAAAGTTTTTGATTATCTTTTATCAAATGTCCTTTGCCTCCAGCTTGAATAGAATTAGAACATGATTTACATGGCAGTTTTTTAGAATTAGCTCTTAGAAATCCACTTTTGGATTTATAGTATCTAATTTTTCCGCAAATCGGACAACTGTTTGTGTATTGAGGATGTATTTGCATGGCCAAATGAAAGGGTCACAAATTTAACGTGACCCTTTCAAATAACCAAGAGGTTTTGAAAATTCTAACTAACTAATTTTCTTACAGCTGCACCAAGTTCTGCATCATTACCATACATCTTAACCATAATAGTTAATTCCTGGTTCAGGTCCATGAGTTTCTGGAGATACAAAGTGGCATCCATAAGCTCCTGCTGAAGGTGCAGTAGATAGTTATCTTTGTTGTTGTTATACAAGGTGGTTCCATACTTGGTGATTCCCACCTGACTTCTCTCATAGTATTTATCTATGACATTGTCTACTACTAGATCTCTCATGCTTTTTCATTTAAAAGTTTAAATGCTTCACAAATAGCTGCTTTCTCAGCCTCCAATCTTGTTGGGTATTTGTCCTGATAAACAGCAGAGTTAACAGCCCACCAGAAACTTCCTTCTGTCCATGTGACATTTACATAAATCTCATTGCTGTCAAATACATCAAACATGACCCTTGGATTGTCCTTAAGGATATCGGTGATCTTTTCATCATCCACTCCCTTCTGTTTCATAAATTCTTTGAAACCTTCAGGAATGCTTTCATCTTTCAATCCGTCTAACATCTTGTCCAAAAACCATTGTCTAACGATTTTTGCAGAATTTGGGTATTCTTTTAACAGTTCTAGCATTGTCATATTATATGTTATTTAAAAGTTCATTATACTTGTTTTCCCACCATTCAGCATCGTTGCTAAATTCAACCCAGCTTGCAGACAGTCCTGATTGTTTTTTAGAATTATCTGCAAGGATGCTGTTCTTTAGGCTTTCTATTTTGCAGAAGATTTTTACTTGTTCTGCTGGATATTTCTGCATAATTGCTTCTAAGATATCTTGATTGTACATGCTTTTTTGATTTTATCAATGTTTAAGATTTCGTTTTCAGGATTAAATCTTTCCCAAACTTCCATAGTGTCATCAAACTCTACATCAAGTTTGTCTTCCCAGTATTTCCTAAGATCTTCTGTCTTGTTAAACACACGATATTGGAGGCTTATTTCATCCTTCAGCAATCCCTTGTGCTTAATTTTGATAACCTTTGGAAACTGTTTTTGAAACTCTTGAGAGGTTTTGGAATACTTACCCTGTTTGACAAGCTCAAAGTCTCTATTGAATTTATCATCCAAAGAATACACAACTACAACAAACCCATCCTCATAATCATAGTCATCGATTACAGACTTTGTTCGTTCGTATTCTTCGTCTAGGAATTCTCTAAACACATCGAGCTTCTCTGGTTTAAAAAGGAGATATATACATCCTTCATATTGAATGTCCCTTCTGGAGTCTTCTATATAACCATTTACATACCCACAGTCTATCAACCTATCTCTACCTATACCAAGAGTTGGTACCATGAATATGCTGGTTATGGTCTTTTTTACATCTAGCATTATGATTTAAGGTTTACTAAGCCATTATTTAAATAGTTTTCTTTTGAAATGTTCCAAATGTTTGTCTCAATAGCCCATTGCAAATCTGCAATAAGCTGCTTGACACCTGGATATTTACGTCCTTTGTGCTCAAATCCATCATAAGCATCCATCAGATCTGCACCTGTAAGAGTGTAGATTAGAGGGTTCATGTAGTTTGTGCTGTCACAAACGATGAATCTAGGCTGATCTACAACATATCCATAGAATTCATGGTCAGTATCATTTGTAAGAGATATTGCAGCCATGTAATATAGATAGGCTTGGATGTATGCTCTACGATAGAGATAGTATTCCTCATAGAAGTTCTCTACAGCCCATACACATTTTAAGTCGTACACCTGGATTGTTCGCTGTTCGTGATCAGCGATCAGCTTGTCCATCATGCTCTTAAACATGTGTCCATCCACCTTATATCCTTCTATCTGGAACTGGTTATAGACACTCCATCTAGCACTGTTTACAAGGTTAACCACACTTGCTGTTACGTGGTTAGATCTTAGCTCTTCTACAATCTTCTCAGCGTTTGTAACATCTTCTGTTGTAACCACTGTAAGATTCTTAGACTTCACTTCTCTAAGTTCCTTGTAATACACCTCAGCATCACTGTCCAGAAACTTTGCAAGAACAGCATCAAACTTAATCTTGAACCCAGAATCTACATATGCATCCTTTGCAATGTCCTCAAAGCTTCTTGTAACATTTCCCATGTCATCTGTAGCATTTGATGTATGCTTATACAGAGCCTCTACAAAGGACAACATAAGTCCTGTAGGGGCACTTGCACATGTGGACATATAGAATCTGTTATCAAACTCCTCTGGTTCCAATAGCAAGGTTTCTACAATTCTACCTGTAGTGGCAGCTTTTGTATCCTCTTCTTCCACCCTCTCTTGAAGGATGTATTTCTTGTAATACTTTCTCCTGTTCATGGAGAACTCTTTTAAGCTAGAAGAGCTGTCTAGATTAACAGCTCTGTACGTAGCTTCTGTCTTACTCTTTCCCTGAATCATGTGCTTTTTGTTTAAATGCGTCAATAATATATGGAACCATTGCTCTGATTTCCCTAGGAACCCTTTGGAAGAACCATCTTACGTCCACCTCATACTCATTTCCATTAGGGTCTACACCTTGGGGATGTATCAACCAAAACTTGTGTTCCTCTTCGTTGTATTCTACAAATCCTTCATACCAAATCTCTGTGAAGGAAGGTGTCTTATTTATTGACACTTTTAATTGTTTATCCTCTGTCATGTTTCTCGTTTTGAGTTTTAACATTGTGACATCCTTCGCATATACATTGTAGATTGTCTATCTCACAGAACAGTCTTTCTACAAATCCTGGAAGATCATTGGCACATCTAAGTGTACCTGCTGGTATCACGTGATCAATATTGATTTTCTTCTCTGGAAACCACTTATCACACACATTGCATTGATATTCAAACTTTTGTCTCTTATTAGGACCTTTGTATGGTCTACGAGCATTCATCTTGCATTGTGTAATAGGTTTCCAAAACCTACTCTTTTGTCTAAGTCCGCTTCTAATGAAAGACCAGAATGCTGATTCCGTCATGGTACCAGCATTTCTAGTCTTTAAGGTTTTAGGTTTAGCAACGGCTTTCTTTCTTTTTGTAGCCATAATAGTAAAAAATGTGTCGCAAATTTAGCAAATATTTGCGACACATTCCTAATTTAATTAGTCAAGACTGACCACTCGTTTAGAGATGCTGTTTCTCATGTCCTCCAAGGAACGAACAATAGTTTTGATTTCCATTGTAGATACATGAGGGATATTGAAGTCATATTTGCGAGACTCTGCTGCAAATCCTTCTTTTGCCTTTTCTTCCAGACTTTCCAGTTCACGGATGGCATAATCCTCATCTATTTCCAATGTATCAAAATCAAGATCATGGAGAATAGATGTAGCCTCTTCACGTGGTACAGTCATGATTGGAAGATACTCATAGCAACGACCTTTGTGCTCACCAATACCAACAACTTTCATTGGATTGATTAGGACAAGAACAGACTGATCACCACATCCTACATAGTGAATCTGATCAGCAGTGAAATGAAGACCTGCTGCTGCACAATCCTGTGTAGACCAGTTACATTGATCCATTGGCATGTTTACCACTCTACCAATACGAATGTCAAATGTCTTGGTCCAATCATCTGTGAATCGATTCTCTTCTCTATTAGGAAGATCCAGATAGAGCTCTGTGAGTCCACCGATTTGCTGACCGTGTTCTACAGGAACAGATGCTTCATATGTACCATCCCCATCACAAACGTTACATGTTACATAACCTGGATCATTTCCATACTCTTCAGACTCATACTCATCCCAGTATTCACCAGTACCGTCACAGTTATCACACTCCACAACCTTTGTTTCAAACAGATCAGCATTGTGAACCAGCTTGTATTCTCCATTCTGCAGGAAAACTGTATAATCATCAGGCTTCTTCTTCCATACAGCTTTCACTTTATTGTAAGCATTGCTCACAAAGTGAACCAGTTCAGGAGAACCATGCAATGTAACAACGTTCCTGAGAGCAACAAAGAAACCTTGTTTGGTGATTCTGAAGGAGTTTTCTTTCAAGAATCTGTACAGCTCATGAGCTACTTCTGCTCTTGGATTGAGGCAGCACCACATGAAGAATCTTTTCAAAGATTGATACTTCTCATTAGAAGCAAGGTCTGCTTCGAGATTACCAAATCCTGTATAATACTTCTGTGTCTCAACAACATCAAGGAACTCTTCCACCAAGATTTGAGGAAGACTTCTGTCAATACCTGTAAGATAGACAGTGTTCTCTTTTACAGTGAAGTCTGAAAGCTCACCAAGAGATTGAATACCTTTATTCAGGGCTTCCATTCTTGCAATTTCAGCCTCTCTTTTGCGTCTTTCTTCTCTCACTTCAGGACAAACCACCAGTCCAAACAGTTCTTGTTCTGTTCTAGCATTGCGTGCTGCAATAAAATCATCCTGTGTAGCGTTAGGTTTGCTGATGATGTTACCATCATTTAGCACAATGGTTAACACATCATTCACCATTTTGACATTCAAATAGGGCTTCTTACTCAAGTCTACATCATAGTCACTACCTGGAAGATCATTATCTTCCTGCTCCATCAAGTCTTGTAATTTGTTTGTAATCACTTTCTCTAAAGTGTTTTCGATTTTGCTCTTGAACCAGTTAAGGCTGAGAAACTTGCTCATGTTGTTTTAGTTTAAAATGTTAAAAATGAGGGAGTTATATACCTCCCTCTAATAAATGTCTAATTAATCTTCTAATAAAGTTTCAACAGTTTCTTCTGTCAAAACCTCTTCTAAGGGTTTTTCTTCTGTAAGCTTGATGTTGTAGTTTTTCCAGTCTATTCTGGTTCTGTAGTATTTGAACATGTCACACATCACCTTCTTTATCTGAGCGTTCTCACCCCAGCTACTCATTGTACCACACAACACTTCAATGAAAGAAAGTTTGTCAAGGGTTTCCTTTGTCCTTTTGTACATAGGATAGATTTCCATGTCAAACAGGTTGTGTTCTTCTGCTACAGCTAGAATTGCTTTAAACACTTCTTCATCTGAATGATGGTTGTGTTTTCTACGATATTCAGACAAAGTATCAAGGTCTTTAGCAAAGCTCTCTGAAATAGACTCCAGATGCTCTCTGTTTCTAAAGGTGCTACTATACTTATCAGACAAAGTATCAATCAAATAAGCTGTAACAATTCTACGGAATGGTTTATTCTCTCCTTTCATAAATTCATCAAATTTCATCCAGTTATGTAATTGTATTTTCTCCAGATTCTTAAGCTCTCGTTCAGAGAACACAACAAATTTTACCTTTTCTTCTCTGAAAATCTTGTACAATTTGTCCATTTGAGCATAATCATTCTGACTTCCATACACATTCAAACCTGCTATTTGATGAATATTTTCCAGTTTGTAAGTGGTGCTTACAAGCTTAGAGTTTTTACCATCCACCCATCTTTCCAGACTTTCGAGATTCTTACCTATAATTTCTCCAGCAAGCTTAACTCTTCTAACACCAGGAGTTGATGAAGAAGAAATCTTTACAGCTTGTTTCTTTCTAGGATCTATCCAGGTATCAGGAATAACTATGTCCTCAATCACTGGCATAGTGGATGTACACATCTCAAGAACTTTCTGAAACTCCTGAATAACAGTTCTCCACATGTGCTTTGGATGATTGGAAAGTGCCAAAAGAGATACATAAGTATCAGCATCAAACTTCCTAGTGGTTCCAAGAGTACGCTCTGATTTCTTCTTAAGGATGTAAACTTCTCTACCATAGCCTGTATTAGGGTGAATACTCTTCAGATATTCTTTCATCCTACCTGAAATCTTCCCATTGAGAATGTAATACTTCCTGTCTTTATCACCATTACGATCAAAATATCTAATTGTCTTGTCATAATATCTCTTACACTCTCTAAATCTTCCCTGGATGTAATATCTAGTCTCATATTCTCCAAGGATGTATTCTCTGTGCTTATACAAAACTTTCAGATTTAGATGCTGAATTCCCTTAAGAGTTGGCATGGTATATCCTATTGTAGCATGCTTACAAAGCTCAGAGATCTCTAATCTACTATTCCCAAAGATGTTGATGTATTTGTAATCATTGGAGAAATATTCCATGATGTGATGTATATTGTCAGTTTCTACAACAGACTCATTATACTTGTTCACGAAATAATCAGCAACATTACGGATCTTATTGAGAATAATCTCTTTAGCTTCCTTAGTATAACGCAGAGATTCTCTGTTTGGTGTAGGGAATATACCATCTGTAAGACTAAATCTCAAAGCTACAGGAAAATCTATTCTGCTAATGCCAAGTTTCTCAAACTCAATAGGATAGTAGACATTATCCAGGCAAATGTGCAATCTTGAATCACTTGCTAGAGGAGACCACTGAAAGTGCTCACTACGAACGATTTGAAAATCATTATCAAACCCATCGATGTTGAAATAAACACTCTCAAAATAAGCAAGCTGTTGTCTAATTTTGTTTTGGAACTCGCTTCTGTCATAATATGTGACAGGAACAATCACCTTTACACCGTTAGGTTCTGTGGTAGCTTTCTCATACAACAAATCAATAGTATTTGTATCTTCTCCTTCGTACATCATATATTTACGCTCCATACCGTCTTTTCTACAGACGAAATAGAAACTACTAGAATAGGCAAGAGGGGCCTTGAAACCCAATCCCATCATACCTAGTTCTGTAGCAGAGTTACGCTTTGTACTCTTACCATATTTGCTAATGATGTTCTTGACATCCTCAGCATCAAGACCTGTACCAAAATCCTCCACAGAAAACTCATAGTTATTACTATCGTTTCTTCCAAAGGAGACAATGATTGGTTTGTCCACTCCAGCTCTTCTATGACTGTCCAATGCATTAGATGCACATTCACGGACAGTAGAGCCTATTGAATCTGAATAGAGATTCTTACTTAACATCTGCATCAATATTTGTGCAGAATCTAAGTCTAGGGACATTGCAATTGAGTCTTGTGAGGTTCCTTCTTGTTGAACCAATGCTTCTGTTTGTTTTTCTAAGATCATTTTTTGATAAAGTTTAATTTGATTAATGCTTCTCTTGATTTTTCGTAGTTTATTCTGTCTTCTTGGTTTGTAAATATATCTTCTGGACGTGTAATCTTTACCACTCTGTTATCGTGCACAGAATTTATGTAAGATTTCCAAAACAGTTTCATTGAAAGTCCATGTTTTTCAAACTGTTTAGCTCTCCAATGTTTTACGCTTGATGGATTTTTCTCCCAGTTTAAATAATCTTCATATACCTGACCAGGACTACCTAGCCAATAATACTGCAATGTTCCTCTACCATCTCCTGCATACCAACCAAAAGTTATACAGTTTCCATTACTAACAGCAATAAAATCTCCTACGGACAATTGTCCGCCATACTTTAATGTTCTCATGTTTTAGTGATTTAAAATGGGGCTGGTTCATCCAGCCAATTGATTGTGAAATTGTTGTTTTCTTTTAGAATCTTGCTCACCTTTCCAAATACACCTTCTGTATTCCAATCTGTATTTTTATAGGAAGCAGAGGCTGGATGTGTAAGAACAAAACTCCAAGTAAGAGGTGCAACTAGTCTTTTGTATTTAGCTGCATCCTTCCCAAGGAACACAATAGGAGCTCCTTGATATTGAAACACATGCTCGAATAGATATTCTACAAGAGGTTCCCAGATAGCAATATGTGATCCTGCCTTGTTTATCTCTGTAGTGAGAGCTGCGTTAAGCATAAGTACACCCTGTTTTGCTAAATAGGAAACATCTGGTGTCTTATCATACACAAGGTTTAATCCATCATATAGTTCTCTTTCTATTCCTCCATAGAACTGCTCCAGGGAAGGTTGTAGTTTACCTGTTCTGCTACAGCCCATAAGAAGACCGTCTGCTACAGGCTGCCCATTCTTTTCTGTGTGATAGGGGCAC
>Ga0315904_10007310_pt1 | contig 14863 bp, 15 predicted proteins | sample LakEriMetagenome_6_FD_203529 | JGI IMG/M metagenome (GOLD analysis project Ga0315904, IMG submission 203529) | Freshwater fungal communities from buoy surface, Lake Erie, Ohio, United States - Buoy 12 MA120 | ecosystem: Environmental > Aquatic > Freshwater > Lake | place: USA: Lake Erie, Ohio... | reverse complement strand
CGGGCCCTCTTCGCCCGGGGCATCAACGTGCAGCCGATCCTCTATCCGGCGGTCGAGGAGCGGGCCGCCCGGCTCCGGTTCTTCATCACGTCGCGGCACACGCCCGACCAGATCCGCCGCACGGTGGCGGCGATGCAGGAAGAACTGGCGAAGATCGACCCCCAGCGGGCTCGGCGGCCGGTCGGCGTCGCCTGAGCCGCCGGCTTTTCGCTGCGGGCCGCGATTCGTATAACTCGCGGCATGCCCGCCCCGGAGACCACGAGCCATCGGCTCGTCCTGCCCGCCGACGCCAACCATCACGGCACGTTGTATGCCGGGAGCCTGCTGCGGTATGCGCTCGAGGCGGCCTATGCCTCCGCCTGCCGCGGCGTCGGCCCGGGGGCGAACCTGATGCTCCGCCGCGTGCTCGCGCTCGAGTGCCGGCGGGCGGTGCCGGTGGGAGCGCTCGTGGAGATCCGTGGCGTGGTGCTCCAGGTGCGGCAGGGCTATCTCGTTGTGGGCGTCGTGGGCATGCCGCTGCCGGGCCACACGCTGCCCTGGATGGACGGCCTGCTCGGTTTCGTGCAGGTGGACGCGGCGGGCCTGCCAGTGGACCTGCCGGGGCCCGTCGAAACGGCCGGCGACGCTCCGCTGTGGCAGCCGCTTGTCGTGCGGCTGGAAAAACTCGCCGATCTTCGCGGTGCCACCGCCGACTGGATCAGCGCCGGGTTCGGCTCGTGACCGACACGTTTCGCAGGACGGTTTCGATGTCTTCGGGTTGCCGGGCGGCTCACCGAGCCGGTTCGACAACACGGCCGAAGGCCGTGCGGCGTTGGGCACGCATCTGCCGCAGGCAGGTGCGTACCTCTCCGTGGCAACGAGGCCGAATTACGGTGCGACAACGCCCGCCCAAGCGCGGCACGCCGAGGCGACGTCAGGCGCTCTTGTGCCGGGCCTCGCGGAGCGGCACGACGGGCTCGGTGCCCTCGACGTTTTGTTCGTTGATGACGTAAGTGCTCCCCTGCTGCTCGGGCAGGTCGAACATGATGTCGAGCATCACATCCTCCATGATCGACCGCAGACCGCGGGCGCCCGTCTCTTTCTTCAACGCCTTGCGGGCAATCGCCGCAAGGGCATCGTCGGTGAACTCGAGCTGGCAGTTCTCCATGCCGAACATCTTCTGATACTGCTTGACGAGCGCGTTCTTTGGCTCCTTGAGCACCTTGACCAGCGCCGGCACGTCGAGCGGCTGCAGCGAGGAGATCACCGGCAGCCGGCCGACGAGCTCCGGGATCAGGCCGAACTCGAGGATGTCGTCCGAGTCCACCTGCGGCAGCAACTCGGCCAGGTCGGCGTCGTGACGGACACCCGACGGCTGGCCGAAGCCGATCGTCTTCTTGCCCAGCCGCTTGCCGATGATCTTGTCGATCCCCACGAACGTCCCGCCACAGATGAAGAGGATGTTGGAGGTGTCGAGCTGGATGTACTGCTGCTCGGGATGCTTGCGGCCGCCCTGGGGCGGCACGTTGGCGACGGTGCCCTCGAGCATCTTGAGGAGCGCCTGCTGCACGCCCTCGCCTGAGACGTCGCGGGTGATCGACACGTTCTGGCTCGTCTTGCCGATCTTGTCGATCTCGTCGATGTACAGCACGCCGCGCTGGGCCGCCTCGATGTCGAAGTCGGCCGCGCTGAGCAACTTGAGGAGCAGGTTCTCGACGTCCTCGCCGACATAGCCCGCCTCGGTGAGCGTGGTGGCGTCACCGATCGCGAACGGCACGTCGAGAATCCGGGCCAGGGTGCGGGCCAGTAGGGTTTTGCCCGAACCGGTCGGCCCCAGGAGGAGAATGTTCGACTTGTCGACCTCGACGTCGCTGCCCTCGCTGCCGAGGTTGAGCCGCTTGTAGTGGCTGTGCACCGCCACGGCGAGCACCCGCTTGGCGTGCTGCTGGCCGATCACGTACTGGTCGAGATGGGCTACGATCTCACGCGGCGATGGAATCGTGGTGAACAGCTGCTTGCTGGTGCCGCGCCGGCGCTTCTCCTGATCGAGGATCGACTGGCAGAGATCGATGCACTCGCCGCATATGTAAACGTCCCCCGGGCCTTCGACCAGCGGGCCGACATCGCGGTAACTCTTGCGGCAGAACGAGCAGAAAGCGTTCTTTTTGGTCGTTCCGCCGGCGCCCCGCCGTCCCAGCCCGCCCACGTCTTTCCCGGATGGCATTGATTCACGTCCTCTGGATGTCCGGCCCCGGCGGATCGCCCGACGGCGGCCGGCGCCGCCCCGGGAGGCCGGGACTGCCGATCCGCAGCCGCGGCTCGACGAGTGTTCTTATCTTTCGGTATTCCTCCTCCGTCAGCACACCCTCGTCGCGGAGATTTTTGTAATCCACGAGCGACTTTTCCCAATCGCCAAGATCGTCACCGGACGCAAGCCAACGGCCGCGGATCGTGACGATCGCAACGATCCCCGCCCCGACCATGAGGGCAAGGAGCAGGCCATTGGCGAGATATGCTGACACGGGCACCCGGCTTCAGGAGGGTATGAACCGGCTGGGACGAGAGCCGCCCGCATCGGCCCTTCCCTGCGCCGTCGCGGCATTATGGCAGCAGCCATCCGGCCAGGTCCAGCGGAAAACCTCCTATCTTTCGCAGCTTTCCGCCGGCAGGCGGCCAGGCGGCCGACGCAGCCGATTTTTCCGATTTTTCGGAAAACATGTGACTCTTCGGGCACCGGCGACCGATTGAACAGAGCATGGTTCTCTCCGTCGCCCATCATCGCACCGTCGGCCGGCTGGCGGCCCTGCTGCTGATCGCGGTGGCGGGATTCGTGCCGCTGGCAGCCGGCCAGGGCCTGTCGGCCGCACCAGGCATGCCCGAGCTCGTGCGCACCAAGCACCGCACGTTCGCCATCCCGTTCCGGCTGCCGAAGTCTCAGGATCCCGACGCCGACGCCGCCCCGCAGAAGATCGTCCTCGATGCCTCGAAGGACCTTGGCGGCAGTTGGCAGCCAGCCGGCGAAGCCGCACCCGCCAAGGGATCCTTCACCTACACGGCCGAGGCCGACGGTGAATATTGGTTTCGCCTTCGGGCCGTCGATCGCAAGGGTCGGATGCGCGGCGGCGAAGGGCCCGACATGCGGGTCCTCGTCGACGCGGCGGGACCACGGCTCGCGGCGCGGGTGTGGAAGGGTGCCGATGGCGAGATCGTCTGCCGCTACGCGGCGGTCGACGACTCGCTGCGGCTCGAGTCGTTCACGGTCGAGTATCGCGGGCCGGCGGACCCGGGCTGGAAGCCACTGGCCATCGAGCCGATTCTGTCCCGCGAGTCTCCGGCCCACGTCGTGGGCGAGGAAATCTGGTGGGCCGGCGAGAAGGTGACCGCCCTCACGGTGCGGATCGCCGTCGCGGATGGTTCCGGCAACCGAACGACCAAGCAATTCTCGCTCGAGCCCACCGACCCCCACGTCGATCAGGCGGCGCTGGCCCGCGAGCTCGGCGTCCCACCGCTGCCCACGGCCGGTGCCGAGAGGGGCGCTGTCGTCGCCACCGTGCCCGCCACCGATTCCGCCGCACCGACCACCGGTGAAATCTGGACCCCGGAGACCGCACACGGCTGGTCGGACCAACCGCCCCAGCAGCCGGGAGGCGACGGCGCGCCGAGTGGACGCAGCGTGCTGGTGAAGCGCACCGGATCCGCGGCCGCCCTGCTGCCGCGGGCCGACGTGGCCGCGCGAGCCGACACCGCGGCCCCCAGCACGCTGGCGGCGGCGGCCGGCCAGCCGCTGGAGTACCGCGGCAAGCCGCTCCACATGGCAAAGGCGCGCCGCTTTTCCTGGGAATACGACGCCCAGGACAGGATGCCGGGGGCGGCCCGCGTGCGGGCGGAGTTGTGGACCACCCGCGACGGTGGCGTGACCTGGCAGCGAGCCGCGGTCGATACCGACGGCCGCAGCCCGATCGACGTGCAATTGCCGGCAACAGGGCTCTACGGCGTGCGGCTGGAGATGGTGGCCGACGTGCCCGACGCGGGTGACGGTCCGCGCTCCGGCGACGTCCCCGAGGCTTGGCTGGGCGTGGACGACGAGCCGCCGCAGGCCGAACTGCTCGACGTCGCCCGTGATCCCCAGGCGCCGGGAGTCTTGATCATCCGGTATACCGCCCGCGATCCGCTGCTCGGGCCGCACGCCGCACGCCTGCTCTACTCGCCGAACGTCGAAGGACCGTGGGCCACGATCGCCGACGGCCTCGCCAGTCAGGGCGAGCACCGCTGGCAGCCCGACCGGGGCGTGCCGGCACGGGTCTATGTCCGGGTCGAGGTTGCGGACGCGGCCGGCAATGTCGGCGCCGCGTCCAGCACCGAAGCCATCACCGTCGCCGCCCCGCGGGTCGTGGGCAAGCTCGGCGGGCTCCGCGTCGCCCCCGACCGCTGATCCGCGTCTTCACGCGGTTCGCCTTTGAAGTTGCCGCAGCAGGGGCAGGGTCGCCAGCCGCAGCAGGCAGGAGACGACAAACACGGCCGCGTAGGCCCGCCGATCCTCGCCCAGGGCCCGCAGCAGGAGGCCGCCGCAGGCGGCGCCGGCCACGGTGGCGATCGCGAGCCCGAGGTTGTAGACCGTAATCACGCCGGTGCGGTCACGGTCGTCCACGATGTCGAAGAACAGCAGAGCCACCGCGAGCTCGTAGGCCGCCCAGCAGCTGCCGGCGACGATCTGCACGCCGATCAGGTAGCCGATCTCGGCGCACGGCAGCCACAGCAGCGTCAGGGGCATGATCGCCAGGCAGGCCCAGCCGAGGAGCCGCACGGAGCCGGCTCGCGAGGCCAGGCGGCCGACCGCGGGCAGCACCAGCGCCCGGGCCAGAACGGCGGTGGCGAACACGAGCATGAAGGCGTGGTACGAGAAGCCCATTTCGCGGAGCATGTAGGGCGTGAAGTACGGCCCCGCGACGTGGGCTCCGAACATGAAGCAGCACAGGAACGCGACCAACGTGCCCGCGGGCTTCGCGGCCATGCCGCGCAGGGCGGCCGCGAGCTTCGCCGGCAGCCTGGCCGGCGGCGCGGGCAGCCCCTCGGCCGCGGCCACCGGTGGCCGCGGCTCGCGGCAGGCGACCAGGCAGGCCGTGGACAGCAGGCGACTCACGCCGGCAAGGGCAAAGAGCGCGGAAAACGCGATCAGCGTCGCGCCGCGGGACTCGCCAAGCTGGAGCACGAGGCCCCCGATCACGAACCCGAAGAACACGCCGAACTGACCGAGACGGTTCCGCTGCGCGAAGTAGGGAGTCCGCATGTGCCTGGGCACGAGCCGCCCCATCCAGGCGTTCCAGGCGGGCACTCCCGCCATCCCGGCGGCCCAGTAGACGCTCGCCGCCAGGAGCAACTGCCACAGCTGCGTCGATCCCCGCAGGCCCCACCAGATCAAGGGCACGAAGCTGGCGGCCTGCAGCGCCGTGCAGCCGATCACCCAGACACGATTGCTGCCGAGCCGCGCGACGGCGTACGGCGTGACGAGCTGCACCAGCGCCCCCACGAGGATCGGCACGCTGGCCATCAGGCCTGCCGCCACTGGACCGAAGCCGAGGGCCAGGGTGAAGGCGGGCAGGTACGTCTCGCCACAGCCCACCATCACGCTGTAGGCGGCGGCGTCGGCGGTGGAGACCCAGAGATCACGCCGCAGCGCGCCGCGGGGCAGGATCGTCTGCAAAAACGGATGGCGGGACAAGGCGGTGGGTAGGCGTGGCCGGACGGAAGCCGGTGGCGGATGAGCCGGCGCCGGAAAGCGACGGCCAAAGTCGAACCATCTGTTTATACTTTACGGGTGTTGCATTCCGGGCATCACAGGCTGCGCCCGTCGTTTGCCGCGGCGGCCCGGCCCCGGGCACCATCATCGCGAGGGAGTTTTTCATGAAGGCACTGGTGACCGGAGCGACCGGGTTCGTGGGCCCGCGGCTGCTGCGTCTGCTGGACCGGCCGACGGTCGTGTCCCGAAACCCCGACCGCGCCCGAGCGGCCATCGGCCACCTTGCCGACCGCATCGTCCGCTGGGATCCCATGGAGGGCCCGCCCCCCCCCGAGGCCTTCGAGGGCGTGGACGCAGTGCTGCACCTGGCGGGAGAGTCGGTCGCCGAGGGCCGATGGACCACGGCGCAAAAGGCCCGGATTCGTGACAGCCGCGTGATGGGCACGCGGCATCTCGTGCAGGGCATGGTGCAGGCGGCGGCCAGGCCGGCCGTGCTCGTCTCGGCCTCGGCCGTCGGCTACTACGGCGATCGTGGCGACGAGGAACTGTCCGAGGCCGCGCCGCCGGCCGACGACTTCCTGGCCCGGGTGTGCATCGACTGGGAGCGTGAGGCGCTCGCCGCCGAGCAGTCGGGCGTGCGTGTGGTGACCGCCCGCACCGGGATCGTGCTCGGCGCGGGTGGCGGGGCGTTGGCGAAGATGCTCACGCCCTTCAAGCTCGGCGGCGGCGGACCGCTGGGCAACGGCCGGCAGTGGATGCCGTGGATTCACGTCGCCGACCTGGCACGGCTCTACGTGCATGCCGCCGAGTGCCAGGCGATCAGGGGCCCGATGAACGCCGTCGCCCCCAATCCCGTCCGCAATCTCGAGTTCACGAAGGCCCTGGGCCGGGCCCTGCACCGCCCGGCCTTCATTCCCGCACCCTACTTCGGCCTCCGGCTGCTGTTCGGCGAGTTTGCCCAGGTGCTGTTCGCGTCGCAGCGGGTGATCCCGCGGGTGGCGATCGATACGGCGTTCGTGTTCCAATACCCCGAACTCACCGCTGCGCTTCACGAGATTCTCGCCGCGGCGGCGTGAGCGGGCCGGTGCCCAGGCGGCCGGCTCCCGGACGTCCCGCCAAGCGTTTGGTCTGGTGGTCACCGAAGAAGGCTCCCGCTGGGCTCGCTGTCCGTGGACAAAGCCCTTCATGGCCTTTGTTCACGTGGCCGACCGGTGGAGGCGCCGAGGGTTTCCACCGGTCGGCATTCCTCACATCCTGCTCGGGCAGACTTGTTCCACAGTCTGCTAGCCCTTTTCGATCCACGCTGGCGGTGGGATGGCCGGGCTACGGGCCATCAGCAGCAGAACGCCGGCGGCGAGCACCAGCAGCGGCACTTCGACCTCTGCGGTCAGCGTTCCCGTCTGCCGGAGGATGGAGAACAGGCTCGCCAGCCCGAAGAAGCCGCTGACGACGAACGACACCTTGTCGAAGCCCGAGAGGATCACGGCGAGGACACCGATCATTGCCAGACCGAGGGTCCACGCCCAGTCGACCGTGGGGATGAAGCCCAGGCTGCTGAGCAGCCATCCTCCGCCGACGGCGACCAGCAGGATTCCCACAATCAACGAGGAACGATCTTTTGGCATGGCAGCAACCTGAGGCGGCTCCGGTCAGTCTTGTCTGTCGGCAGTCATATTCGTTTGGCACGAAAAAGCCAACCAGAGCAGCGGCCTCATAGGTCGAAATACCGCTTCCAGTACTCGGCCCCCTCCGGCCCGGGCTCCGGCGGCTTCGTGTCGCCCGCCCGCGGCGCGCGGCGGGCCGCCCGCGCCGCCGCCAGCCACTCGGCGCACGACACGGCCTTCGCCCGCCGCCGTCTGGCCGCCGCCTGCAGGCGGCGGTCGTTCGACACCACCATCAGATGCGGCGACGTCGCGTCTTCGACCAGTTCCTCGATTAGCGAATCGGCGTCGGGATACTCGCGGGCGAACCAGACGCGGATGCCGCGATGCGTGGAGCGGCCGGGCAGGCCATCGGGGGCCCGGGCGGCATCGAACACCACCACCGTGTTGGAGGCTTCGGCGCCCAGCAAGTCGGCGAGCATGTCGAGCAGCGCCCGCCGCGACTGCTCGAAGCCGCCTGCGCCACGGGTGGCGCCAAACACGCCGGAAGCATGCAGCAGGTTGTAGCCGTCGATGATGAGTTTCATGGCCTGCGTCCGCCGCGGTCAGGGGGCCGCGTTGCGGGCGGCCGCGGTCAACCACCGAGCCGGTGCTTCACCCGGCCTCCCACGATCGTGGCCACCGCCCTGCCCTGGAGCGTCCAGCCGTCGAACGGCGAGTTCACGCTCTTGGAGTGAAACTGCCTCACGTCCACCCGCCAGGAGAGGTGGGGGTCGATGAGCGTGATGTCGGCGGCCGCTCCCGGCCGCAGCGTGCCCCGGCTCAGGCCGAGGATCCGCGCCGGCAGCGTGCTCAGCGCCTCGATGAGCCGCGGCCAGCCGATGCGGCCGGGGACGATGAGCCTCGTCACCGCCAGCCCCACCGCCGTCTCCAGGCCGAGAATCCCGAACGGCGCCCGGTCGAGTTCCAGCATCTTCTTCTCGCGGGCGTGGGGGGCGTGGTCGGTGGCGATGCAGTCGATCGTGCCGTCGACGAGGCCCGCGATGATCGCCTCGACGTCGGCGGCCGTCCGCAGCGGTGGGCTCATCTTGAAGTTGGCGTCGAAGCCGCGGAGATTCTCGTCGGTGAGCGTGAAGTGATGCGGACAGGCCTCGGCCGTGACGCGGGCGCCGCGCCGCTTGGCCTCGCGGATCAGCGCCACGCCGCCGGCGGTCGAGACGTGCATCACGTGCAGGCGGCCGCCCGTCACCTCCGAGAGGGCGATGTCGCGGCCGATCATCACCTCCTCGGCCGCCGCGGGCATGCCGGTGAGGCCGAGGACCAGCGACACCAGCCCCTCGTGCATCACGCCGCCACGGGAGAGTTCGAGGACCTCCTCGTGGGCGAGCACGGGCTTGTCGAACATCCGGCAGTACTCGAAGGCACGCCGCATGAGCTCCGCGTCGTAGACCGGCGCGCCGTCGTCGCTGAACGCGACCGCTCCCGCCTCCACGAGCTGGCCGATGTCGGCGAGCTCCTTCCCCTCGCGGCCGCGGCTCACGCAGGCCACGACGAACACGTTGCAGTTGTCTGCCCGGGCCGCCTTTTGATGGATGAACTCGACCGCCGCCTGGGTGTCGATCGGCGGCTCGGTGTTCGGGATGCAGGCGACGCTCGTGAACCCGCCGGCCACGGCGGCCCGCGTGCCCGTCTCGATCGTCTCGTCCTCCTCGCGGCCCGGCTCGCGGAGGTGCACGTGCATGTCGATCAGGCCCGGGGCGACGATCAGGCCGGTGGCGTCGATCGTCTCGTCGGCCCGGCCCAATGGCTGGCCGCCGGCATGTCCGACCGACACGATCAGGCCGTCGCGGACGAGCACGTCGTCCACCCGGTCGACGCCCTGGGCGGGATCGACCACGCGGCCGCCGCGAATGAGGAGCGTGGCCATCAGACGATGCTCGCGGGAGTGTGGGGAGCGGAACGATCCGTGCCGGCGGCCCGCCGCGGGCCGCACGTCAGCCAGAGCACGCCCATGCGCACCGCCAGACCGTTGGTCACCTGGTCGAGGATCAGCGACTGCGGGCAGTCGGCGACGTCGGCGGTCACCTCCACGCCCCGATTGATCGGGCCGGGGGCGAGAATCAGGAGGTCCTTCTTGGCCCGCTTCAGCCGCTCACCCGTCATCGCGTAGAGGTGGGCGTATTCACGCACCGACGGAAAGGGCCGGGTGTTTTGTCGCTCGAACTGGATCCGCAGCAGGTTGAGCACGTCGCACCGCGGCACGATCGCGTCGAGATCGTGTGAGACCTCCACGCCCAGTTCCCGCCAGCGGTCCGAAACGAGCGTCGGCGGGCCGCAGAGGATGACCTTCGCGCCCAGCTTGACGAGCCCCCAGAGGTTGGAGCGGGCGGTGCGGCTGTGGGCGATGTCGCCGACGAGGCCCACCGTCACGCCCGTGAGGTCGCCGCTGCCGCCGCCGGCGAGGTGGCCGAGCCGCTCGCGCATCGAGAAGATGTCGAGCAGGCCCTGGGTGGGGTGCTCGTGCGGACCGTCACCGGCGTTGATCACGCCGACGGAGAGCTGCTGGGCCAGCAGGTGCGGCGTGCCGGGCGTCGAGTGGCGGACGACGACCGCGTCCACGCCCATCGCCTCCAGATTCTTGGCGGTGTCGATGAACGACTCCCCCTTGGAGAGGCTGCTGGAAGAAGCGGCGAAGTCGACGACGTCGGCGCCCAGCCGGCGCGCGGCCAGCGCGAAGCTCGTCTTGGTGCGGGTGGAGTTTTCGAAGAACAGATTGACGATCGTCGAGCCGGTGAGAACGGCGAGTTTCCGCCGGCACCCGCCAGTGGCCTCCTTGAAGAGGGCGGCGGTGTCGAGGAGGAGGCGGATTTCGCCGGGGGTGAGCCGCTCGAGGTCGAGCAGATGGCGGTGCGACCATGTGGAAGGCACCGCCTCCTGATCGAAAATGGCGGGGGGCATGAGGCGGAAATCCTCTAATACTTCAAACTTCCCAAGCGCAAGCCGGGATTCTAGCAGGTCTGCGCATTTTGCCAGCCCGGTTGACCGTGCCGTCTGACCTTGCCTCGGGCGTGTGTCCGCCCCTAAGTTCCCGGCTCCTCCATGGGTTCTCCCCGGCCGTCGGTGGCGAACCATTGCAGCGAGAGCGATCAACTTCATGCGTTACACCCGCCTCGTGAAATCCGCCCGCATGCTGGGCCTGGCAGCTGGAATCATCGTCCAGACCGGCTGCACGTCGGCACTCTCCACCGCCTACCTGCGTGATGCGTTGTGGGACATGTCCGAGCATGCCGCCGAATCTGCGGCCGCAGTGCCCGCTCCTGCGGGGGCGGCCACGTCCGATCCGCCGGATCGCGAGACGGGTGACGTCGCGGCGGACAGGGCCGACGCGGAACGTCGGCAGGCGGCAATCGAGGAGGCGGTGGAGCGATTAGCGCGGATCGGCACGCTCGACGCCGCAGCCCAGGCCGCGCTCGTCGAGACGCTGCAGTCGACGCAGCAGGAGGACTGGCCGGTCGTGATCGAGGCATTCTCCGCCACGCTGACCGAAAAGCCGACCGCCGCAGCCAAGCGCAGGGCTGCGTCCGGGTCCGAGCCGGTGCCCGAGCCGCACGTGGTCGCAAAGGCGCCTGCCGAAGTGCCTTCCCAAGAGGCGGCCGCCCCACCTGTCGCGGCGCTCGCCGCCGTAGTCGCGCCGGAGCCGCTAGCGCCAGCCGCGCCACCCCCTTCCGGTGCCACGTCCGCTCCGGCGACCCCGCCTGATCCACCGGCCGCCGTCGCCCAGCCGCCGCTGGCGGTGCGAAACGCCTGCTTCGCCTCGCGGGTCCGCGCCTGGGGCAACGTAGAGCGGTTTCCCGCGGATCGCTTCCAGCCCGGCCAGGAAGTGATCGTCTACTTCGAACTCGAAGGGCTGTCGGCCGCGGAGTCGGCCGCCGGCTGCAAAACGGCGATCGACGCGGCCCTGCGGCTGGTGGACGGTGAGGGCCGCGAAGTGCATGCGTGGGACTTCGAGCCGATCACCGAGACCCTGCCGGCCCGCCGCCACGACTACTTCGCCCGCTTCGTCGTGCGGCTGCCCGAATCGGCCCCCGGGGCGTGCCGCGTCGAGCTCGCCGTCACCGACGCGATCGCGGGGACATCCGCCACCGCGACGCTCCCCTGCACCGTCGAGTGACGAGTCCCGCGGCCGAGCGCGAGAAGGTGTCCTTCGCGGCCGCGGCCGCTGAATGCCGGGCGGCGATTCATCGCGCGTGACGTGGCATCGGCTGCGGGGTATGGTTCGTCGACGCGGCCGGGATGCGGCGTCTCCTGTGACGAGGAGATGCGAGCCATGCAGACCGAGCCCCAGGTGTCGTTCGACGACCTGCCCGTGGACGAGGCCGTCCGCGACGCCGCCCTCGAGCACATCGCACAACTCGAGCGGCTCTACGATCGGATCACCGGCTGTCACGTGGTCGTCGCCCAGCCGCACCGCCATCACCGCGAAGGCCGCCTGTACTCGGTGCGCGTCGATCTCGTCGTGCCCGGCGGCGAAATCGTCGTCAACCGCGACCAGCACCGCGACCACGCCCACGAGGACGTGTTCGTGGCCCTCCGCGACGCGTTCCTCGCCACGCGGCGGCGGCTGGAGGACCATGTCCGCCGCCTGCGGGGTGCCGAGAAGGCCCATGCGCCGCGGGCCCGGGGGCGGATCACGCAGATCTTCCCGCTCCAAGGATACGGCTTCATCGCCACACCCGACGGCCGCGAGATCTACTTCCACCGCCATGCGATCTCCGACCAGGACTTCCGCACGGCCGACGTGGGCAGCCGAGTGCTCTTCACCGAGGAGGAAGGGGACCAGGGGCCGCAGGCCGCCGCCGTCCACCTGGAGCGTCCGCACAGCCACGCCCTGCATCGGGGCGGGTCTTCCGCAGGAGCCGAATCATGACGCTCGCGCATGCGGTGGAATCGTTCGATGTGTCGATCCCGGCCACCGGCGCGAAGGGCACGGCCCTCGCCTTGCCGGGTCGGCTCTGCCTGCCGGCGCCGCCGACGGGCCTGGTGCTGTTCGCACACGGCAGCGGTTCGAGCCGCTCGAGCCCGCGAAACACGTACGTCGCGTCGGTGCTCCACGAGTCGTGGATCGGCACGCTGCTCTTCGACCTGCTCACCGAGCAGGAGGCCACCGACCGTGTCAACGTGTTCGACGTGGCCCTGCTCGCGGAGCGGCTGCTGGCGGCAGTGCGGTTCGTGGCGGGGCTCGAGCAGACGCGGCACCTGCCGCTGGGACTGTTTGGCGCCAGCACCGGGGCGGCGGCCGCGCTCGTGGCGGCGGCCCGCGAGCCGCGGGTGGCGGCGGTCGTCTCCCGCGGTGGGCGGCCCGACCTCGCCGGTCGCAAACTAGCCGCGGTTCAAGTGCCCACGCTGCTCATCGTGGGCGCGGCCGACACGGAGGTGCTCGCGCTCAACGAGAGGGCCGCCGCGCTGCTCGAGTGTGAGCACCGGCTGGCCGTCGTGCCCGGAGCGACCCATCTCTTCGAGGAGCCGGGCACGCTCGAGGAGGCGGCCCGTCTGGCCGCCGAGTGGTTCGCCAAGCACCTGCACATGCAGGCCTGACATCTCCGTTCGAAACGCAGGAAACCGACCATGAACCGCAATGCGATCACGTTTGCCGACCGCGAAGAGGCTGGCTGGATGCTCGTGGAACGGCTCCGCGGCGAGGCGATCGAGAAGCCGCTCGTGCTGGCGATCCCGCGCGGGGGAGTGGAGATCGGCGCCGTCCTGGCCCGGGGGTTGGGCGCGGAACTCGACGTGGTGCTCTCACGGAAGTTGCGGGCGCCGCACCAGCCGGAACTGGCGCTCGGCGCCGTGTCGGAGTCGGGGGAGGTGTACCTGAACCACTTTGCCAGCGCCATGACCGACGCGGGCGACGCCTACGTGGAAGCAGAGCGCCAGCGGCAACTGGCCGAGATCGAGCGGCGGCGGGCACTCATCCGCGCGGTGCGGCCCCAGGCGTCGATCGCGGGACGCACGGTGATCGTCACCGACGACGGCGTGGCGACCGGGGCGACCATGATCGCGGCCCTGCACACGGTCCGCGCGGCGGGCGCCCGCAAGATTATCGTCGCCGTGCCCGTGGCCGCCCCGGACCGCATCGACGCCTTGCGGCCGCTCTGCGACCGGATCGTGTGCCTGCAGGAGCCGGAGGCCTTCTGGGCGATCGGGCAGTTCTACCGCGACTTCGCCCAAGTGGAGGACGAGCGGGTGCTGGAGTTGCTCCGCGACTTTGGCCGGCCGGAAACGAAGTGGGAGCGTGCCGCGGCGGAGCCGGTGCACCGGTGAACGGGGCATAACGGATGGCCCTCGTCAGCGGCGAGCGGTCGTCGGCGCGTCGTCGATGCGCTGCTCGAGGTCATCGATCTTGTCGATGAGTTGATCGAGTTGCATTTGCAGCACCTCAATGGGGGACGCGAGGAACGTCGGATCCTCCCAGATCTCGGCCCGCAGTTTGACAATCTCCAATTGCAGCTCGCGGAGCAGGATGTCGGTGGGCTGGACGGTATCGGCCCGATGGCTGTTGACGGCCCGTGCGTCGGCGAGCTCCTGCTCCGCAAGCCGCACGGCCGCTCGTGCGGTTCTCCGCTGCATGGCGAAGCCGTGGCCGTGCGGCTTGTCTCGTGTTGCTGCCAACTGTTCCCGCAGCATTTCGGCACGCGATTGAAGCGCCCGCATATCGCCCGCCGAAATCTGGCCCGGCGAGACCGCATTGAGTCGTTCGGCCTTCTGCAGCCGGGTCTCCGCGAACCGCAGTCGGGCTGCCGCGTAGCGGGCGTGGAGCGCGGCATGGCGTTCGGCCACGCTGTCGACGGAGGGTTCGCTCGGCGGTTGCGCCAAGGCCCAGCCGAGCGCGGAGCCGACCGCCAGCAGGGCGACGGCACCCACCCCGAAACCGATTCGCCGCGACATGGTGTTGAGCATGGCAAGTCGACCTCCGGAAGAGTGACCAATCATACGCAGCGGACCTGCACGCAGGCTCCGGGGCGTCGAAGCCGATGCGTCCTAGCCCTTGATCACGCCCAAGGGCCGCAGACGGGCGACCTTGGAAGACAATCCTGCTCGATGGACGACCTCCACCACGAGGTCCACGTCCTTGTAGGCCGCCGGCTGCTCTTCCGCGAGGCCCTCGCGGCTGCGACTGCGGGCGACGACCCCCGCGCGGGCGAGTTCGTGTTGGATGTTGCGGCCGCGGGCGAGTTTCGTGGCCGCCGTGCGGGAGAGGCAGCGGCCGGCGCCGTGGCAGGTCGTGCCGAACGAGCGTTCCAGCGATCGCGGCCCGCCCACCAGCACCCAGCTCGCCCGCCCCATGTCGCCCGGGATGATCACGGGCTGGCCGATCGCGCGGTAGCGATCCGGCACATCGGGATGCCCCGCGGGAAAGGCCCGCGTCGCCCCCTTGCGGTGCACGCACACCGGCCGCCGGCCGCCGGCCACGTCGTGCTCCTCGATCTTCGCCATGTTGTGGGCCACGTCGTAGAGGAGCGTCATGCCGAGCGCCTCCCACGACTTT
>Ga0315904_10007309_pt1 | contig 14867 bp, 12 predicted proteins | sample LakEriMetagenome_6_FD_203529 | JGI IMG/M metagenome (GOLD analysis project Ga0315904, IMG submission 203529) | Freshwater fungal communities from buoy surface, Lake Erie, Ohio, United States - Buoy 12 MA120 | ecosystem: Environmental > Aquatic > Freshwater > Lake | place: USA: Lake Erie, Ohio... | reverse complement strand
CCGTAAGCCGCGTTGATTTCCTGCATGCGGTCCGGACTGCGCAAGGGATCGACCACCTCCAACTCGATCCGCCCCTTCGAGCGGCGGGAGTATTCCTCGGCGACGGCCCGCACCCTTTCGTAGAAGGGGGAGACGCGACGGAAGGCCATGATCCACTTCACTGGCTTCTCCCGTTCCCGGACGGCGGGCGAAGCGAGGTAGTGCCGCGTGGCCGGGGAGAGCGAGTAATCTTCCGAGCGGCTGAGGTCCGCGCGCAGATAGTGATGAAAGGCGAGGTAGTTGAGCGCGATCACCGCGACGCCTAACAGAATGATCTGGATCGCGGACAGCGTGCCCATACCCCAGCGGTTCAAGGGGCGCGCCGGTTTGGGCCTGGTTTCTTCCTTGGCGTCGGTCATGCGGTCGGTTTCAGCGTTTCCAGCGGCGGTAGTCCACCACCTGATAGGTGAGGAACAGGACGAACACCGCCACGCCGAGGAAATAAGCGACCGGGCGGGTGTCGAGCAGGCCGCTGGTGAAATAATGAAGGTGCCGGTGGGACGAGATGTGATGGAAGAACGCCGCACCGGCGAAGGACTCGCCCCAGATGACGGTGACGTAACCGAAGAAATACTGGATCACCAGCAAACCGATGGTGATGAGTCCCGCCACGATTTGGCTGGAGGTGAGCGCGGAGGCGAGGCAGCCGACCGCGGTGAACGCCGCGCCCATCAACATGACGATCGAGAAGGTGCCAATCAGCGAACCGGGACTGTAGGCGGGCGGAAGGTCGGTCACCCATTCGAACAGGTGGATCTGCAACAGCGCGGGGATCCACAGGAAGGTGTAGAAAATCATCGCCGCGGCGTATTTCGAAAGCACCACCTGCCAGGTTCGCACCGGAGCCGTGAGCAGGGTTTCCAAAGTCCCGCTGCGCTCTTCCTCGGCGAAGAGGCGCATCGTGATCAGCGGGAAGATGAACAGGAAATAGAACCAGAACAGCGGCGAGTTGAAAGTGACGTAAACGAGGCTGTCCTTCACCGGCGTGTCGCGGAAGCCCTTCATCGCCGCCGAGAGCGAAATCCCCTGCATGATGGTGACGAACGCCAGCACGACCCATCCGAAGGGGGTCAGGAAATACCCCTTCAGTTCCTTGAATGTCAGGATTCGGAACAACCTCATTGTCGCGGCGGAGGCCCTTCGTAAGTCACATCCGCGCCGGTGGCAAAGGCAAAAGCGAAGCCGACGGCCACGCGGTGGATTGGCGGCTCGGAGGCCGGATCATGCGCTCAGCCGCAGGTTGCGATACCAGACTTCGGCCGGATTTCCGGAGTGGATCTGGACGCCGATTCGGCCGCTTCGCGGGATTTGGTCGTCGGTTTCGGTGAAATCGGTGGTGAGCAGGCCGTTGATCCAGAGTTGGACCCTTGGGCCTTCGCAGCGGATGCGGTAGTCATTCCAGCCATCCGGGCGGAGGACTGCGGCGAGTTCTTCCGGCTTGCAGCGGGTGCCGAGGAAGGTTTTGCGACGGCTTTCATCGTAAAGGCCGCCCCAGTATTCGGGACCGATGTCCGCCTGATAGCCGATCATTTCATGACTGCCGGGCACGCGCTGGCTGCGGAACTGGATGCCGCCGTTGCCCTTGCCGCCCTTGAGTAGGACCTGCAGCCGAAGTTCGAAGTCGCCGAACTCCTTCCCGAAAACGAGGAACTCGTTGCGAGGGATGGGTTTGTCCATGGTGCCGGCGATGATCGCGCGGTCATAAACCCGGAACCACGTGGCATCGCCTTCCCAACCCGTGAGGGACGCGCCGTCGAAGAGGGAAACGGCGGATGCCTGCCAAATCTGTTCGCCTGCGGCTTGGGCGAGATGAGCGGGGACTTTCGCCTTGGCGATCTCGCCCAGCAGGGCTTTGGCGGCCTCAGCCTTCGTGTCCTTGAGCAGAACCCTTGCGGCGGTGAGACCGGCCACCGCGGCGGCGGTGGCATCCGGGCCGGTGAGTCGCTTTCGGATTTCCGTTAGAGCGGCTTCATCAGCGATCAGGCCCAGCGCCGCGAGAGCGCCCGTGTCTTTTTCGTCGGCCAGTTTGGCGAGGGCGGGGACCGCCGCGGCGTCGCGGATGACACCCAGGGAGTTCACCGCCCCGGCGAGCAAGGTTCCTTTCAGTCCGGGCAGGGCGTTTCGCAACGCGGCTGCGGATTCGGGCCCGGGGATGTTTTCCAGCGCGCAGCGGGCGTAGTCGCCGAGCTTTTCATGGTCTAACAGTTTCGCCAAGGCAGGCACGGCCGCAGCGGTGCCGGTGATGGCGAGTTGTTGGCAGGCGCGGGCCTTGAATTGGATGTCCGCTTCGCCTTGGAGCAGTGCGATGAGTTCGGCGGGTGATGTGGATTCGGGGTTCATGGCGTTGCGGGGTGTTAGGCGTGCCAGGGGGCGCGGCGTGCGCGACTGCGGAGGCGGTTGGCTTCCTCGTCATTCGGGAAGGATTCGGTGGCCGGATCGAAAACGAGTTTGCGTTTCAGCCTCACGGCGATCGCCGCGGCATGACAGGCGATGTGGGTGCTGGCCATGGCGGCGGAATTGCACGAGGTGACGCAGCGGGTTTTCACACAATCGAGAAACTCCCGAACGTGGTGGTCGGGGTCGGTGCCGGGGGATTCGGGAACTCCCGACCCTTCTAACAGCGTTCCGGGGTTGGCGGCCATCTTGCCGTGGTCTCCGGTCTCGACCCATCCGGCGTCGCCCTCGAAGCGCACGGGACAAGTGCCGAGTCCCAGCCAGTTTCCCTCGTTGTTGAAACCGCCGAGCCGCATGACCAATCTGACGCCATTCGCATATTTAGCGTGAATCGTCTGGCCGTCGGGTTCGAACTCGACCGGTCCGCTGCCGTCCATTCCGACCGCCCACTGGCACAGGTCCACCGTGTGGCAGCCCCAGTCGAGCAAACGGCCGCCGGCATCGAAATCGTGGTGACCGCGCCAGCCGCCGCGGATGTAATCCTGATGATACGGCCGCCACGGAGCAGGGCCAAGCCAGCGGTCCCAGTCGAGATCCTCGGGCGAAGGTTCCGGCTGGGCGGGTTTCCACACGAAGTCCTCTTTCAGCGGATTGATCGACGCGTGAACGGTATGGATTTTCCCGAGCCGCCCGCTGCGGGCGAGCTCGACGGCGTATTTGAAATTCGGAACCGTTCGCCGTTGGGTGCCCGCCTGGAAAACGCGGCCGTGGAGTTTCACCACCTCATCGATCTCGCGGCTTTCCCGCATGGTGATGGCGCAGGGTTTCTCCGAATAGACATCCTTGCCCGCCTTGGCGGCGAGAATGCTGCCGATTCCGTGCCAGCGGTCGCCGGTGGCGATCATCACCGCGTCGATGTCCTCGCGGGCAAGCACCTCTAACAGGTCGCCCGTGACCGTGCAGTCCTCGTTCTTGTTAGCCCGGTTCACCATCATCATGGCGGTGCGGCGATTGGCCTTCTGCACATCGCAGACAGTGACAAAGTGAGCGTCCGGCTGCTTGAGGAAGGTGGACAACACCAGCCGGCCGCGCGGACCGATGCCGATGGCTCCCATGGTGATCCGGTTGCTGGGTGCGACGGCGCCATTCAGTCCGAGCGCGCTGCCGGGGATGATGGTCGGCATGCCGAGGACGATGGCGGTCTTTTTGATGAAATCGCGGCGTGTGGTGATGGTTTTCATGGGAATCCTCTGCCGGTTGGCGCATTCAATACGCCGCCACCGGCGGATTCGTTTCACGCCGCGCCGCCACGTTTCAACCGGTACTCGCGCGGTGCCTGGCCAGTGACCTTGCGGAACTGCCTGGTGAAATAGTTGCTGTCGTTGAAACCGACTTCGAAGGCGATTTCGGTCACACTGAGTTCGGTGTGGCGCAGCAGCGAACAGGCGTGCTGGATGCGGCGCTCGATCAGCCAGGCCAGGGGAGACGTGCCGGTGGCGGAGCGAAACACCCGCAGGAAACTCCGGCGCGACATGTGGGCGATGCTGGCCAATTCATCCAGATTCACCTCGCTGCCGATGTGTTTTTCCAGATGCGACAGCGCCTCGCCCACCCGCAGCAGTGCCCGCCCGTCCGGAGAGCGGTTGCGGCCGTAACATCGCGAAAGCTCGCCGATGATCTGCATGAAGGCGGCCATCGCCATGAACCCGAAGCCCGGCTCGCGTTTCCTGAGTTCCGCTTCGAGTCGATCCACCATGGCGCTTACGGCGGCCAGTTCGCGCCCGCCGAGGCGCAGGCGCGATGCGGCGCTTTGCTGCTGGCGCCTGCCGGGCGCAAGGGTGAACAGCGCGTGGTAACCGGGCACCGATGGCAGGTCCATCAGTCGCAGGCCCAGCTGTTTCGGCTGATAGAGGATGTTCACCAACCGCAGATTCATCAGATCGCGGTATTCGTGCTCGCAGGACCCGGAAATGACGAGCACATCGCCCGCGGTGAGATCCCAGGTGTCCCGGGAGGTGACGTGCTGTCCCTTGCCGCCTGTCACGATGACCAGTTCGGCGAACTCGTGGGCATGCGGACCGAAGGCCTCCTGCGGTTCCCGTCGCTCGATGCTGATCGGAAAACCGTCCGGATGAAACCACTCGTTGATTTTCAGGATGCGCCTCACGTGGCGTGATTGTGCTGGTTTTTGGCAGAAGTGTGGAGGTTTTTTTGCGGCGGGGCGGTTAAAACCACCGGATCACAACCCGTTAAACCCATTATGGCCAGCTCATCGAAACTGATCGCCCGCTCCTATTCCGTCGCCAAGGAACGCTACGCCGCGATGGGCGTGGATACCGAAGCCGCGCTCGCCGCGCTCGCCCGCATCCCGATCTCGCTGCATTGCTGGCAGGGTGACGATGTCGGTGGATTCGAAAACGCGGGTGGCGAACTCGGCGGCGGCCTTGCCGTCACCGGCAACCATCCCGGCAAGGCCCGCACCCCGGACGAACTCCGCGCCGATCTCGACAAGGCGCTCTCGCTCATTCCCGGAAAGCACCGCCTGAATCTGCATGCGTTCTACGGCGAGTTCGGCGGAGTCAAAGTGGATCGCGATCAGATCGAGCCGAAACATTTCAAAGGCTGGATCGACTGGGCCAAGGCCAACGGCATGGGCATGGATTTCAACCCCACCTGCTTCGCCCATCCGAAGGCAGCCGACGGTTTCACCCTTTCCCATCCGAAGAAGGGCATCCGCGACTTCTGGATCGAACACTGCGTCCGCTCGCGTGAGATCGGTGCGGTCATGGGCAAAACCCTCGGTTCGCCCACCGTCACCAACGTCTGGATTCCCGACGGCTTCAAGGACACTCCGGTGGACCGGCTTTCGCCGCGCCAACGGCTCGCCGACTCGCTCGACAAGGTCTTCGCCAAACCGCTCAATCCGAAGCACCACCTCGATGCGGTCGAATGCAAACTCTTCGGCATCGGCAGCGAGAGTTACGTTGTCGGTTCGCATGAGTTCTATCTGGGTTATGCCATCAGGAACCAGAAGGTGCTTTGCCTTGACGCGGGCCACTTCCATCCGACGGAAGGCATTGCGGACAAACTCAGCTCGGTGCTCATGCACGTGCCGGAGGTTCTGCTGCATGTCAGCCGCGGCGTGCGCTGGGACTCGGACCACGTGGTCACCCTCGACGACGCGCTCCAGTCCATCGCCGCCGAGTTGGTTAGAAACAAACTGCTGGCCCGCACCCATATCGGTCTCGACTTCTTCGATGCCTCGATCAACCGCGTCGCCGCCTGGACCATCGGCACGCGCAACACGCTCAAGGCCCTGCTCATCGCCCTGCTTGAACCGCCCGCCCTGCGCGAGGCGGAAAAAGCCGGCGATCTCACCGCCCGTCTCGCCCTGATGGAGGACGCCAAGGCCATGCCCTGGGGCGCGGTGTGGGACGCCCATTGCGAACAGCAGGGAGTGCCGGCCGACAACCAGTGGCTGGGCGCGGTGAGGGATTACGAAACCAAGGTTCTTTCCAAGCGCTGAATTCCCATCTGCCTCATCCGGAAACCCATGACAACCGCAGCGCAGGAAACGGAAGACCATTCCGCCAACGAGTATGAGAACGAGCGGGTGCCCGACAAGGCGCTCAAGGGGCCGGCCTCGTTCTGGGGCATGTATGCCGGAGAGCACACCGCGGGCACCGAGTTCATGATCGGACCGCTCTTCGTCGCCTACGGCGTTGGGGCAGGGGATCTGATTCTCGGACTTCTGTTAGGCAACCTCGCCGCCGTGCTCACCTGGCGCTACCTCACCACCCCGGTGGCGATGCGCTTGCGCTACACGCTCTATCACAAGCTGGAGAAGATCTGCGGACGCAAATTGGTCACGATCTACAACCTGTCCAACGGCCTGCTCTTCTGCTTTCTCGCGGGTGCGATGGTGACCGTCTCCGCGACCGCTGTCGGCGTGCCGTTTCCCGGGGTCAAGATGCCCGGCTTCACCGACATGATGCCCACCGGCATCGCGTGGAGCGCGGTGGTCGTGGGCCTCGGAGTGATCATGACCGCCGTGGCCGTGCGAGGATACTCGACGGTCGCAAGGATCGCGAACTACGCCGCGCCCTGGATGTTTCTGGTGTTTGCCGCTTGTGCCATCGCCACCATTCCCAAGCTGTCCTCTACCGAGTTGTCGGCGATCTGGACCGGAGTGCCGCAGGGAGGAAATCCGAAGATCGGCTTTTGGGGAGTGTTCTTCTTCGCCTGGTTCTGCAATGCCGCGATGCATCTGGGGATGAGCGACATGTCGGTGCTGCGCTACGCCCGCAAGCCCTCGTGCGGTTGGGCACCGGCAGCCGGCATGTATCTCGGGCACTGCATCGCCTGGATCGCCGCCTCGCTGCTCTTCGCCTATCAGGTGCAGAAATTCGGTGACAAGGCGAGCGTGGCACCCGGCCCGATCGTGGATGACGCGGTGGGGCTCGCCGGGCTGATCTGCGTGGTCATTGCCGGATGGACCACCGCCAACCCGACGATTTACCGCGCGGGTCTGGCGTTTCAAGGCATGCTGCCCTCGATTTCCCGAACCAGCGCCACCATCGCGGCGGGTGCGGTTTGCACCATCGCCGGACTCTTCCCCGCCTTCGCCATGAAGTTGCTCGATTTCGTGGGCATCTACGGCATGGTGCTCGCGCCGGTGGGTGCGATCATCGTGGTGGATGTGTTCCTTGCCGACAAACTGGGCATCGCCCGCGATCCCGCGGAATTGACCGGCTCATCCTTCAACATCGCCGCCCTGCTCGCATGGGTCATCCCGGCGGCCATCGGCTTCTGGTCGGTGGGCTTCTTCAAGATGCCGCTGCCGACCTACGCGACCCTGCCGGTATGGCTCGGAAGCGGTGTGCTCTACATCGTCCTCTCCAAAATCCTCGGGCCGCAACCCAAGCGCGCCTGAACACCACCTCGCCGCAACCCAGCCATGAAAACCATCGCCCTACCGCTCGGTGCCCTCGCGCTGCTCGGCACCATCGTGCCCCCGGTTCTCTACATGCTCCACCAGATGGAGCAGACGCCGATGAAGACCACCATGCTGGTTTCGTGCATTGTCTGGTTTGTCACGGCTCCGATGTGGATGAAGTCGGAGTGATGGCTGCCGCCTAACGGATTTTCCCAACCACCTCGATTGCCCGCTGCAGTTGCGGGTCGTGGCCGCCGTCCTCCTCGGCCGGGCCGAGATCGACCGGATTATCCGGCACGGCCCCGTTGAGGTCGAGGTTGTCGCCGGTTTCCGTTAGAAACCACGAGCGGAACGGCACTTGAAGCACCCCCACATCGGGGATCGTCACATTCACGGCGGAAATCACTCCTCCGGCGGTGCGGGTGCCGACCAGCGGCGCGCGGCGGAGATGCTTCACCGCATGGCAGAAGATCTCGGAGTTTGAGTAGCTGATCTCGTTGCACAGCACCACGAGAGGTTTTTTCCATGCGGGCGAGCGCAGGCGGTCGATGGGATAACCCTTTTTTCCGCCGCGCGGAATGGTGTAGGCATGGGGCGTTTGCGTGAAAATCGAAAGCATGCGGTCGGCCTCGCGCCCGCCGGAGTTGTCACGCAGGTCGAGGATCATGCGGTCGTGCGTTTCCGCAAGGCGATGAACGGAAAGTTCGAGCGATTCGAGTGCCGGGCGGCTCATCTCGCGGATGCCGAGATAGGCGGTGCGCGGCGCGATTCGGGCGACTGTTTCCGCCGCGTTTTCAAATTCGGCACGCAAGTCCAAGGCCCGCGCTTTCTGATAGGAGATCCCCCGCGCCTCCACCACGCGCTCCGTGCCGTCCGCTGCGCGGAGGGTGATGGGAATGGGATTTCCCTCCGCACCGTTGAGGAGTTCGTGCAAAGGCGTGTCGTTCGTCACATCGATTCCCGCGATGCGCAGAACGGTTTCTCCAGTGCGCGGCGCGTGCACGAGCAGCGCCACGGGCGAGCCGCGGACCACACGTGCCACCCTCAGCGGAGCGGCCGGATGGGTGTCGCGGTCGTCGAAAACGATGCCGGTGTGGGCGGTCGCCGGTTCACCTTTCGGGTGGTGTTCCTCCCCCGGCCATGGCTTGCGGTGAAACGCGAGGTGTGAGGCGTTCAGTTCTCCCATCAGGCGTGCGACCACCATGTCGAACTGCCGCGAATGCCACGCCGCGGCGGCTGCCGGTTCGTAACGATCCAACACCGCTTTCCAGTCGCGACCGTTCATCTTCGGATCGTGAAACCGTTCTCCAAGCGTTCGCCAGACGCGGCGGAAGGCGAGCCGCATCACATCGGGGCGTGGCCTGTCGGTTTCGAGATCGATGGGGAAACTCACCGCTTCATTTTCAGACAGGATCTCAGGAACGCGGTTCACCCGGAGAAACAACCCGCCGCCGGAGGTGAAGCGGACGGGAACTCCCCGCCGGCTGGCGACGGATCTCATGCCCTTGCCGTCGATGCCGATGGCATACACCTTCTGATTCGATGAGGTGCGGCTCTGGAACCAAAGTTGTGACGAGTCCGGATGCCAGATCACCCGCATCGGCTCGATTCCCTTGGTTGGAATCCGCGTCGCGCGGTCGCCGGCCCGGATCAGAATCGCGGTCGCGGTATCCCGCCGGATGCCGCCCGGACCAAAGTCGATTTTCCACAGCGCCGACTCTCCTGTCAGATCTCGTTTTCCACTGAAGACCAGCCAGCGGCCGTCAGGCGACCACTTCGGCGAGCCGTCGAAGCCGGGATGACGCGTGAGATTCACCGGCGCGGCCGATCCGTCCGCCCGGACTAACAGAATGTCGCGGTTCGCGTTCCGATCCTCTGCCGCGATGGCCAGCCACTCGCCGTCCGGAGACCAGTCGATGGTTGGCTTGTCCCAGCAGGGAAAAACCATCCGCGGATTCGCGCCATCCGCGTCTGCGGTGAACACATCGCCCGCACCGGCGATCCATGCGATGCGTTTGCCGTCCGGGCTTGGCTTGAACCCCGACTTCGATCCCGTGCCACGCGTGATTTCCCTGATGTCGGTGAGAGTTCCAGCCTCCACGCGGGCGCGCCGGTAGTTGGCCGAGATGCCATCGTCACACAGGTAATACAGATACCTTCCGTCCGTTGAAAACCTGGGTGACTCCTCGGCCTCGGCACTCCGGGTCATGCGGGCGGCCTTGGCTCCGGCCTTCGGAATCCACCATAGCTCGCCCTCGGCAGCGAACACCACCGCGCCGCTTTCCGTGAGATCCGCCGCCGAACATCCCCGGGTGCGGGTGATGAAATCATTCGCATCGTTGACCGGATCATTCTTGTGAAAACGGATTTCCACCGCCTCGCGGTCCTTGCCGGGGCTCATGCGGAAGACTCCGGTGCCTTTGCGGAATACCAGCGTGGAGCCGTCATGGGACAGATCCGGAGTGATCATTCCATCATCCCGATCGAAAGTCAGTTGCTCTGGCATCGCACCGGTTTTTTTCAGCCAAAGGTTGAAGGCTCCCGATTGATTGGAGACAAAGTAAAATCCGCAGCCGTCCGGCAACCACTGGGGCGAACGCGCTTCGAAGTCACCGGGGATTTCCAGCGTGAAGCTCCGCCCGGCGGGTTTGAAACTCCAGATGCGCGAGGCGCGCGAACCGCGATAGCCCTTGCGCCACAATTGCTCGCCGCCGCGGCAGAACAACAGCGTTTTGCCGTCGGGTGACCACGCGGGCGAATGAGCGGAGGCATCGAAGATCCTGCGTTCCCGCGCGACGGTGGTGAGATCGATCTCCTTCAACCGCGCCGAACGGAAGCCGTGACGCTCACGAAGCCCCCGCACGATGGCGCGTTTGCCATCCGGTGACAGGCATTCGAGTTCGTTGCCCTCGCTGTGAAACGTGTGGCGCAGCGTTTCTCCACCGGCCAAGGGTTTGGAGTAGATCTGCATCGTGCCCGAGCGGTCGGATGAAAACACGATCCGCGTGCCGTCCGGAGTGAAGCGCGGATAGGCATCGCGGCCTGGTTCGCCGACCACGCGCTTCGCCTCGCCGCCGCCGCTGGATGCGATCCACAAATCATCGCTCCACTCGAAGACCACCTGCGATCCGTCGGGCGACACGCACGGCGCGGAAACCGTCAACATCGGCGTGACCTCGCCCGCGCAGCGGAGCGCGAGCGGCAGCAGGACCACCATCAACCGGAATCGCATGCCGCACAGGCAAGCGGTGCAGGATTCCCCCGGCAAGCCGAATGCTTGGCGGAAACCCAAGTCAGGCCGCAAACCAATGCCAGAGGATGCCCGCATAGGCGAGGTGCAGTTGGTCCGTGAGATGGCCAAAATGACCGCGGCCTTTCGAGGCGTCGGTCACCGAGTGGAGGACCAGCTCGGCCAGTTCTAACAGTTTTGATCCCGTCACCATCCACACCGCGCCGGCGTGGATGAGCGAGTGGGCTCCGAGGGCTGCCAGCCAATCCTGGGTTCCGGTGGCGGAGGATCTTACCTTTTGCCGTGCGAGATAATCCCCTTGCAAGGGGATGTCCGCCAGCGCGTTTATCGCCGCGAGGACGAAGAACTCCGCAAGCGGATCGTTTGGAGGGACGAGCCTTACTGCGGCGCTGTATTCCAGAAGTCATGCAGCGACGACATCTTCTCAGCGGTCGCGAGTTTGCCATTCATCACCCTGATGCGCGCGGACATCTGGCTCAGCAGCGCGCGCAGCACCGGGACGCCAATGACCGGATCCGCTTCGAGAAACGAGTCCAACTCCGTGCGCGAGAGCGACCACACCAACACGTTGCCGCGGGCGATGGCGGACGCGCTGGCCGTGCCCGGATCAAAGAGGTTGATCTCACCCATCGAATCGCCGGGACCGAGCGAGGCGAGCAACCTCGGACGATCGCCGGATGAGCCCACGACGATGTGCAGCTTGCCGGTCAGGATCACATACAGAGAATCCTGAGCCGCGCCTTCGAGGATCACCGTTTCCCCCTCCTGCGGGCGGTGGTATTTGCCGTAGCAGGCGAGAAACGAACGGTGTTCCTCCGGAATTCCGGCGAGAAACCCGAGGGCGGGCAGTTGATTGGACGTTGGGGCGGAATCGGGCATGGCGTGGCGGGGTTGATGGGATCAGGGAATGAATAGGTTGGCGGGCGTTTCCAAGGGGAATTCGGGGTTCTCGAAAGTGCACCCGCTCATTCAGACGGAGTCGCCGGTGATTCTTGCGGCGAGAACCGCATCGAGCAACGCGGCCAGCGCGGCTGCCTGGCGCTCGATCATGGAGGATTCGCCGGTGCCGAACGGATCGGCCTCACCCAGGCGCACCGCCGTGAGCACGCCGCAGACCCGGTCCCTCACGCGGAATGGCACGGCAATCATGCTTTGCGTCGATTTTCCGAGCGCCGAGTCGATCGCCGAAGAGTGGCGGTGATGCGAATCGGCCGCGTCCACCCGGACCGTTTCGGACGTGGCGACCACTAGGCTGATGATTCCGGAAACGAGCGGTTGCCGTTTTCCGGTGATCTCTGGTTCGAAGGGATTGAACACCGCTTCGAGAAACGCCTCTCCGGGACAACGCCACCAGAGCGTGCCGCCGTCGGCCGAGATCGACTTCAGGGTGTCTGCCAACAGATCGGCCATCAGCGGACTGACCAACTCGCGGACTTCGGCCGGTCTGAGGATTTCCAGCGTTCTGCCGATGTGGTCGGCAAGCCTCGCCCCCATGCCGTCGAGCGCGGGATCCCTGACGACCACCGTCCGGTTTCCCTCGGTGCGGTTCAATAGCTGCGCGAAAAACTCCAGTGCCCTCGCATTCCGGCACATCAGCGCGACCGCGGCGTTCCTTGCCTTGCCGTCCGGACGGCCTTCCGCCAACTGGCGCAGCGACTCGGCGTCGCTCGTTTCCAGCGGGGCGGACGCTCCACCTAACAGAATCGACGGATTGCCCTGCAAGGCCTTTTGCAGCGTTTCGATTTCCAGTTCCACACCGGCGTCGGCCGCGCGTTTCGCGGCGGTCGAACGGATCAGCGCCATCGCTTCCTTGATCCGGCGCGAGGTCTGCGACTCATGGTGTGACCAAACCGCCGATAGCGCGCGCTGATCCACGCCGTGCAGTCCTTTCAGTCGGAGAAACACCAGGCCTTCCGCGCATTCGGCCACGGCCGCATCCACGCCCGCCGCCAGCGCCCGTTCCACGGCATCGAGTTCCTCACGGTCGGTTCCCGCGCCGTCGCTCGAAGCCAGCGCGGTGTTGATCGCGTGCGAACCGCTGTCCACTTCCGTTGCGGCATCCCGCGAATCCCACCACGTTTTCAGGCGGTTGTGGGCGACCGTCCGCAGGAAAGCCTCCAGATTGTCATCTCCCTGCCACCTTTCCAACAACGACGGCGACTTGGCGAAGCAATCCGCCAGCACCTGGCTGGCGATTTCCACCGCCTTCTCCTGCGAACGCCCGTCCGAGCGGCCGCATTGGGCGAGCAAATGGATCTCCAGTTTCTTCCGGAACCTGTCTTGAAGCGAGGAGAACGCATGCACTCCGGTGATGATCCGGTCCGCGAGCTCACGGTCGTTGTGTTTCAATCCGATTTCCTGCATGCCGCCGATAGACACCGGATCGCCGTGCGGGTGTCAAGACCCCACGGTCACCCGGCAGGGGTTCCGGAAATACTCCCGCAAGTTCCGTTATCCTTTCGGTCAACAGCGTGCGGACACGAAGTGGAAAGCACCGCTTCCGCCAATCCACACCAAACCAACCGACACCATGAAACGCCTTCCGACTCTTGCCGGATTCATTCCCGTCATCGCCGTGCTGACCGCCTCCTGCGCCCAAACGATTCCGCCGAGGCCCTACGATCCGAATGTCGCCAGACACCTGCGGAATCTCTCCCATGACAGACCCGTGACGCCGATGCCCTGTTCCCACGGAGGCTGGGGATACTACGGTTACGGCCATGACTGGGATCCCTATTGAATGCGAATAAATCTCAAAACATCTCCGCAAGTTCCTCCGGACTGTCTGTCCACTCATCGTAAGGCGGAAACGCCGCAAGCCCCAAACCAACCAACACCATGAAAACCATCGCCACCATCAAGACCCTCCGCATCACCCTGCTCGCCGCCGCGGCCGCATCCATCAGCAGTTGCGCCAGCTTCGAACACCCGCTTGCCCGCCACGACATGGACGGGGACCGCGCGATCTCCCATGCCGAATACCAACAGAACCACATGCAATACAATCTCGCCAGCCGCCAGCGCGCCGACGAATACAGCCGTGCCCGACTGATGACCGCCCACGTCTCCAACGCCGGTGACCTCGTCGGCCAAGCTGACCGCGTCGTGAATCTTCTCGGCAACTTCGGCAACTGACGCGGGTGAATAGCCCGCATGGGAATGGATCGCAAGATGCGGTCTTGTGACATCGGAAAAGATCGCCATGGATGGGCGACCGGCCGGAAGCCGAACCTCAAGTGGAGCCCCAACGGGTTTGCGGCAGGATCGCCATCTTCCGGTCGGGTAGCGTCCGCTCCGAAAGCCGGTTTTCCTCCGACAGGCGACAAGCTTCCGGCAGAGTCCCCACGAGTCCGTCCAGCCACGGGCTCACGCTGCGAGATTGAACTTCTAGTCCGGTCCCGGGCCTGCTTGAGTGGGAGTTGATTCTCGCATGAAGCTTCACATCCCGGCCCTGATCGCTCTGACCTTCGGATTCCTCGCCGCCAGCCGCGCCGACGAATCGGAATTCTTCCCAGAAAAGGGAACGCATTTCGGCGTTTACTACTACCCCGAACACTGGCCGGAGAACCAGTGGGAACGGGACATCAAACGGGTGGCCGAACTGGGCTTCGACTTCATCCACTACGGCGAATTCGCCTGGGCGCGATTGGAACCTGAACCAGGAAAGTTCGATTTCACCTGGATGGACAAGGCGGTGCAACTCGCCGGCGACCACGGACTCAAGGTGATCATGTCCACACCCTCACCATGTCCGCCGGCCTGGCTCGCGACGACCCATCCGGAAATTCTCCGCATGGACGCCGATGGCAAACGCAACCACCACAGCGGATCGCGGCTCACCGGATCGCTCGCCAACCCGGTCTATCAGAAGCATGTCGCGATCATCGCCACCGAAGTCGCGAAGCGCTACGCCAAGGACACCCGCGTCTGGGGTTGGCAGATTGGCAATGAACCCCACATTCAGGGCGGCGAGGACTACAGCCCGTCGGCAGAACTGGCCTTCCGCGCATGGGTGAAACGCAAATACGGCACGATCGGCAAGGTCAACCAGGCGTGGGGTGCCGCCTTCTGGAGTTTCACGCTCAATGATTTCGACCAAATCAGAATCCCGTCCTCCAACCCGCATGCGGCGCTCGATTTCCAAATCTACACCTCGGAGGAAATCGCGCGCGACCTGATCGACCAGGCCCGCATCGTGCGCCAACACTCGGACGGCACCCAATGGATCACCACCAATTATGCCTATTA
>Ga0315904_10007307_pt1 | contig 14868 bp, 10 predicted proteins | sample LakEriMetagenome_6_FD_203529 | JGI IMG/M metagenome (GOLD analysis project Ga0315904, IMG submission 203529) | Freshwater fungal communities from buoy surface, Lake Erie, Ohio, United States - Buoy 12 MA120 | ecosystem: Environmental > Aquatic > Freshwater > Lake | place: USA: Lake Erie, Ohio... | reverse complement strand
CAGGATGACGACGCCCAGGTACGGATCGTACCAGCTGTCGACCAGCATGGCCTTCAGCGGCGCGGCGGCATCGCCCTTGGGCGGGGGGATGCGCTTGACCACGGCTTCCAGCACGTCCTCGATCCCGATGCCCGACTTGGCACTGGTGAGCACGGCATCGCTGGCATCAAGGCCGATCACTTCCTCGATCTCGGCCTTGACCTTGTCCGGCTCGGCCGCGGGCAGGTCGATCTTGTTGATCACGGGCACGATCTCGTGGTCATGCTCGATCGACTGGTAGACGTTGGCGAGGGTCTGCGCCTCAACCCCCTGCGCCGCATCGACCACCAGCAGCGCGCCCTCGCAGGCGGCAAGGCTGCGCGACACCTCATAGGCAAAGTCGACGTGGCCGGGCGTGTCCATGAGGTTCAGCTCATAGTCCTCGCCATCGCGCGCCTTGTACTTCAGCCGCACGGTCTGCGCCTTGATAGTGATCCCGCGCTCTTTCTCAATGTCCATGTTATCAAGGACTTGCGCAGACATCTCGCGCTCGGACAGGCCGCCGGTGAACTGGATCAACCGGTCCGCCAGGGTCGACTTGCCGTGGTCAATGTGGGCGATAATGCTGAAATTGCGGATAGACGAAAGATTGGTCATCGAATTCTTCTGAAAAACACCCGGCAAATCGCCCGGCCCGCGCCGCCGTTAGCAGCAAGCAAGCCCCGAGTCACCGGGGAGGTAGTGTGCGGCTTCAAAGGGCCCGGTGGACCACGTGGACCACTGTCCTGGTCCAAAAAAGTCCGCCGCGCTGGACCGGGGCAAGCCCCGCGCTTCTGCGCCCTATGACGGTGCCGCCTTTGCCGATCCGGATGTCTCCATGTGCCAGCATTCACCGCCTCTTGTTCCAGACCCGCAACCGGGCCTGGCATGGAGAATAGCAAGCGGCATCGGAGTAGGAAAACGCACGGACTCAACCGAAGCGCATCGCGCCTCTCCGGCAAGGTACCGGTGCTTCGCCCGCTCCCGGCCTTCAGCCTACGCGGACCGGCTTGGTCTTGATCAGGTCGGCCTGGCCGAACTTGGGGATCGACAGCCCGCCGCCCGGCTGCTGCATCAGCTGCATCGGATATTGTCCCGGCGGCAGGGCCTGAAGCGGCATGCCGGCCTGGGCCAGGGTATAGGGCGAAACGCGGTGACGGGTGCACAGGCCGCCGGCGCCATCATCAACCAGCGGAATTTCGAATTCCAGCCCCTGCATCGAACCGGCGCTGCGCCGCACGACTGCCACGGCCAGCTGGCCTTCGCCGAAATCGACCACGAACTGGGTATCCAGCGGCACGTCGATCAGGCCTTCGACCATGCAGCCCGAGCTCGACAGGTTGCGCATCATCACTTCGTAGCGGTGATCCTCATGGATCAGGCCGACCTTGCGCAGCACCGTGCGGCGGTCCGGGCGGTACTTGCTGGGCCCGTTCGCCTCGATCCGCCATTCGCCGCTGGCCATGGCCTCGGCCACTTCGTCGTGGCTCAACGCGGCGGCATAGATGAAGCCCTGGATCTGCTTCACGCCCAGGCGGCGCATCGCATCCAGCTCATCGTGCGCCTCGATCCCTTCGGCCGTGGTCAGCATGCCCAGCGAATCCGCCAGCCCCACGATGGAGGCAATGATCGCGGAGTTGCGGTTGGCCGGATCGGTGACGCCGCGGATGAAGGCCTTGTCGATCTTGATCTTGTCGAACGGCGCGTGCTGCAGATAGCTGAGCGAGGAATAGCCGGTGCCGAAATCGTCCAGCGCGAGGCTGACGCCCAGCATCTTGAGCGCGGTGAAGATTTCCTCGGCGGTGGAGCGATCGCCCATCATCACCGATTCGGTCAGTTCGATTTCCAGCCGTTCGGGCGGCAGGCTGCTGTGGGCCAGCGCCTGGGCCACGGACGAGGCAAAGCCCGGGTTGGCGAATTGCGCGGCCGATACGTTCACCGCGATCTTCACCCCGCCCGGCCATTCGGCGGCATCGGAGCAGGCCTGTTTCAGCACCCAATCGCCCAGCGGGCCGATCAGGTTGGCTTCCTCGGCGATGGGGATGAAGATCGAGGGCAGGATATCGCCCAGCTCGGGGTGTTCCCAGCGGGAGAAGGCTTCGAGCGAGACGACCTTTTCGGTCTTGGCATCGACGATCGGCTGATAGGCCACGCGCATCTGCCCGCTGCCCAGCGCATCGCGCAGGTCTTCCTCGATCTGGCGACGGCGCTCGGCCTCGCTGTGCAGGTCGCTGGAATAGAACCGGAACTGGCCGCGCCCGCCACCCTTTGAGGCATAGAGCGCCAGGTCGGCCGACCGGACCAGGTCTTCGCTGTTGATCCCGTCATAGGGGGCGATGGCAATGCCGATCGAGGCCCCGATCACGCAGCGGCTGCCCTCGATCTGGTAGGGCTGCGAGATCATGGTGATCACGGTCATCGCCAGCTCACCCAGGCGGCCGCGATCGTCGATATCGGGCAGGATCACCTGGAATTCGTCACCGCCCAGGCGGCCGATCTCGAAATTCTTGTCGGCCAGCACGCGCTTCAGCCGCTGGGCCACCTGCTTGAGCAGTTCGTCGCCAGCCGGGTGCCCAAGGGTATCGTTGACTTGCTTGAAGCGGTCGAGATCGAGCATGAAGATCGCGCAGGACCGCTTGGCCGACCGGTAGGCGGTCAGGACCGCGTTGAGCCGCTTGCCCATGCGGTGCCGGTTGGCCAGGCCCGTCAGCGAATCGTACTGCGCCAGGCGCGAGGCATCCTTGTGCGACTGGCGCGTGGCCGTCACATCGATCCCGTTGCCGTGATAGCCCCGGAAATTGCCCTGGGCGTCATATTGCGGCCGGCCGGCGATCGACCACCACAGCTCGGCATCCTCGCTGGCGGCCTTGACCGGCAGCTCGGAGAAGGTCTTGCGGGCGCTGAGGATCAGCGGCAGCGTGCGTTCCACCGGATCGTCATCATCGCGATCGAGGATGAACAGCGACTGGATCGGCTGGCCCACCAGCGCGCCGGGGGCCACCCCCAGCACCTGGGCCACGCATTCCGAAACGTATGTGAGGCGACCTTCGGCATTGCTGGACCAGAACCAGCCGAGGCCGGAGCGTTCATAGTCCTGCGCCAGTTCAAGGAGCTGCTCTTCAGGCGACTTGGCCGCTTCGCCCGCGCCATGGTCATCGCGCCTGCTGCCCAGCAGGTTGCGCAAGACGCCGAAGGAGCTGTTACCCGAAGTGGCCATGGCGAATACGATAGAACTTCCCAAATCTGCCCGGAGGCTGTGATTGCTTGTTAACCGGGCATGGTTGCAGAAAGGCTAACAACAGGGTTTGCGCAGCCTTTTCGGGCAAGTGCGTGATTTCACGAAGAAGGTTTGGGGGCCGTACCTATATTGCCGTCATGAAACACTCGGGAAAACGATGACTTAGGTCACCTTGGGCAGGCTGGCAGTGCAAATGATGCGCAACCCACTTAATCGCTTCTGGACTTCCAATCGGTAGTCATACCCACCTAATGGCCCTTAAAGCCTCAGCCGATCGCCTGCCGACCGTCGGGATTGCCGGAGCAAGCCTGGCGAGCCGGCCGGCTTACCAACAACCACTTATGCCGGTTACGGCCATGGTTAAGGGGAAATCCGGTAAAGGATCATCCGAACGCCAAGCCCCGTCTTCGCCTGCGCGAGCGAAGATTTGCCGAGGGCGGCGCGAAGGACGGGACAAATGGCCAAAGACCTCCATTTCGTGGACTACTACGATCTGCTCGGCATCTCGCCGCAAGCCGACCTGGGTCTGATCAACCTGGCCTATCGCTACCGCGTCAAGGTCGTGCACCCGGATAGCCAGGAAACCGGCGACGCGGGCCTCTTCGCGCTGGTCGTGCAAGCTTACCAGACGCTCAAGAACCCCGAGAAGCGCGCCGAATATGACCGCCTTTATGCCTCCCAAGGGCGGCGGACGCAGCAGGGTCTCTCGGACGAGAGCGCTCACGAGGTTGCCAGCGACGTGGACATCCAGCAGCGCCTGCTCGGCATCCTTTACGAGAAGCGGCGGGCCGATACGCGCAACCCGGCCATGGGGGACATGCGGCTGCTTGAGCAATTGCAGTGCTCGCCAAGCCACCTCGATTTCCTGATCTGGTATCTCAAGGAAAAGGGCCTGATCAGGGTCGTCGAAACGGGCGGCGTGGCAATCACCGTCGATGGCGTCGACCAGATCGTGGGTCAGCACATGCGCAAGATCGCGCAGCTTCAACTGACCGACCGGCGCGCATACGCCTGATCCGGAACCCGGAATACTGGGTCAAGGGATGCCGCAACTGCCCCCTGGGGGCGGCTGGCCGGTCTCGAAAAGGTCTCTAGCCGGTTAGGGAAATAAGCGGATCCGCGAATGGGGCAGACGGCCAATCCTTAGTAGACTGCGGCGTAATTCCGATGCCGAAGAGTCAGGATTGCCGATGAGTTACGAACCCGTCAGCCGTTTCCAGCCCACGCCCATCATGCGATCGCGCCGACGGCGCACCCTGCTGCGCGTCCAGCTCCAGGATTCCGCCGATCGACCGCTGCCGGTCATGATGCAGAACGTATCGGCCAGGGGGATGCGCGGGATCTGTCGCGAAGGGGCCGTCGCCAAGGACGAGCTAGTCCGGCTCAACCTGCCTGACGGCAGCTCGCTGTGGGGCGTGGTCCGCTGGGTCGAGGGCCGCAGCTTCGGGGTCGAGTTCGATACGTCGGTCGGCAATTTCGAGGGCGAGCCCGACCGCGGCACTTTGCTGACCGCATCGTTGAGCTTGCCGGCGCCGTGACCAGCGGCGCGAGCAGCAGCGGTTTCGAGAGCAAGGCACCTGTGAATTCAATGACCCGACTGACATTCGACAAGACTGCGTGTGAGGCGAGAGATGCGTAGGATCGGTCTGATGCTTGCCATGCTGATCGCTGGCTGTTCGGAAGGCGGCAAACCCTTGCACGCCAATGAGCGGATAGCCTGCGCCGACTTTTACAATACGTCGGAGAAACGCGCTGGCTCCGAAGCCAAAGTGGTTGATGCCTGGATGAAGTCCGGCCGGATCGTGGTCGAGCTCGCGAGCCGGGATGGCGATCAGGTTCTCATCAATCACTGCATCGTCAATCCCGAGACGGGGCAGCTTCGCCTTGCTTCCCCCTATGACATCTCGTGGGAACGTCCGGCTCCCAAATCCCCCACCCCTTAGCACCGCCCAGATTCTGGGCGATCCGCCTCAACCGCGGGTCACTGCCGGTTGCATCGCTTGAGACCCCAGACGCAACCTGGCGCGCCGGGCGGAGGCTCGGCGCGCCAGCAGGTCGGTTGGCAATCTTGTGACCAGGATGCCGGGCCTGGTTTACTGCTCCTGGCGCTCAGTCCTCGCCATAACGCGCCCGCAGCGTGATCCGCTCAAGCGCTTCGGTCATGCTCTCGACGTCCTGATCATCCATGATGGTCGAGGGCTCCTGTGGCTGGGCCTGCGCCCCGCTTACGGCCAGGAAATCAATGCCCGGGCCTTCGCTGTCGTCATCGTCAAGTACGGCATCCTCACCGAAGGTGTCGCCGGTGTCTCGGCGCGCGGCGCCAAAATCAATCCGCTCGGACCGCAGCGGCCCACTGCGAAACGCCTGAAAGTCAATCGACGAGGGCGCCTGGAAGTGGTCTGAGGTCCCGGTCTCAAGTTCGGCTGGCGCAGTGCTGCTCTCAGCTTCGGCAGCGAATGCCACGGAGGCACTCGGCTCGGGACTGACGAAGTCCTGCAGGTCAAGCGGCTCGGCTCCCACCAGCGCGCGCCATGTTTCACCGAGCTCGGCCAGTTCGCTGCGCGCCGCAGCGGCCTTGTCGCTGTCGCGCCGCAGGATCGCCCAATCGAGCTGAAGGAGCACAATCGAGATACGCTCGGCAATCCGGATCTGCTCTTCGGGCGCGGCGGCTGCGTGCAGTTCGTCAATCGCGGCATAAAGCGGCTTGCGCCAGTCCAGCGGACGACCGGCAGCCTCCGCGGCGTCATCGAGCACCTGGCAGATGGCCTCGTAACTCATCAGCGGTTTCGAGTAGTACATGTCTCGGCTCCCATGGCATTCTCGCCACCGGGATAGCCAATCGTGATTGATTCAGCCTAAATACGATATAAGCAAATTCGCTATCATCGCTTCATGGAAAAATACCTATGAGCGCACAAAGTCGGCGCAATCATATTGTGCCTGACATTGATTACGATGCTGTCAATGAAAATGGATGTTCGCTTTCGATAAATATCGAAATTCAATGACCTTAATTGTTCATTGCTGACATCCTGCCCTAAAACTATACCAGTTGCAGCGTAGCAGGTATTCAACTGGTCGTGCTGACCCTGCACGAATTCATGGAATCACATACCGACCCGTAAAGACACCACGCCAATCGACAGTCCAGTATGCGACGATCGAATAGTGGCAGGCGACCTTGAAAATCGGTGTCAGCAGGAAAACCACCATCAGGGCAATCGTACCATGAGCGTACTGCCTGTATTTCTTCTTTATTTCTATATCTTTGGTATAGTCCTGGGTGATCATGTAAACCATGAACGCACAATACGATAACCAATAGATCAGTTCTGTCACCGGATCGTCCAGGAACCGGACACTGGGTCGCAAGATCCAGAAGTCGTCCTTCCCGAAGCCGAAGTACCAGTCGAGCGCATTGCCCAGCTTCCCGACCAGATCGATCAGGAGCGGGATGGCGTTCTCGTCAAGGCGAAGCGGTTGGCTCATTTCGGATGACTGGTCTCGTGCGGTGAATGCAATGCTCACTTGAGGGTTTGACCTTAAGGCACGAGGCTGAAGGTTTCAGCTTGGGGTGCATAAGTGAATGCGCATACAGGCGAGACGCCCGTCCGAACCGGATGGCGCATGTGTACCTGGGGTCGCTCAGTCAAAGGTTGCGTGATGCGCCCGGACAGCCGAACTGGCGGCCAAGAAGGCGGCCATCTGCCCGGCAATGTCAGCGAGGGGTTTTCCCCGGCTTCGCGCGGCGCAGCTATTCGTTGACGGCGCGCTTTTCCGAGAGGGTCGGGCCAGTGGCCGCCGCGAGCATCTTGACGCGCCCGGCATTGTCGACCGGCAGGGCACTGACGAACTCCACCCCGATCTTGTCATCCTGGCACCAGCGCGTGGTCCCGGTAACAGCAAAGTCTTCCGCCAGGTAAATCTGAAAGATCGTGCCCCTGGGCACGTTCCACAGCCCCTTGATCATCGCGCCTGTGGCCGACAGGTTCCGGATCTTGGCGTTGTAGGTCTGCCCCGCGTGAACCAGCTGCACATTGCGCAGCATGGCCTGACGAACTGCCCGCGAGGCCCTGGGGCCATCGGCGATGGCCATCGGCCCTTCGGAGAGCAGCGCGGTGGCCTGTTCTCGGGTCAAGGGCTTGTTGTAGATGTAACCCTGGACGTGGCTGCACCCGAGGCTGCGAACCAGATCGAGCTCATCCATGGTCTCAACCCCCTCGGCGGTCGTTTCCATGCCCATGGCCTCGGCCATGCTGACGATCGAGGCGATGATTGCCGCGTTACGGCTGCCCTGTTGCGTTGCGCCACGCACGAAGCTCTGGTCGATCTTGATCTTGTCGAAAGGCGCGCGCTGCAGATACCCGAGCGAGGCATAGCCGGTTCCGAAGTCGTCCAGCGCCAGCCGCACACCGACACGTTTGAGCGAAGCGAACATGGCCTCGACACTGGCGTCATCGTTGAGGAAGACACTTTCCGTGATTTCAAGTTCGAGCCGCTTGGGATCAATCTGGGTCTGGGCCAGGATGTTGGTGATCACCCCGGGCAAGGATGGACTGATGAACTGCAGGGGCGAAACGTTGACCGCCACACGCACGCTGGTGGGCCAGTTGGAAAGATCATGGCAGGCGGTGCGCAGGGCCCATTCGCCAATCTGCACGATGAGGCCCGCGTCTTCAGCCACGTTGATGAACCGGGCGGGCGATAGCCAGCCAAGCCGTGGGTGCTTCCAGCGCAGCAGCGCCTCGAACCCGGTCACTCGTTCGGTCGAGGTGTGCACAATCGGCTGATAATGCAGTTCGAGCCCGCCGTTGCTGATCGCATCGCGCAGATCCGCCTCGAGCTGGCGGCGTTCCTCGGCTTCGCTGTGCAGGTCGGCGGCATAGAAATGGTGGATGCCGCGGCCGCCGTCCTTGGCGGCATAGAGCGCAAGGTCGGCATTGCGGATCAATTCTTCGGAGATCACCCCGTCATCGGGCGCAAGCGCAATCCCGACCGAAGCGCCGATCACCACGCGGTGGCCATCAAGCTGGTAAGCCAGCGACAACGACTTGATGATCCGATCCGCCAGTGTGGCAAGGGCTTCACGGTCCTGTCGGCCCGGCAGGATGACTTCGAACTCGTCACCGCCCAGACGACCGACCCGGCCAACCGGCCCGACCGTGCGCTCCAGCCGTTCCGCCACTTGCTTGAGCAGGGCGTCGCCAGCCGGATGGCCCAGGGTATCGTTGACCTGCTTGAAGCGGTCCAGGTCGAGCAGGAACACCGCGCAGGCGCGGTGCTGAGGGTTCGGGGCAGCCAGGATGCGTTCCAGCGTCTGGGCCATCTGCAACCGGTTGGCGAGACCGGTCAGGGAATCGAAATGCGCCAGCCGCGAGGCATGTTGCTGCGATCGCCGCTTTTCGGTCAGATCATGGCCCGAGCCACGGAAACCCACGAAGTTGCGGAACTCGTCGTACAGCGGGCGACCGCTGATTGACCACCAGCGTTCTTCCTTGTCAGTTGCCGCACGCAAGGCCAGTTCAGTGAAGGCCGAGCGGGCATTGAGGTGGAAGGCCAGGGTGCGCTCGCCTTCCTGGCTCCCGGGATCATTGGCAAAGAGGACCGACATCGGCTTGCCAATCAGGCCTTGCACCCGGCAGCCCAGGATTACCCCGACAGTGGGCGAGACATAGGCCAGCATCCCTCGTCGATCGGTTTCGAAGAACCAGCCCTGGCCGCTGTCCTCGAAATCGCTCAACAGTTCCTCGGCCCGCTGCTGGTTGCGCAGTCGCTCCTGCTCGGCTTCGGCCGCGGCGCGGTCACTGCGGATCTGCCGCGAAGCGGCAAACAAGCCCAGACAGGCGCCACCCGCCAGCAGCAAGAGCGACACGGTGCTTCCGTCGATCAAGGCAACGCCAAGCCACATCGCGACCACGGCCCCGGTGATGCCCGGAATTCGGCGGTTGAGGATGATGGTAGCCAGCGCGGATACGAGGATCGGGGCCGGAATGGCTTCCGACCATTCCAATCCGGGATCGCGAGCGGTCCAGGTCGCGATTCCCAGGCCGAACAAGAGCATGGGCCCGCCAACCGCGAAGGCGTGCAGGGCTTCGCGTTCGACCAGCGAACTGATCCGCCGCTGCTCCACCTTGTTCAGGAAGGGCGTCGACCAGGCGATCAGCATGGCCCCGGCCAGCATGGCAACGGCCGGTACCGTCGGTACGGCGCGGTTGGCGATGCCCACCAGCACGGCGAGCGCCAGCATGATGGGCGCGATAAATCGCCAGTTTGGCTCGATCAGGATGTAAACCGGACCGTGGCCGGTCGCCCCGGGCCTGGAAACAGCACGCGGACCCGCCGGTCCGCGGGCCGACGGCGACGTATTCTGCTCCATTTCCACATTGCGCACCATCGAGGCACTATAGGTTTCAGGTCTTTGAAGAAGGGTTAATCAAACCATTAGGTGCCACTGGCGATGAGTGCGGAACGCGGGTTGTAAAGACCTGATCGGCTGGGCATAGTGATGAAAGAACACAATCGGACGGGGACTGCCGATGGCCGTTATGCAGCGCAGGTACCGGTGGGATCTTGATTGCCGCCGCGGCACGGCTGGCAGGAGCGCCTGAACCATGCGCCACATTGCGATCATCGGCTCCGGCCCGGCCGGCTACTACACCGCTGAAGCCGCACAGAAGCAATGGGGCGAGGATGTGCGGGTCGATATTTTCGACATGCTGCCCGTCCCCTATGGCCTGATCCGCACCGGCGTGGCCCCCGATCACCAGTCGATCAAGGGCGTCTCGCGCCGCTATGAAGGCACGGCCCTGTCCGACAATGTCCGCTTCGTCGGCAATGTGACCATCGGCGAGGACGTGACCATCGCCGAGCTGCAGCAGCTTTACGATGCCGTGGTCCTTGCCACTGGCGCGCCGAACGACAAACCCGCGGGCATTCCCGGCGAAGGGCTGGATAATGTCTTTGGCAGCGCAGCCTTCGTCGGCTGGTACAATGGCCATCCGCAGTTCGCGAAGCTGAACCCGGACCTTTCGGGGCGAACCGCGGTGATCGTCGGCAATGGCAATGTCGCGCTGGACGTGGCCCGCATCCTGTCCAAGACGGCAGCTGAATTCCACGGTAGCGACATCGTTGCCCATGCGCTCCATGCGCTTGAAAAATCACGCATTTCTCGGATCGTCATCCTGGGTCGGCGCGGGCCGCACCAGATCGCCATGACGCCCAAGGAACTGGGCGAGCTGGCCCACCTTGCGCGCGCCTGTCCGCGGGTCGATCCGGCCGATCTGCCGGCCGAGGACGAGGACCTGTTTCTCGAGCCCGGCCAGCGCAAGTCGGTGGGCCACCTGCGCGGTTTTGCCGCGATCCCCGAAGAGTTTCGCGCCGACAAGCCGGTGGAGATCGAGTTCGATTTCTTCGCGAGCCCCAAGGCGATCCAGGGCGATGGCCAGGTGACGGGCATCGAGATCGAGCGCACCACGTTGGATGCCAATGGCCGGGCCAGCGGCACAGGCGAAACCTATGTGATCCCAGCCAGCCTAGTCGTCACCTGCATCGGCTACAAGACCTCCCCCATCCCCGGCGTGCCATTCGAGGAGAGCGCCGGGCGCTTTGCCAATGACGAGGGGCGGATCCTCCCCGGCCTCTATTGCGTCGGCTGGGCGCGGCGCGGGCCTTCGGGCACGATCGGCACAAACCGCCCCGATGGCTTCGCCGTGGTCGACCTGATCGCCGGGGACATCGGCCAGGGCGGCGGCAAGCAGGGTCGCCCCGGCTTCGATGCCCTGGCGCAGGCGCGCGGGCTGGACATTGTCACCTTCCGCGACTGGAAGAAGATCGAGGCCGTGGAAGAACAGCGGGCCCGCGAAGGCGCGCCGCGCGAAAAGTTCGTCCACGTCGACGACATGATCCGCGCGCTGGGGGAATAGGCTGGCAGGGCATCAGCGCTTGCCCCCACCTCCAAGCCGTGATTTAATCGTCCGGTTAAAGACGCGACCCCAGAGAGTCGCTCCATTCGGAGAGAGGCCATGCCCAGTTACGATCTGATCATCCGCAACGGCACGATTGTCGATGGCACCGGCGCGGCGCGCTTCACCGGCGATGTCGCGGTGAAGAACGGGCTGATTGCAGCCGTGGGCAAGGTTCAGGGCGATGCCGCCGAGGAAATCGACGCCGCCGGCAAGGTGGTGACGCCCGGCTTCGTCGATATTCACACGCATTACGATGGCCAGGCCACCTGGGACCAGGAAATGGCCCCGTCGAGCTGGCACGGGGTGACCACGGTGGTCATGGGCAATTGCGGGGTCGGCTTTGCCCCGGCGCGGCCGGATCGCCATGGCTGGCTGATCGGGCTGATGGAAGGGGTTGAGGACATTCCCGGCACGGCGCTGGCCGAAGGGATGACCTGGAACTGGGAAACCTTCCCCGAATATCTGGACGAGCTTGAGCGCCTGCCGCGCACGGTCGATGTTGGCACCCACGTGCCGCACGGCGCGGTGCGGGCCTATGTGCTGGGCGATCGCGAGCAGCCCGGCGCGATCCCGACCGAGGATGACATCCGCCAGATGGCCGAAATCGTCGAGGACGGCGTGCGCGCCGGGGCACTGGGCTTTTCGACCAGCCGCACCGTGCTGCACCGCTCGATCGATGGCGAAGTCGTGCCCGGCACCACCGCCACCAAGGAAGAGCTGATCGAGATTGGCCGGGCCATGGGCCGGGCCGGGCACGGCGTGTTTGAAATGGCCAGCGACATGCGCCGCGAATGGGACGAATTCGGCTGGATGGGCGCGCTGAGCCGTGAAACCGGCCTGCCCTGCACTTATGCCGCGCTGCAATCCATCGCCAAGGAACTGCCGCTGGAGGAACAGATCGCCCAGATGCGCGCCGAGAACGACAACGGCGCCAACATCGTTGCCCAGATCGCGCTGCGCGGTAATGGGATCGTCATGGCCTGGCAGGGCACGGTCCATCCGTTCCGCCTGCGGCCCAGCTGGCAGGCGATAGCCGAACTGCCGTGGGAACAGCAGCGCGCCAAGCTGCTCGATCCGGCCTTCAAGGCCCAGCTGCTGTCCGAAACCAACGACTTTTCCGAGGTCAACCAGGACATCATCGGCCTGATCATGGTGGTCTGCGGCGGCTGGACCATGCAGTATGAAATGGACCCCGACTTCGACTACGAGCCGCAGGCCGATGAAAGCATCGCCGCCCGCGCCGCCGCCGCCGGGGTTTCGGGCGACGAATATGCCTATGACCTGCTGTGCCAGAATGAAGGCAAGGGCTTCATCTATCTGCCGCTGCTGAACTATGCCGATGGCAACCTCGATTTCCTCGAGGCGCTGCAGGCGTCGGACGATACGGTCAATTCGCTGTCCGATGGCGGCGCGCACTGCGGCACGATCTGCGATGCGGCCAGCCCTACCTTCATGCTTCAGCACTGGGTGCGTGATCGCAAGCGCGGTGGGCGGATTTCGCTGGAACGCGCCGTGCAGCGCCAGTGCCGCGATACGGCCCGGCTCTATGGCCTGGAAGATCGCGGTGTCATCGCGCCGGGCTATCTGGCCGATCTCAACGTGATCGATCTCGACAAGCTGAAGCTGGGCAAGCCGTGGCTGGCCTTCGATCTGCCCGCGGGCGGCAAGCGCCTGCTGCAAAAGGCCGAAGGCTATGTCTGCACGATCAAGAACGGCGCGGTGACGTTCCGCAATGGCGAATGGTCCGGTGCCACCCCCGGCGGCCTGATCCGCGGGCCGCAGCGCGTGGAAATGCTCGAAGCGGCGGAGTAGGCCTGATCCCGTCATCCCGGCGAAAGCCGGGATCGCTGTCAGGCGTAGCGCCCATCCGCCAGCGGTCCCGGATCAAGTCCGGGACGACGAGTTACGGCCGGATCACGATCCCCACCGCCGGATCGGCCTTGCCCGCCAGAGTAGCGGCAAAGGCATTACGCGCGGCTTCCAGCCCCGCGCGCGTGTCGATGGTCAGCGCCCCGCCCGCCTCGGCGATGAAGCGCAGCCAGCTTTCCGCCACGGCCTCGCCAAAGGCCTTGGGGCCCAGTTCCTTGATCGCCGCCACGGCATGGTCGGGCGCGAAGAACAGCACCGGCGTCGGCCCCGGCAAGGCGCCGCGCTCCTGCCCGAAGCCCGCGCCAACATGGGTCGCACCGACCGTGCAGGAATACTTCAGGTGATCGCCCAGCGTGGTGTGCACGCCGTGCATCAGCCCGGCATTGCCGGCGAAATCGACCAGCACCGAGGCCACCTGCGGCAGGCTGGCCAGATCGTCATAGGCCAGCACTTGGTCATAGAAGCCCGTCCGCTTGACGAATTCGACGTTACCCGCCGAAGTCAGCCCGATCCGCTTCATCCCCGGCGAGCGATGCCGCGCGACCGAGGCAAGGCCCATCGCCGTCTTCGACGAGGCGGACGTGCAGATCACCGCCTCTGCCCCGAACCAGCCTTCGCGGCGCATGAAGCTTTCGATCAGGAAGCCGGTCTTGAACAGCGGGCCGAAGATCATCCGCTCCCCCTCACGCGCCGGATCATGTTCGGGATCGGCGGCAAGGCGGCTGTACTGGTTGTAGATCGGGCTCATCGGCTGGCGATGGGCGGCGCCATCGGTGAATCCGCCGGGCGATACCCCAACCGGCAGCACATCGAGGTGCGTGGCCATCGGCAGATAGCCATAGACCCGTTCCCCCACCGCGATATCGGGATGGTTCGAAGCCTCGACCACGGCATGGCCCCACATCGGCACTACGCCCCACTCCCCTTCACCCGGGAAGAAGTTCCAATAGCCAAAGGCATCGCCCGCCACGGCATAGGTCACGTTGTTGGCAGTGACGGAGAAGCTCTCGATCCTCAGCCGCACCGCCCCATCGGCCAGCGCCCCGGCGGGAGCATCGACGATCCGCGCTTCGCCAAGCGCCTTGCGGTTGATCTGGACGGTCTGCGGCATTGTTTTCTCCCGAAGATGCATGGGCCTGAAACCAAATGGGCGCGCCATGCGGCACGCCCATTCAACCAAGCCTGCGTGGCAAGGTAAAGCGGTTTAGACCCGCATCGGCATCAGCACATAGAGCGCCGGGCTCTTGTCGTCCTGGCGGATCAGCGTGGGCGCGCCGGCGTCGGCCAGGTGCAGTTCCACCGTATCGCCCTCGATCTGGCCCAGGATGTCCTTGAGGTAACCGGCGTTGAAGCCGATCTCGAACCCGCTGGACTTGTAATCGGCCGGGACTTCCTCCGAAGCCGTGCCATTGTCAGGCGAAGTGACCGAGAGGGTCACCCGGTCATTGTCCAGCGCCATCTTGACCGCGCGGGTCTTTTCGGTAGCGATGGTCGCCACGCGGTCGACGCCTTCATAGAAGCTCTTGGGATCGAGCCGCAGCAGCTTGTCGTTCCCGGTGGGGATCACGCGGCTGTAATCGGGGAAGGTGCCGTCGATCAGCTTGCTGGTCAGCACCACGCCGTTTTCACCGCCTAGGGTAAAGCGCACCTTGCTGGCCGAGAGATCGACCAGCACGTTGGCATCCAGCGCCTCATCCAGCAGCTTGCGCAGTTCGGCCACGCATTTGCGCGGCACGATCACGTCGGGCATGCCTTCGGCGCCATCGGGGCGCTTGATCG
>Ga0315904_10007304_pt1 | contig 14872 bp, 21 predicted proteins | sample LakEriMetagenome_6_FD_203529 | JGI IMG/M metagenome (GOLD analysis project Ga0315904, IMG submission 203529) | Freshwater fungal communities from buoy surface, Lake Erie, Ohio, United States - Buoy 12 MA120 | ecosystem: Environmental > Aquatic > Freshwater > Lake | place: USA: Lake Erie, Ohio... | reverse complement strand
ACTGAACTTGGTTAGCTGTGCCGTAAGCAATTGTCTGGCTGGTTGTCACATTAGCATTTGTTACTGTGACATTAGTAACCGTGACATTGCCGCTACTGATCGTAGCGTTTGCCAACGTCATGTTGTTTAACGTAGTGACCGTGTTGCCTAGCTGTATCGCCGTATTGCCAAGCGTAATCGTGGTTGCAAAGTTAGCATCCAGTTGCGATAACGGTATCGTTGCCGTTGCATTTGCAAATGTATTAGGTACTGGCATTTAGAACCTCGCTCTCAATTCATGCTCAAACTCGAAGCCGTTAATTGTAAATGGCGTCACACTGCCTTCTAACGTGATGCCTAAATACTTACCAAACATCTTGGCATCGCTCTTGTACAAATAGTAACCGCCACCCGAACTGTTTGCCGCAGCCCATCCGATCAACAAAGATGCGTTATTGCTCCAAGAGATAGGATTGCCAACATTGTTCAACCAAATAATCGCATTAGAAAACTCAATGGCTGGCGATTGCTGATTTTCTGAATCCACATACGCATCAAAGATAATTGGCTCATTGCCTAATGTTGCTTCAATGCCAATCTTTAATGCTTGCTTGTCACGAATAGGATCGCCCATTGGCAACAAAGCAGTTTCCAAAATCATATCTACCGGATTCAAGGCATCTTCGTAGAACTGATACAAGTCTTGTCCGCTAGTGCCATACAGGTTTAAGAATCCATCCTTAAATGCTGGCACAACAAAGTAGCAATTCGTTAATTGATTGGTAAAGAACCACTTGCGCTCGAAGAATGCTGCCTGTATCCAACGCTCAGTGCCATCATCATCAAACTTAAAGTTGAATACGGCGCACAGAATGTTGTTGATTAAGCACTGTCCACCGCTAATAAACTCATCAAAGTTGACTAGCGGGAAAATGCCATCCAACGGATCGCTGATCTTGGTTGTGGTGGCACCCACCAGCGCATACACCCCATATTCGTTCATAAACAACACGGAACGGAAGTAAGGGAAGATAGCGTGCTTCAGCTTGGAGCCGACTGAGGCAGATACGTTGGTATTGGTAAACAACGTTGTACCAAGTGTCGCATCCACCCGCACATCCGAGAAGACGTTGATACTGTCTTCGCCAAACACATACAAGAAGTTGTTGGCAGAAAGAATGCGCGTAATGGATGTCCGCAGTGTTGAATCACTTAACGTAATGAAGCCAGCCGTTAAGTTAATAAAATCATTGTAGGTATCGGTTGCCGTGTAATACACGGTACGATCCTGCGCAATCCAAGTACGGCCTGAGAACGTAGCAATGTCAGAGCCACTCTGATTCAAAATCGTGCAAGTCACATTGGCATTGGTGCCTGCGCCAGTAATAGTGACAGTTGGCGGGGAGGTATAACCTGTACCAGCTTCCGTCACAATCACTTCCGATACCGCATTGGCAACTACCACCACCGTGCCTGTTGCCTGCACACCATTGGCTTCATTGGGTGCGCCAAAGGTCACGGTTGTATTGGATGTCAGATAGCCACTTCCACCATTGTTGATGGTAATGGTATTGATGCTGCCAATGGAATGCAGGTCGGTGCCATTCCAAGTCTTGTAGCCTTTGACCGGATCAATAATTAGCGCACGTTCATTGCGCCACTGCGTAATCATTACATCGGCATTGGAAAAGGTATTTGCCGGAGCAATGTTTCCTTGAGCGCCTGTCGTAATGTTGACATACTGTGCCGATCCATCGTCTTGGAACGCCAGCACATACTCGTTGTTGCTAATGTTGACAGAGCCTAAAAACGAAACATTCGCAGTAAATGCAACATTCGCAAGCTGCTGATTGCCGGGTGTAATCTTGAGGTTGCCGTAGCCAATGGGCTGGATGTTTTCCAACCAGCTAAACTCGCCATCACCAATTACCGTGCGGTTGTTCTTGGTGTTAAGACCTTTAAAGTCTTTGACTACGGCGTAATTTTTTTTCTGCTCTGCCGCAGCCATATCAATACCCCGCTGTGTAAGGTGTCGGCAGCCTGCGAGTAAAAGTAGTGTTCAGAGCTTCCATAACGTGCTTGCTGTACTCTTGCTTGAAGATTTCAGCTTCACCGTAGGACTGCTCTTGGTATTTTGCTATGTAAGCGGCATAGAACGGCACCGCTTCAGTAAAGGGTGTCGGTAATACTTCGACATCAGCACCGTTGGTCATTGGATCAACCAAGACAACGGTATCAATCTCCATTTGGTACGCCTGATCAGGCTTTGGGCCAATAAAAATCTTCTTTGGCCCGTACATCGAAAAGCCTACCGGACGCCCATTGTAGTTTTGCCAATAGCGCAACTGGGCATTAAAGTCAGTCCAAGGCAGGTAGTACAGCGGAATACGTGAGTTCCCCCAGTAGAGGATCACATTCAGCACATCAACGGTATTATTGCCTTCTGGCAGGTCGGCAAAGTCAATGGTTTCGACGTTATACGGTACGGTGTGATTCTGCAAAACGCGATTGCACCCTGTGTCTCGGACAAGGGTGTTACGCCCATCGTTTATGTAGTCCGTTAGCTCTGCATCTGTCCAGAAGTTCGCATTAACGTCATGTAATAAACGCCGGGTTTGCGTAATGTAACCAGCAAGCGTATCTGCCATTTTTAACCATCAAGGTTTGCAACTTTCGCCGCACCCTTTGCCTTGGGCATTGGGGCGGCTACTCGTTCCACCACTGGGGCTGACAAGTGGACGGGCTTTACAGACTCTTTCGAAAAAGAAAACAAGGCCAGTTTTTCCATTGCTGCGTCAAACTGGTTACTCATTTTCATCCAACCAAGTCTTACAAGATACGGCTCTTTATTGTCATCGCCATAACCAAAGACATGCTTTGCTGCAATTTCAGGAATCTCAATCTCTTTCCCGGGCTCGAAATGGTAAACAACACCATCCAGACCGTCAGAAAAAGGCTCAGAACCATTATTGCGAACAAAGATCGTGGTCATAGCGAGACAATATCTCCATACAGGGCAATATCGCAGGTCACTGCGGCATTGACCGAACAATTAACATAAAGCACACGGGCAGTTTGAACGTCAGTGTTTGCAGCGGAAGCCAATGTCAGATCATCAAACTTAGTCGAGCCAGTTGCGGCACTCAAAGTCTGATCGGCTGCGATTGCAGTGCCTCCACCGCTTGCGGCGGTGAAGACACCCACATTGGCACCACTTGCGTTACCACTGAAGTTAGACAAAACTATCCGACGCACAATGTACTTAGTTGCCGCTTGCGCAACCAAAGTCGTGACATCACCTGTGGCAGCAAGGCTTACGCCTGTTTGCTCTGCCAGTCGGTAATTGCCAAACGAATCTGGATACGAACGGCCTACTGCATTTGCGTCCATAGCTCCCCCTTATGCGTAGGTTTCGCCAGCAGCTTGACCGCCATTGATGTCCAACAGGGTCACTGTTGCATTGCCAGAAGAATTCTTGGCATACACATTGACACCATCGGAAATCACGACACCGCCAGTATTAGCAGCCATGACAGTCGAGTTTGCGGAACCATCGTAAGCCAGCACGGTCACGTTAGCCGATGGGAACATCACATAGATGCCAGCGGGGATAACGGTGCCATTGCCAGTCGATACGGCGGTGACGGTAACAGTCTGGAAATAGGCACCCGGAGTATTGCTCTGAGCGCCAGCCAGAATGATTTTATTAGTTGCAAGAGACATGATTTCCTCCTTACAGGCTCAAAGAGTTGTAGCCCGTAATCTTCGTCATGGCTTTCGGCTTGGTGTTTACCAATTCTGCAATCATCAGAACTGCACCAACGTAGCCAATCTGGAAGTTCGGAAGCGTGGACTCGAAGCCAGTGAAGGCGAACGATGCCTGCTCATGGATGTAGAGCGAGAGATAGTTCGTGTTCAGCAGATACAGAGTACCTTCCGGGCAATACGGGTCTGGATAGATTGGCACACCAGCAACCATCAGGGCGCGGAATGCAGCCTGTGGGCCATTGGCATCACCATCAAAGCCGGAGCCGGGAGTGATCATGTAGTTTTCTTGGCCTACATAATCCTGTGCCAGCAGCGTCCAAGTACCGAAGCCGCAAACGCCGAAGGTCGGAACCTCTGCGCCATTTTTCACGGTGCCGGAAATGTATTGCAGTACGTTTTGACGGGTCGGGTTGACCGAGCCAGCAGCGTATTGCTTGGATTTCCACCATGTGTTTGTGCTACGGTTGATGTTGCCGTAGGTTGCGGTGCCAGTACCATCATCCACTGCCGCAGGCAGACCGATGAATTGCTGGTTGTTGCTGGTGTTGTTGTACAGCGCGGTTGCCATCGAATCCATCATCACGTTGGTCGCGTCGTTCATACGCGCTTCGATCAGAGGAATGATTGCGTAGTCTTGCTGTACGGCACCTTCCATACCGAGGAACGGTACAGGAGAAACCAGCAGCTTCAGGTTAAATTCAGCTTGGTAAGCACCTTGCTGAACGGAAGGCTGCGCGAACGAACCAGAATAGTCCGACCACTGAGCATTCACGAATTGGGAACCCTGAACTGGAACCGATACAGACGACACACCGCCGGAGGCAGTCTGCGAGTTTGCAATCAGTGCCGCCATCAGGGGCGTTGAATTGTAGATTTGTACGACCAACTTCGGGATAAATGCCCGCCGAGTGACATACGTCAACTCGTTGTACTGATTAGTACCCGAAGCCGGAAGAATGCCGCCACCAATAGGCATAATTTACCTCCGAAGTTTAAAAAATAGCCCCTTACAAACCGATTGGCTTTGGATTCTTGCGTAATTCAGCCAAAGCCGCCGCTGCATTTTCACGCGCAGCAGCTACCGGATTCTTCATATAACCCTTCACATCCATACGAGACATGACGGGCGTTGGATAACCGGGTGTTGGCACTGCCGATTGCTTCATGTGACGCCAGTAATCGGCGGCAGTTTCATGGTTAGCAATGCCTTTTTCGGTCATCAGTTTCTCAATTTCAAGGATGTCATCATCAGACTGAACATAACCACTCTCTTTGAGCTTGTTACGGCGGCGATTGAGTTCATCACGCACCTCACGCGCACGCAACTGCTTCTCAAGGTCTGCCACACGCTGCTCAGACGCCGAAACACGCTGGTTGACAACCTCTTCCATCTCCAACTCCGGCACAGGCAGGTCAGGATTGACCTCTTTTGCCAGTCTTAGAAAGGATTTGCGTGTTTTTGGGTCTTCCGACAGGCGTTTTGAGAGCGCAGCAAGCTCTTCAATTGCTTCGGGAGAGTAATTTTCCAGACTCATAATTAGCCCCTTGAGTTAATTAGTAGATTTTCTTGGTGTCGCCCGGCTTGCTCATGGTCATGGAGTTGCGCTTGCCGGTTTTTGAAGCATTCGACAGGCCACCCATTTCCGAGAAACGAGGCGTGTTGTAAATTTGACCATTCATCTGCGAGTTGTCAGTCGGGCGGCGAACGGTCATTGCACCCTTTGGCTTAAAAAGTTCCATGATTGCTCCTTAAATTGGAAGTGGTGGTGCGGTGGTTCCCGCGATAGGCGCTGACATTGCTTCTCTCTGCCCCGGCGTAGCGCCACCCGCTTGTGGTAGAGACTGAATCATTTGGATGATTTCAGAAGGCATCAAGCGACGCGAATCAGACTCGCGCTCACCAAAGCGGCGAGTAATCTCAGCAATCACTTTCTCAATGGTCTTGGATTCTTCCGAACCCATATCGAAGGCGGCTAGTGCTTGTTGCATCATGTCTAGCGCCATCATGATATTCAAACGCGCAGCTTCTTCTTCACCGCGCTTTGGTTCAGGCGTACTCATGGGGCTTGCCATCGGCGCAGTGGTTTCCTCCTGCTCAAACGCAGGCGGGGTAGCTGGTTCGCCACCCATTCCCTGATCAGCCTTCATCAAGTCCATCATGTCCTGTGGTTTCACAGCCATTTGGCACTCCTATGTTGCGCGAACGATAGATATAAATTAACTATCGCGTCAACTAAAAAAAGGGGCAAAATGTTGCCCGTTGCTATTTTACTATCGGCTAGTGGTTCTTGTTCCGATATTTCTACTAGCGCCTTTAAAGGCGTTACGGTTAAAGCTCATCGACGGTGGTTGCCGGGTCGATTGAATATCCCGCTGCGTCATGCGAGGTTGATCCCCACTTTTCAGCATGGACTGGGAGTTCATTGCGCCTGATCGTTGATCCATTACACGGCCCTCAGTTGCGGTTGTTCGGGTTGCTCTGGCGTTGCGCCTGCTGGTGCGCCGCCTTGCGGTGCGGCAGGGGGCTGCATCATTTGCTGCATGGCTGCGGCAGCTTCCATTGCCTTAACTTCTTCCACTAGTCGATCTTTCATTGGTGGCTCGACCATCTCCAGCAAGCTGGCCTTACCAATCGCGCCAGCATTAAACAGGCTAAACGCCAAGTCTCTAGCATCTTCCATGAAGATTGGGCTATTGGAGTGTGCGTCCACTTTGACAACAAAGTCATTCGTAAACTGGGCGGCAATAAATTCGTTGCCATCTTCGTCACGGTAGCGCGTATCGTCATAGACCATCATCATCTTCAGATACAGCGTTGCAATTTTCTCAAGACTGTCTTCAATGGTCAATGCACGCCTCTTGGCGCGGGAAGAACCGAGTCGAGCAAGTTGGCTGGCATGGCCTTGGCTACGAACGCCAGTTTCGCCACGACCTGACAGCACGCTGGTAATGCCAGAGGCTTCGGCAAACATAGCGTCAATCTCACTCAGTTCGCGGAACAAGTCGTTCGGAATGTTTGGCGTGAACTCTTCTACTTTGGCGTTAGGCATATCAGACGCCACCATGCCGTTGGCACGATTAAGCGCAAACATCTTTTCATCCAAGATTCCTTGGAAACCAATGAACGCCTTGGGTGGGTTGACCTGCTTATCCAGCAATTCGAGTATCTGTCCGGTTCGTTTATTACGCATCTCTTGCAAGAACACAAGACGCTGCGTTTCAGACTGCCCATAGTAGTAATCGTATTGAGGTGATGGGCAGATTTGTACAAACGGCTGCTCACCTTGTAAGAATAGGCTCTTGGATGCACGATCGTAGATTACGATGTCTGGATCAGCAATGGTGACGCAGACGTAATCATCTACCTTATCGTCGTATATCCAAAGCTCCCGCATTTTGACGGTAGGCTCTGCAATCTGTGGCGTGTACGTCATGTTGCCAGCCAGATTCATCTGCACGTTACCGTAAATCGTCGGATCAACCGCAGAAGTCACTAGGCGCTCAACGCCTTCAGGGTACTTCTTGGTTTGTTGTTCAGCCAGCGCAATGCGACTTAGAATTTCGTCACGTTTTTCATGCGAGTACAGGCGTGAGTAGAGTTCCGATTTGGTCATGTAGAACTCTTGCACCATTGCCTCTTGGCGGTCTGTGTACGGTGTGTCTTCGCGTAGCACGCCAAACACGCCGGGTTCCACCATGTACGGGTGAATACCATTGCGCCAGATTAGTTTGACAAAGGTGGAGTTGTAGCAAAACGCCCAGTTCAATGCCTGACCAAACACTTGGTCTGCGTTACTAGCAGTCCAGTAGTCGTGCAATGCTTTGGTCAGTGCGGGTATTTTCTTTTTGAACACTTCAGGCACAGACGCGCCAATCTTGATAGAGAAGCGCGTCGTGTCTGCCGAGTACATAAAGGCAGACAGTTGATCAATGTGCGGATAGATTTTATTGAAGTGCGCAGGCGGTGAGTTTTGATCAGCGCCGAACAGGTAGTAGGAGCGTAGGGTAGAGTATTGTGCTTGGCGCTCACCTTGAGACACCAGACACTTATTCATGATGTCAACGTAGAACGCTTGGCGATCAACTGGGTTCTCAGGAATTCTCATTTGATCTGTAAATTCTCATGGTCGGCAATGTAAGACCCCACTTTCGGGCCACTCAAATTCGTACCCGCTTGCTTGACCGCCTGCATTCCTGATACTGACTCACCCGCAATCGAGTTAAGGTTGTAGCCACCCAGTTCCGCAGGCGATCCCCAGCGGGGTGCGAACGGATTATTGGACGTAGCATGGCGCGGCGGTTGCGCCTCACCTTCTCTGGTCGATTTAATATCGCTCATCTTGAAGTCTAGCGCAAGTTGTTTTAGCGTTTTGTCATTATGTTTCGTTGTATCACTGGCAATTCCGACAGGTTGCAAGAACACTAACTGCACATCGGTGCAGCCGGAAGGACAAACTGCCTGCCGACTTTCAAAGTAGCCATGCACCGGACACTTGTAATCATGTAATACACTCATGTTAGCCCCTCACTTTTTTAACAAATGTGGTTTTGTATAGTCGTACTTGTTAATTGGTTTAACGGACAAGCCAATTTTGCCGTTATTCATCTCTAGCGTGTAGCCACGCTTTAGCGTTTTGCCAAAATCCTTGGGTGGGTGGTAGTCCAGCTTCATTCTGCCAGCAATATCCATCCTCATTCCGGCCTCGCCGTTCTCTAAAGCCAGCAAAGCCTTGGAAATACGGCGCTGCGTGGTCTCAGAAACAGGCATTTTTAGCTCAAAAAAGGCCTTTTTCATGTTCCGATAGTCCACGCCTGCCAACTTCGCAAATTCAGCCATTGAGTAGCCTCTTTTGCGATTTAGACGCATATTGTGCAGTCTTAGCTTGATTTCAGCGATGGAAAGTACCGTAATCATCAAAAACCCAGTGCTTTTAGGTAGTTTGACACCTGTTTTTGTACCTGAACCTGTCCACCATACTCATTTTCGTCGCTTTTTGACTCTTTTTTGTCTCTAGTTACCCGGTTTGCGATCAATTTAGGCTGTAATTGCTCTGCAAAAGCGGCTGTAGCCAATGCGGACGCGATCACACGGTCATCTTTTGACCTGCCAGCAGCGGCAATCGTGCCACCTTCGCGCACAATCCCCTTCATTTCGTCAATGCACTCTTCCGAATACACCTTCAACATCCCGCGCTCGAAGTAATCCTTCAGGTAATTCAGCATTCGCTCTTTGGAAGAATGCGTTGTCACCCAACCAATACTGTTGCTAATGCCAAAACTGTCGTTTCTCCGCCATAGGTAATGCTGCATATTGCCTAAAACGTCGTTCAGGTGTCGGGCTTCCGACGGTGGCAATGACATGGCCTGCCTTCTTAGGTTCCTCATCTCGTTAATAACGGCCTGTCCGGGGCCGTTGACTTCCAAGTTCAGCAAGGAATTGCCGTAAGCCCCCGCCAGATAGCAGATCACCCAAGCGAATTGGAAGGTATTTAACTCCGAGGTGGCAAACTCTGCAACCTGTTCCATGCCATCGGCATAGCAGCGGTACACCTGAATGCAGAATCTATCTGCCCAGTCCGACGATCCATAGGCAGGATCAGCACCCACGACGTAGTAAGCGTTGGGTACGGGTTCCTCCCAAATCTTTAACGTCGCTAATCGTTCGCTACTTTGGATTAGCGTGGTGTCTTGGAAGTTAGCACCCATGCTAAAGCGGTACGAAATGAAGGGTGAGCGTTTAGCTTCCTTCATCGCGTCGGTACAACGGGCGGTAGAGAAGAAGGAGGTTCCCGTCATCACAAAGGCGTAGTCCTCTGTGGGTGGGAATTCCTGATACATCAGGCCATCGTCCTTCAAACCTTCGTGCAGCTTCCAGCGCCACCAAGCAATCTGCCGAGAGTTGATCTCGTAGTTGTACATTTTCTTGATGTCTTTCGTCCATTCCTTCTCTTCGGGCGAAAGTTTGCCATCCCAGTACACCTTGTAGATGTCTGACTTGGGATCAGCCATGTACAACTGGTTACGCCACCAGCCACAGAAGATGGCTTTCTGTGTTCGCGCACGTTTGGCAGTTGTCCACATATCGTGGAACATATTGAAGCCTCGCGCCGTACTCTCGAACATATAGTAGCGAAGCGGGTTGGTTTCAGCCAAGGATGCCAAGAGAGAAGCCAAGCCTTCCTCGTCGCCCCATGAAGACGTTTCCGTGCCATGCAAGAAGGTAATGCCCTTGCCTCGACCCAATCCACCTTTAGCGCGAGTACCTGCCACCTGATAGAACATCCGGCTTCGGTTTTGCAGTACCAACTGATTGCGGTTATGGCTCATCAGTGGAATCTTGTACTGCTTGGGCAGACCATCCATGTACATGGAGAGCGTACTTCTAAACTGCTCCCGGTTTTCTTCTGTGTCGGTGGTTAGCGTTCCCTGCATACCGGGATGAATGAAGTGCCAGTAAAGGTCGAGCGCCAAAGATATGGTGGTAATACCAAGCTGACGGCCTTTTAATACCACAAAGAAATGGATGTCATCTTGCAGACCACGCGCAACTTCATCCATGACATAGGTTTGGGTGCCAAGCAAACGCTCACCCAAGGTGATCATGCCTTGTTCTTTGGACTCAATCCTTAACTGGCGGCAGAAACGATAGAAGTTCTTGCGATCAAACTGCATGGATGGTGTATCCGTAGTGCTGCTCGAACATGGCTTTGGCCTGCACTTCACCCATAATCTGCTGCATCTGCTCGTCCGTCAGTTTCCACAGCATCTCGCCGTTGGAGAGCAACTGTCTAAACCGACTGTGATGACCAAATATCTTGGTCGAGTTCATGCCATTGTGAATCGGGCCAAAGTGTTCAAAAGAAAAATACTTGGCAACGTCATCGGGTGCATAACGCATACCAACATTTTCCATCGCAGGACGCAAGAAGCAAGACAACTGCACATCCTCGTTGTTTAACATGGCTTCAGGAAAGTGGCGGCGCATGATGCCGTACTTAGAAGGCGCTTCCAAGAAGGCTTTACTACGCAAGGAGAAGCCACCATTTTGGACAATCAAAGCACCGGTATAGTCTTTCTTATCCACGCACCACTGATACATGGTGGAGAACTCACCATTGGGTAGCAAGGCGGCATGACTAGGGCCACCAATGTAGTCATAGTTGAACCAGTCATCATTCCAATTCTCAGCGTTCAACGCCCAACCATCGTGCTGCACAATCAAGGCGTAGTCAGTCTCAATGTAGTTATGCAGGGCGTACAAGACAAACTCGGAGTAACCCTGATAGTCTAAGGGCGCACCAATAATCTTCTGATGTATCTTGGTAATGTCCAACTCAGTGTTTGTAATCAAGAGCGACTTGCAGCCGGGCAAGGCTTCAGCCGTCTTTCTCAATGCTGGCAGCGCAACCTTTCCCCGACCATCGCCATAAATAGCAACTACTGTGATGTCTTCAAAACTTTTTTGTTTTACGTCGCTCATTATCAAAGCCCTCTAAGTTCCAATTAGCAATCCTGTACCGTGCCTCGTAGTCTTTAGCCACAGCCAATAACTCTTTCACGATCTCAGGGCGGTACACCTCTTTCCACCTCGCTACCAACGCCCTCTTCTGTTTGGCATCCTGTGCGGCAATGGCATTCCTCATCTCCGAGCGCAACATCTGGCGCGATAACAACAGCTCTTCCTTGTAGCGGTCAGGACTGTCCATCTGTCGTTTGCGCCAAAGCCTTGATCTCACGAATCTCCAATCCAAAGGCGTCATGTACCTTTAACATCAACTCAGCACTGACCGGCAAATACCCATGCCGTACCCGACTCACATACCCAGAAGACTGCAAACCCAAAGCTGCTGCCAACTCCCGGTCATTCTTTAACCCAAACCTTTCCTTCAAATGATCCAACAAGGCGTGTGCCTTCTTTGCCTTCAACATAGCCCCTCCTATTCAATTCGCCATACCCGAATACCGTCACCCTCCCGACGGCACACAAACTTCCTTTCCAACCGCTTACCCCGAATCCGGTTGTAATTGCACAAGACATTCATATTCCCACCCGGCACAAAGAAACTCTCACCCACCTGCAAAGCCTCATGCGGGTAGTTATGCCGAACCTTAACTTCAGGCATCGGTACATCGCTATCTATTTCATACATTCGCACCTCCGTTAATACAGTAAACCAACTGTATCACAAATAGTGGAGGGAGAAACCGAAATTTCCTTGGGGCGGGGGATGAAATAGGGCGCGCAACCACGGAGGGTCAAGACCCATCGCATTGCCACAAACATAACAGTCCAATCCCTATCGCCTGACCGTTCCCGATAGACAAGACCTATGCCCTTGTCATGCTGTCAATTGCATCAATGGCACGATTGACCCTTTGTCAATTGACCAATAGACAATGTTGCATGGAAAACAACCCCTCTACCCCTTGTTAATAAATATACAAGGGCGCGGGAATTGACAATATATCAACATTTACCCATGTTCCCGCTATATATGGAATACCCATATATCTACAAGTAAACGATAACGTATATATCTATAGATATATATATAGAAGGCCTTGAGTTAATTTCTACATCTGTCCTATAATTAACCCGTACACATAAGTGTATTTCCTAATTGATAAGGGGCTACTATGAAACAGTACGAATTCGAAGCAATCAACAAGCGGAACGCACACAGGGTTGAGCGCATTCGCGCTACTGCTAAGACAGAAGCAATTGCACGCGCTCACATAGTCAACTATTACGGCACTCAGTTCGACGTGCTACAGGCCTGCTGTAACGTCTATAAGCCGCACGAAGTATTAGGCGAGATTGATTGTTCAGGCGATACAGATAACGGCGAATATATCTTTGCGCTGATTGCTAAAAAGGGGCTTGTTTAATCGTTTACCGCTTGCCGGAGCGTTTCCGGCATTCCTAACCTAACAGGGGCTAATTATGAAAATTGACATCGCACAGCAAATCACTGACAGAATCATTTCCGAGCTAGAAAAAGGGGCAACGCCGTGGGTTAAGCCTTGGCGTTATCTGAAACAACAACCCGGTCAAGGAATGCCGTTCAATCCTGCCAGCGGCACGGTTTACAGGGGCATCAATCATTTCTGGCTATCAATGCAGCCTTTTGCAGTTCCTTACTACGTTACTTTCAAACAGGCGCAGCAATTAGGCGGCACTGTCTTAGCAGACCAAAAGGGGACACCGGTGGTGTACTGGAACGTGCATCGCAAGGAAACAATCGGCGATAAAGGCGAATCTGTTACCAGTGCGTATGCCTTCATCAAACACTATTATGTTTTCAACATTGAACAATGCGAAGGAATTGAACTGCCTGCTATGCCTGAGATACCGGCCGTTGATTGGGATGCTTGCAACGAAGCTGATCAAATAGTTTCCCGCTTGCAATTGTCCGGCGGATTAACGCACGCAGGGGATTCGGCGTACTACAGGCCTAGTACCGATGCAATCGTTATGCCGCCGCAAGCGGCATTTGATTCTCGTGAAAATTACTATGCAACCCTATTGCATGAATCAGTACACGCAAGCGGTCACGAAAAGCGATTGAAGCGAATCACTCCAGCTAGATTCGGAAGCGAAAACTATGCTTTCGAGGAATTAGTTGCGGAATTAGGCGCTGCAATGCTTTGTGCCAAATGCGGAATCGACGGCGATTTGCGCCATGCTGGCTACATTGAAAACTGGCTACAGGCATTGCGCAATGACAAAAAATTCATTCTCTCAGCGGCAGCTAAAGCACAAAACGCATTGGACTATCTGACTGGTGAGCAAGTGAACGAAACTGAACAAGTTACCGAAGCAATAGCCGCTTAAAACCCGACTGTAAGCCGCTTACGGGCGGTTTACGGGCGCGTTTTGTGCCATTTCCTAATTTACTAAGGGGCAACCATGAAACAAGGTTACAAATTCTATTTTCAGGATGAACCGCAGTTTTGCAGTCATATTTTCAATCGGAAATATCTTGCAAACAAGTTTCGCGCATATCGCGCCAATCGTGCCAAGTATCGCGTTATAAAAACGCCGATTGGCTATCAGGTAACAGTCCGAAATAACGGTTCAATCGGTATCTTTGAGCGATTCTAAGGGGGCTATCATGAAAACACTCAAAACACGGCAACCCTTAAACATTGGCAAACTTTGCAAGGTGATAACAGAGCATGGCACGTTCAAACTGTATTTATCCAATACCGTTACTCAGTCATTCACCATTGGCAACATTTGCTTTGAAGCAATAGGGGGTTATCCCTCAAACGGTTTCCGGCCTGATAAGCCAATCCCGCTTGCATGGACTATTGACCTTGCGCAACCAGTAACGGACTAAGGGGTAAACCATGCAAATCATTCTTGAGATTCTCGGCGGTTTACTAGGCCTTGCAGTTATGTGGGCGTTTCTTTTCGTTCTACTGTCATTCTAAGGGGCAACCAATGAGCGCACAAAATACTTACGTTATCCAAAATGAAAACGATTTTTCTCTTTTATGGTCTAACACTCACGGTTGGATTGATGACGATGATTTTGACGTTTTTACTTTGCAAGAATCGGAAACCCTCACTTTGCCAATTGAAGGGCGCTGGATACAGCTTATGACAATGTAAGCGTTTTAAGACGTTTCCCCCTCGGCCTGTACTCTGTACAGGCTTTTTCTTTTTCTCGCCTTCTACACCCCTTAAAACCCGTTTAAACCGCAATGTTGCCAGTGCCGGTCAATCCGCTTTTCAAAAACCCCCTATGCAAAACTCAACCCTAGCTTGTTTGGCAACAAATGCAGGTTCATTCCTTTGACATTTGAATCCTGTAAAAAAATCGGAAATCATGTTTCCAAATTGACACGCGCCTACCTATATGTATAGGAACCGTATAGATATGGAAACCGTATAGGATAGTAAACGTATAGTCCTAGTAAACGACTTTTCCTATATGTTTTGAGAGATAGATGTTTAAACAACTGACCCACGTAGATCAATATTCCAATAACCCCTATAGCTATAGTTACCGTATAGCTATAGTAACCGTATATATATAGGAAACGTATAGCTATACGTTTACTTAGACTATAGTAAACGTATAGATATATTTATATAGGTGTTCTACTTGCCAAAAAG
>Ga0315904_10007302_pt1 | contig 14874 bp, 14 predicted proteins | sample LakEriMetagenome_6_FD_203529 | JGI IMG/M metagenome (GOLD analysis project Ga0315904, IMG submission 203529) | Freshwater fungal communities from buoy surface, Lake Erie, Ohio, United States - Buoy 12 MA120 | ecosystem: Environmental > Aquatic > Freshwater > Lake | place: USA: Lake Erie, Ohio... | reverse complement strand
CTAAGCGCCAGTGAGCACGACCCCGATAAACGACAGGGGTGCCAATCATTAATCGAGCAGGGAGCCATTCCAATAACATCCGCTGGTGATGTCCTACGCGAGTATGGCTTGGTGACACAGCAAGAAACAAAGCCAATCAAGCAGCGCTGGGAGACCATGTCAGTAGATACATTTATTGAGCGCACCAAGATCTCAGTTGGCGAACTACTAAAACGCGAGATTGCCGGCCAGGTGGTGCGTCTACCAGGTAATCAGGTGCGGGTGTGGACAGACGTTGTTGAAGATTAAAGTTCGCGCTCCAGGGTAACGCCGCGTTACCGCGGACAGATCCAGCGCACAGAAGAACTAAGTTTGTAGTGATTGTCGTCTTTATCGCGTGCGTGTCCGCAGACAATAGTTGCAGTCACCACAAATTTGCCCCCGTATTTATACGCCACAGACGAGTAAGCAGGGCTACACATCCCAGGGCAGCGAGCGTAGAGGTCCTCGCCATCTGCTCCATCACCCATGGTGAGATCTTGATACCACTCCTTGGCCTCTTCCTCTGAGTCGAAGCTGCGCCTGTCGTACACAATCGGATTAAGCAAGGTCTGTTCGTAGAGTCGTTGGCACGAAGTTGACTCATCGTAAGATTCAAGCACAAGATTCGGTGTTGAAGTGAAGACTATTGCAGCAACCGGTGTTGTGCAGCCGTCTTTACATCCGCGCCCCTCGAGGGTAGCGGCCTCGGCCACTACTCGAGCCTTAGTCAGCAGCTGATCGGTTACGTATTTAAGAGAGTGATTGGCGTTTCTTAAGTTAGCGAAGAACCCCGCCGAGGCGACTGCGGAGCCTACTGGGATATCTGCGTTGGTCACGACTGCGCATGGTGGAGATTTTGCAAATGCGTTGGAGGCGAGCAGTGGCGAAACGGCTATGCAAGTCAGGAATAAAGCAGAGATGCAAAATCGGTTGAGCACGGGTGGTTAAAAAGTGACCTACACTTATGATTATACCACAAAATCGCTGCGAGTATTCGTTTAATCATGAGAATAGCCCGGGATGGCTAAGATGGTGCGCGGCAGCGCTTTCAAGTGGCTGATATTTCGAAGTAGTTGCAGAGCTATAAAGCCTATAACAGGGCAGCATGGCGCGCCAACAAGCCTCCTAGCCAGCGTCATCCGTTGACGCACACCGATGAATCGACCGGCCTGCTCTACCACGAGCATCTGTCTCACCTCATAGCCAACACCTCTGGGGTGCCGGCATCCTAGCGCGCAAGTTTAGTGAGAGGTCGGCTGTTACGAGTCAGTTGTGTAGTGGAGCAGGATCGTGTGGTCGACGCCAATAGAAAAAGGAGATTCGTATGAGAATTATCGGTGGGATCTTTGTGATGGCATCGGTGCTGATCGCCTCAGTGGCAGCGCACGCAGATGTATCGGGAGTAACAGTACATTTCGGTGGCGGGTGCCTGAAAAGCAACACCACAGGGGGGTGTGTCTTAAAGCCGCGCTTCTCTGGGTTTGACCTCGCGACGGAGACCGCCTTGCTTTATACGTGCGCGTCATCGCGAGGGAACTGCAGGCGCTATTCGTCTCGACTTCATCCCGTAAGCGATGCTGGAGAGGTATCGATGCGTATCAAGAATATCCCAGATGGATGTTTTCAAGTCCGCACAGGACCAAACGGAAACGATAAGCCTGATGTTCGCTCCAAAATTTTGTGCGAGAAGTGACCTCACGACGCCTATTGCGGGACTGAGCTAAGCTAGGCCTACCTCAGTGCGGCGCTTGGAGTAAGTGAGAGAAGGGGCAACCATTAGGATAGCTGACTAGCGCGCTCACTCTAGAGCATGCTGCTCAGCTAGAGCGATCGCAGAAATTGGATCAGAGCGTCGCGCTGGCTTGCGCTGGATGAGAGGAAGCCATCTCTCGAAGCTGCGGCTTCGCCGCCGTGCCAGAGGATGGCCTCTTCAAGTGAGCGAGCGCGCCCGTCGTGTAGGTAGTTTTCGTCGCTCTTCCCTAGCACTGTAGCAGTTAATCCGATTCCCCATAGCGGGGACGTTCGCCACTCGCTACCGGACGCCAAGAAGTCGGGGCGATCGTAAGCCAGATCGGCTCCCATATCGTGCACGAGCAGTACTATTGTTCGGCTAATCCCGGCATGATATTTTCCCTCGCGTAGAGATAGCGCCAGACCTAGTAATAGGTGACGAGGGGCGGGGGTTTCCACCTAAGTGTAGGCGAGGGTGGAGTTATCGAAAATTCGGCGGATCCCCCGATGGCAGCTCGGCCATAGAGATGCGTTCAAAACTTCTTGGTAACGGGATGGACAAATGCGCATCAGAGTTAAGTCTTTAGTTCCATAAATCTCTCCGATGTGAACTTGGCTATCGCCAAGATTCGCTGCACAACAACACAGCTGCGCACATTGTGTATGAGCTCTGGTAATTGTCGATACAGGGCTCAGCGCTAGAGGTGTGCAAGTTTTGCGGGAGTGATGTATGCGCTTTGATGGATTGATCTTTGACCTTGATGGAACGCTTTGGGATTGCAGTAAAGCGAGTGCAGAGGCGTTTAATCGCGCCTTTGAAACGTGTGGGCTCACTAAACGAATTAGCGATGATGTAGTCAGGTCAGTCTCAGGTAAACCTGCGGATGAGTGCGTTCAGATACTGCTCTCTGATGTGCCGTACGAAAAGTGCCAAAGTCTATCTCAGGCTCTCGATCGATTCGAACTCGACTCAATCGAGAAGCACGCGCCAACGGCGTTGTATGCCGACGTGTGTGCTGGGCTGCATAAGTTAAAGAGCCATTATACCTTGGCTGTGGTGAGTAACTGTACAGAGAGTTACCTTAAACTTTTTGAGCGCTGTACACCCGTCGCCAATCTCTTTGCTGACAGCGAATGTTTCGGTCGAACAAATAGGCCCAAGTCTGAGAATATCAGAGCCGTAATCGAGCGCCAGAAGCTCCGCTCCGCGTGCTACATCGGCGATACCGCTGGCGATGAAGAGGCTGCGATGCGAGCGGGTATTCCGTTTTTTCATGCTAGCTACGGCTTTGGCAAGCCAAGAGGGGAGCCGATCGCATTTGCGAGCTTTAGTGAGCTTGTTGGGCACTTTGTTACGTTGGCGCCGGATTATGCGAGCGCTTAGCGGCAGGAACGATTTTGTGTGCTTGTAGCGATTGGCAGAAAATCGGAGCGAAATGCCACAGTCTAAGGGTGGAGAACTAGCCAGGATCTTTCCTGAAAAAGCCTAAAGGCTTTTGCCGTTGAGCCAGTGTCAATCGCGATGTACCAGCGCATTCTTTAGCGCATTGCATACTAGGATACAGTAGAGGTGAGTAGATCTTTCACCTCCGAGAACTTTCTTCGACTGACTGGCAGACTGCGCCCGTTTGAAAGGATACATTCGGAATGACCATTTTTTTTACCTAGACCCTTTACGTGCTCTCTCGATACCCAGTGTGACCTGTGGATGTGTACTCCGGAACCTGCCGGGAGCTCATCAATCGCATCTTTTAAGTTGTAGAGAAACATAACTTCCCCTTCAGTTGTGACAACCCTAACGTAGTGAAGCTCAGAGCTTATCGAAATCAAGTCACCGGCAGCGCGGTTTCTCAGTTCTTGGAGAAAACGTGTTGGCTGTTCGACCAGCGGGGAAGGGTCTGCTCCAGTCAGGGTGCTGGTCTGCTCAGCAACTTCGCTGCGTTTCCTTGAAAAATCTAATTGAAAGATCCAGGGGGCATTAAGAGCTAGCCAGGTAACCGTAACGGGGACGACTACTCCAGAGGCTTCGTCGAGTAGGCCGGCAACAAGGCCCACATTTGGGCCATCACCAGGAATGGCGAAAATAGTATCAAGAAAGTATGCAATCGGGACAAAGAGAATGGCGCCCACCAGACCAGATAACGTGGTTTGCACCCAGGCATTTTGGGGAGTCTGAAGATTAACGTAGTGGGAAGCCAGATGTTGTACTGCAATCAAGAGCGGAATCAGGATTGATATTTGAACCGCCCAGAAAAGGAGTCCTTTCCAAAAGCCAATTCCCGATGCGCCAGATGGCTCTATCCATGCAAAAATTACAATCAGTGCCAACGACGTGCAAATAAAATATCGGCAAACTGACACGGCGTTTGAATTAAACCAACTTACCGCTCCTCTGTTTGCGTCACTCATGCGCTCACATTACCACTCATGCATTTTGTTTACCACTCGTACATTTCTCCGACCACTCGTGTGTTTTCATATATTTACATTGTAAAAGTCGCGCTACACTCGCGTCTGATAAATCGTCATAATTTTACTTTTATTTAGGAGGAGGTTTAGAGATGATTTTCATTCAAAAGAGTTACGCCAGATTAATGCTCTTGGGCGGGGTCGTGGCGGCCACCGTGGCATTCGGCTCAAGCCGACAAGCGCTTGCTGACAATACAGATTACCAGGGCCCCTACGCCAGGCTTCTTGGCGGATTAAATTTTGCCCTAGACTCTGACTTCGACGGGAATAGGTCCGACTCATTCCCCTCCGGCGAGGCAAGTTTAGACACAGGAGCAGTAGTTGGTCTAGGTGGCGGATACCGTTTTAACAGGAATTTCGCCGCTGAGCTTGAGTATGCCTATCGCAGCAATGATATCGACAAGATCAAAGGCTCTGGGGGCACCACGATAGCTGACGGAGGAGATTTAGCATCGGTAGCAATTATGGCCAATGGCTATTATTTCTTTGACTTTGCCGAGAGCTGGTCTCCGTACATCGGTTTTGGAATGGGTTTTCTGCAAGAGATCGATTCTGACGTGGAGCTTGTGGGAGCAAATGATCAGAAGGATCTAGAAGATTCGGTGTTTGCATGGCAGGCGATGGTGGGAGCGGAAGTTCCCATCGACGACAGCTGGCGCTTTTACGGTGAGGGGCGATTCATGACCGCACCAAGTCCCGAACTCAGCAACAGTAACGGCTCATACAGCGTAGACTACAACAACCTTTCCCTTATTTTCGGTATTGGATACCAGTTTTAGGGTTCGTGGGATTGCTGCAGCGAGTCTTAGCTTGACTCGCTGCAGCTAGCTTTCAAGTATTCTCCCTTCGATGGGGAGCATTGGGCGAATTCCCCGGTGCAGCTAACATGCATCAAGATTCTACGTTTTTTTGGCGCTGTTTGCAGCGATTTTCACATAGTATTGGCACTGCCGGCTCGCTTTCCGATGAGCAGGTCCACATAGACAACCCCCGGCGTTTTGGCGCTGGTTGCTGTGATGAGATTACCCAACGCATCGAGTGCGAATGATGGTGAAGTGTTATTTGCAACAAGCATGGGGACTCGGTTTTGTACGGCATGTAGTCGCGCCATCTGCAGGTTCTTCCAGTAGAGCAATTGCGATCCGTGAAACCAGGCATGACTTGCCACATTGATCAGCACTTGCGCCCCGTGCTCGCGCACAAGCTTATGATAGAGATATGGGGACACCATATCTGAGCAGATCAAACCACCAACCCGCACACCACGAAACTCCCCAACTGATAGAGTTCTCGATGGGACGCTCGCCCGTTTAGAGTCCTTCGCATCGATAAATCGCACATACGCCTGAAGCATCGGATCAGGAATGATTGAGAAGAATGTCTTAGTGAATGATGGCGCGTACTCACCGATCGGGACGAGCATATGCTTTCTGTGTCGCCCGAGCTCCCCGCTCAGCGTGGAGTCATAGACCAGTGCCCCCGGCAGGACAGGTGAATCCCGGTCATCCGCTGAAAAGAAGTCACGGCGGAAGTTAACTATCAGTATGTCGCGCGCCCCTACCTCGTGTTCAATAAAGCTGAGATACTCCTGTTTACTCGGAAATAGCCGCGATAAACCGATATTCTCCGGTAGCACAACTACATCAACGGCTGGCTGCGATCGGACAGCGCTACGTAGGCCCTCCTGAATACCGCTGTCGAAGCCCTTAACCTCTGCTCTTTCGATATCATCAGATACCAGTGCAAAACGCAGCTTACGGACGTCGTCAGGGCTACCTACGCTCGGACCGCTTTGTGAGCTTATGTGCCAGACACCGCAAAAGACTACTAGCTGGCTGGCTAGAGCTACCATTGTAGGCCTCGATACACGCCGATATGAGGCGATCGTGATCAAGCCAGCTCCGAAGGCGACGCTGAAGTTAAGGGCATCAAGACCCCACGGGTGGGCTAATTGGAGAAGAGTGCTATGTTCGGTGAGAGTGTAACCTACCGCAGCGGCCGAAAAGTGAGGCCCAAACAACGATTGAGGACCGTAGGTTGTGAGAGCAAAGCCCCACATCCTCCCCAGCTCAACTAGAGTCCAGACTATGCCCGCAGCGAGCGGAAACAAAAAATCTGATCGAACACACTTGAGAGCAACCGCCCCGAGCGGTACTGGTGCCGCTAAACTGGCCGCCACGTAGCCCCATGTCATCACAACTGCAATGACCTGAATCCATATCTTACTTGTGGGAAATGATTCTAGTGGAAGGGCGCTCAGGAACCATGCAGTTCCAGCCGCACTAGTAATAAAGCCGAACACTAGCCCCGCATAGACAACCTGCGCAACGCTAACTTCACGGTCGCAAATGAACCGGAGGAAGATCGCTAGGCCTAAAGGCGCAAAAAACCAAGCATCGGGGAAGACGAGCGCAAAAGCTACCAGAATCGATGAGGTGCAAACACGCTTCAATCAATCGCATCCACGGAAATTATAGCGGCGTGCATAGACTCAGCTTGCAAGATTTCAACAGCTTATTACTGTGGTTCTCCTTCGAGGAATTGAAAGATGATCTGGTTACCGCTCACCTTAACGTCGATATATATAGTTCGCTTATCGGCCTTGAATGTTACGGAGTTCCTAATTGAATCGTTCTGCGCGTCCTTAACTTCGAGAGTAACTCTACGGCCCTCACTGACTTCATCGTAATCCGATTCTCCCGGTGCTATGGGTAAGAACCTGGAAGAACTATTAGTCCTGAACATTATAGTCCCCGAAGGAGCCTCAGTATTCTGATTGAAGACGCTACGGGCAAGTCGAAAGCCGATCTTGCTCAGTCGATCAGTGGGTAGGGCTGTCGGTATGGGGTTTGAGTCGTTATTCAAACCGCCAGAGTTCCAGGCGCCGCCGCGAGTAATGCGCGCCTCGCCGAATGAGGTACTCACCACAGTGTCAGTCCACTCCTCTACATTGCCGCCTTGGTCGAATGTACCGTATGGGCTCGGGGCAAATTTGAAGGTTCCAACAGCAGTTAAGTAATTTTGCAAAGGGTCTTGGGTGCTCACCTGAGTGACTGAAAAGAGCCCGAGACGTAGAAAGTTGGCTTGATTACTCTCTGCACTAGAGTTGTTCTGAGGTAGAGAATCGCTCTGTGTAGGGAATGTCCAGTATCCAGAAGCAACGCCTCCTCCCTTGTAGTAGGCGGCCTTGAACCATTCGTCTTGAGAGGGAATCCACCAGCTTGCCCCCGGGTTCTTGGTAAAGGTGCCATTTAGTGCGCCGTTTAATGTATAGGCACCGGTTTCTAAATCTGAGGTCGCCAAGGCTCCGTTGTGCAGCCAATTCGCAAAGCGAGCGGCGTTAAACCAAGTAATATAGGCAACTGGCTTCAGACCATCACCAACAACAGCGTAAGCATACGGCACCGCCGCCGTGCCGCTACCGTTCCGACTGATGCCGGATATAGTGCCATCGCTAAACATCCGAGAGTCGTACAATGATTCGACTACTAAGGAATTCGCCCCGTCCGCACGCGTTGCAATAGCATTAAGGAACGAAGTGTACTCGGCGATTGTTACTTCATACTTTCCAATTCGATACGGATCTGACACGCTTCCGACCGCAGAGCCGTTGATGACCACACTCTGATTGCCCGGGTCGCCTACTGCTACAGTTTCGAGGCTCACAAGAGGTGCTGCGGCCACTTGGCTGATGTTTCGTATCCAAATTCTGCTTTCGAATTTCTCGCCGGCGTGCGATATGCGCGCAAAGCCTGGCCAAAGACATAACACGGCAACAATGAGCGTACGTAGTTGCACCCTTTCGACAAATATCGTTAGCATCGTGATCCTCACCCTATCGTTGCGAAACTTTCGTTTTTGTCACAGCCCTCTTAAAAGCTCCGATGGCAGGATCGGACCACTGGGTCGGATCGCACAGGAGTAAGGAGCCAATAAATTGCTTATCAGCGGTACGCGTTACTTTAGCTATGACACGGGCTGGAGTGGTGCCAACAGCTTGCCATGGCAGCTCGACAAAGGTTGTAAAATCTGCCCTAAAGTCCTGTCGACTCGCGCTAAAAGAGAGGAGTGTGCGTCGGCCATTCGTCACGATGTTTCTGAGGGAATTGGCGAGCTCCGTCCGTGACATCTTAAGCTCATCTCGGCGGAGGGGTACGCGGACCACGAACATTACGAATTTTTTCGAGGGGTCTTTGGGTTGCACGATAAAGCTGCGTTTGCCGAATCGTTTCGGGGTCTTCGCGCTGTTAGGCAGTGTTATTCGTGCCCTACCTGAGAACAATCCATAGGTCTTATTGGAATCAGTGGCCGCCAACAACTTGGGCTCATCTCCGGGCCAAAGAAGTGTAGCTATGACTATTGCCGCTCCAAACCAGCGCGAGTATGAAAGCCAGGGCAAGACGCGCCTTGAAGGTATGGGATTTAGTGCACAATCTTTCACAGCTTAATCCTTACTGATACACAGTTCAGCTGCCGGACTTATGCCGCACCCAAAGAGGCTTAACCAATCGACCCGTCACGCAAAGAGCAAGGTAAAGAGATGTCTGCCTCTCAAAATATGGAGAGTGCTGGATTCACTGCGACAGCCCGGGACCCGCTGCGACAGCCCGGGACCCGCTGCGACAGCCCGGGACCCGCTGCGTCAACGCATCTAACTCTCCTCGACACAAAACCTTTTGGGGCGGCTCAAAATCAGTGTTTTCAGCAGTGGGGAACCTTCCCTGCAATGCTGCCAGAGTTGCGCGTGGCGGTCAAACTATTTTAAGCGGCGGCTTAACGTCATAATCATTCGCAGTCCTTTTCCGGTTATCTAGGCTGCAATGGCATGTGGTAAAGTGGAGTGTGAATAAGCTGCAGAAAGGGGAGTGCTCGCCTAAAGGTTGGCTCCGCAACGGCTTGCATTTTCGATCGGGAGAGAGCGGTTGTTGATTAGTTTCGCTTTTTATCACCAGAGGCGGCAATAAAGGTGCTGAAACGATATCCGTGTGGTAAGCGCGCGGAGTCAACTCTCAATAATTTAAAGCAGGATTCGCGTAAGCTGAGAACGCCGATCGACAAGTATGTGGAGGCATTCACCACATGAGTGAAGAACTCGAACGGTCGTTGAAAGACCGCGTAGCGATTGACACTGGATGAAAAGGAAAAGCCTTCAGGCTTTTTCAAGAAAGATCCAAGCTATTTCGCCACCCTTGGACCGTGGCATTTCGCCCCGATTTTCTGTCAATCGCTATACAAACAGCACTCGTGCATTTGGGAGAAGCTCGCCAAAACTTCCGACCCAGAACTCGCTTGGGGAAACTGGATGCTCAGAGATTCGATGTGCACGCGTGCTCTGAAATGTATTCTCATCGATTGAGCCCTGCCACTGGATGAACCTATCAACCGCGTAGAGGCGTGTCTTGCAGTTGCTTACGAAAGTAATAGGGGCGTATCCCCAACCCGTCATCCGAATCTCGGCGAAGCCAAGTGTGGGGAGGTGAATGATGGGGTGGAGTATCTAAATTCTTGTAACACCCGAAAACATAGCTGTATTTTGAAGCGTGCATCCAAAGTGCATCCAACTTTTGAAAGCTCTAGAAATTTCACGGAAGCGGGGTGAAGGCCCGATCAGGGGCGAGAGGGGCGGCAGCCCCTTGGCGGGAACGCCGAGTGGGAGAAACGGGTCGTTAGGGGCATACCCCTAACCCGTCATTCGAATCTTGGCGAAGCCAAGTTCGAATAGGAGTATGATGGGGTGGAGTATCCGAGCCCTCTGAAAACCCCTTTTTTATTGAGTTTCGTGAGATCGTGCATCCTTTTTGCATCCAATTTTGAGGTAATTTTGAAAGCTCCTGAAATAATAAGATTATGATATCAGCATGTTATGATCTCATATGACATAATAGTGGCATTTAAGGTATAATAATAGTATATTAAAGGTATGGATTTCGAATTCGATCTCAAGAAGAGCGCATCTAATAAGAAGAAACATGGGATCGACTTTGAAGAAGCTCAAGCGCTTTGGCTTGATCCGCACCTGTTAGAAATTGAGGCGAGATCGACAGATGAGCCACGCTTTCTTCTGATTGGAAAGATCGGTTCAAAGTATTGGAGCGCAGTCGTTACGTATCGAGATGACAAGGTGAGAATTATTTCAGTTAGACGGTCTAGAAAAGAAGAGGTGAACTTATATGAAGAAAGTTAAAGCAAAAGATTTTGATGATGCTTTTGATCGTGGCGAGGATGTCACTAAGTATTTGGATAAATCAAAGGTACGGCGGGTAAATGCCGAGCTGAAGAGAGTGAATATTGATTTTCCTGTGTGGGTCATCGATAGCCTTGATAAGGAGGCTCGTCGCTTAGGCATCACCAGGCAGTCCCTGGTTAAGATGTGGATTGCTGAGAAATTTAAGATTGATAGTCAAATAGTAGATTAGGACTCCAGCTTCAAATGCTAGAGAATCGAAGCTTGGATAATTATTTTCAATCAGCAGTATCGTTCGCAAAAGAATACTTGTCTCAGAAAGACCTGCAAAGATTGTTTTGGATTAGTGGGTCAACCTGTGCGGGGAAGACGACCACATCCTCTCTTATAGCTGAGCGCCTAAATTATAACGTTTATCACTGTGATGAACATGAAGCTCAACAGAGACAGCGTGCCTCTTTCGACCGACACCCAAGTTGGTTTTCTTATGCACAGCTGACAGGTGATTCCCTCTGGTTGCGACCCGTAGTGCAACACAGAGCAATGGAGGAAAAGGCTTGTACAGAACAGTTTGAGCTTATTGTCGAAGATTTGGCGGAATGCTTGAAGGCTGACAGTAGACCGCTTATCTATGATGGCTATGTTTCTCCTCACATATTGGTAGCGCTTTTACCAAACAAAACTCATGCATACTATCTAGTCGCCAGTGAGCAATTTCAAAGGAATTTCTACAAAGAACGCCCATGGGCTAAGGATGTCCTTGCCAAAACATCTAACCCTGAGCAGGCTTGGGATAACTGGATGCAACGAGATTCCCTGGGAGCTCGTTCGCTTGAATCCGACCTTAGAAGAACAGGGCTCAACTGGATGTTGGTAGCGGGAGCAGTGTCACTGGAGGCAACTGTCGATTTGATAGCTACGCAATTTGCGCGAGCTCACCAAAGCGATTTTGGTGTATAAATACCAAAACGAACAGCCCCACTCTCTTGCGAGCAGTATGATCTCGTAAAAGTGTCATGACATTTCAAGAAATTCCAGGAGCTTTCATGAAATGTCAAAAGTGTTGTGGGGTGGCTAATGGGGATCGAACCCACGACACTCGGAACCACAATCCGATGCTCTACCAACTGAGCTATAGCCACCATGTGAAATGCCTGCCCGCTCTAAAAAAGGCTGCGAGGATAGGGCTTTGCAGCCCTTGCTCTAGCGCTCGTTTAAAAGCTCAAAACAGGAACCAGGAGAGTAATTGAAGGTCTTGGAGTAGTCAATATGAGCGAGGCTTCATCCAAAGGTAGGTAAGTTGCTAAAAAACCTCTTCTTCTTCGGCTGCTAAGGTTGCTAGGCTAGGGGGGTGATATGCGCCCTCGCTCCTAAGACTGTATGAATGTAATTAGGTTCATTACTTCCCCAAACTTCTCTAATCTTGAGATCCCGGTCAGGTTTGTTGTTCTGCATTTTACCGCGGCGTCGTTCGAGCGCACGGTGGAGATCTTTACTGATCCTAAAACCGAGGTTTCAGCCCATCTGCTAATCGATAGAGATGGGGCCGTATACGAGCTTGTTGAGTGCTTGTCGGGCACTGCTAAACGCGCTTGGCATGCGGGCAAGAGTCGCATGGAGGTGAGCGCTAATCAGGGGCCACACTTGGTTGAGGGGTTTAATGATTGCTCAATCGGGATCGAGCTGGTCAATCTAAACGGAAATATTTTTGGCTATACCGAAGCTCAGTACGCCAGTCTCTTCGCAGTTATCGAATCTCTCAAGCGATCGTATCCTGAACTGTGCAAGCCCTCTGCAATAGTGGGGCATGAGCAGATAGCAGGGTTTCGTGGTAAGTCAGATCCAGGGCGGTGTTTTGAGTGGTCGCGACTTTTCTCGGTGTGCTACCCGGGTCAGGGGGCCCCGCAAAGGGGTAATGTGTGCTCGGAGTTGATGGCAAATAGGTTGCGAGAGCTGGTTTATAGTTTAGGCGTGACGCACGATGCTACTACGGGCGAGCCTGTAGTTCCGGAGGGTTTGCCGGCTAAGTTCTTCGGTCTGGTTAGTGCGCTTTCTGAGGCCGCTTTAAGTCAAGACACTGTTCCAGGTTGACATCTGGCGTATACTGTTTCAGGATCGTTGCGGGGTCGGCTGTTGCGGCTTCAACGCTTTTAAATTCCTTTGATAAAGGGTGAATAGGGTACATAGGGTGAATATGGTTGGTAAGTTTTTTTACAATCGCTTGGCCTCGTTGGTTGTTGCTGGGGCGGGACTGTGCATGATCTCAGGCTGCGGCCCGAGAGGTGAATCGCATACGGTTGATCAGGTTCTTTCTGACGCTCGCGGAGCCTATCAGCAGGTGTCAGCTTCTGCATCTGGAGATGCTGCCAATTCACTAAAGTCATTGTCGACAGCGCTCGACAAGCTGGCCGGAATCGGTGGTGGCGGTGATGCAAAGGTAATCTCAGGAGATGTGGTCAACGTTCTGACCGGGTTTAGCACCAAGGTTGGATACACGGTTCGCCCGGCTCTAGCTGAGTTGGTCAATCAATATCGCAGTGTATCAGAGGATGAGGGCGCTTCGATTGGGGCACCACACCTGAAGCTGTTGGTGGCTCGCACTTACTCGTTGCTCACAAGCGAGTTAAAGACATCGCAGTTTAAGATTTCCTAAAAAGTTGCGCTGTCCTTACATGGCATCGCGCAGCACGTATTGAACTTTGTTCTCGATGTGATCAGTCACCCAGCTCTGATCCCACCATTCGTTTGGTGATACGGGGGTATCGTGCAGTCTGACTTCAAAGTAGACCTCTTCTGATTGCGCAAAGCCGGTGGTACCCGTCTGTCCGATCTCCTGGCCCTTTTGTACGGCGGTCCCACGCTGGACCTTAACCTCAGAGAGATGTGCATAGATGGTCGAGAGGCCAAAGCCGTGGTCGACTATAATCGTATTACCGAGCAGTCCTAGCTCTCCGATAAAGACGACTTTGCCCGAGTTCGCTGCCACCACTTGGGTGCGGCGGCTGACGGGGAAGCGCACCCCAGCTGAAGGACCTCGTAAGAGCTCCTTGTCGGCTAGGTACACAACCCGCAGGTCGCCGGTTGAGTTGTTCGGTGACGATGCGACTGGTGCGATAAAGGCATCGCGCCAAAGTCTTTGGGGGCTACTTTCAGCAAGAGCAGTTTCAACAAATCCATCATCGCTAAAGGCGAGTGTGCGTAGAAGTACCTTGAGATCATCAGCTAGTACATTGTTCAGCTTAACTGGCAGCTTCTCTTTGGTTGCATAGGCCACCAAACGCTCTTTTAACTGAGCGGCTTGCTCTTCTGTAATCTGCACGCGGAATGATGACCAGCGGCGCTGCTTGATCCGGTAGTTAAAGGATGCAGCGGCAGAGTTGCCTAGATTATCTCTAGCCAGGATCTGCATCGAGTCAGTTGAGTCGTTAAACGTCTGAGGGATCGGATAGAAGGCCAGGTACAATCCACTGCGGCCCTTAAACTTCTCATCCCATCCTTCGGCTTTAAAGCCCGGATAGATCGCATCCTTCGATGCTACTCCTTGGGAGTTGGGGGCCTTGCCGGTAATGCGGTAAAAGACGAGCTCAGCTCCGCCGAGCACTCCGTTTTGTTGCGGAGTAATCGCAGCGACCTGCGGTTTGGCGAAGTTGATCTCTACGATCTTTGCGATCTGGGTGCCGTTGTTCCACAGCGACTTGTCAAAGGCGCTTACCTGTAGCTCTGCGTTCCCCTCGCGTAGTCCCAATGCTTTTGGGTCAATGCTGATCTCAATCGTTTCATCCCTGATTGATGGCTCGCGGAACGAGCGGCGCGCAAGCTCTTGCGGCTGATTGTTCTGAGAGATTCGCACCACTACTTCATCCAGCCCGGCGCCGGCATCCTGAGCTCTAAGTGTCAGGCTGACAGGCTCTAAGCCTAGGCCGCGCAGATCTTGATTCCATTCAAGAGTAGGGGGCTGGTCTTCGATGAAATTTGCCGAGAGCGGATTAGTATGGGTGAGCTGGGCAAAGGCTATAATGCCGGCCCCAACAATGCTCGCACTAAGAGCAATAAGGAATCCTGAGAATACTGCTCCTCCTAATTCCTTGTCTGGGCAGGCCAGGGAGCTGTTCATGTAGAGCCTCTCTCAAGTATCAGCTATTCACGCGCTTCTGTACGATTGACAGGGCCTCTTCAACGCTGATGCGGTCCTGTTTGGTGGTGTCTCGATCGCGGATAGTAACGGTGTTGTCTTGCAGAGTCTGGTGATCCACGGTGAGGCAGTACGGAGTGCCGATCTCATCGTGTCGCGCATACCTCTTCCCGATCGATTGCTGTTCGTCGTAGCTGGCGTTAATTCCGGCTTGATAGAACTGTGAGGCGATCTTTCGTGCAACTTCAGGCATGCCCTCTTTTTTGAGGAGTGGAAGCACCGCTACTTTGTACGGTGCTAGGCGCGGGTGAAGCTTAAGCAGCACTCGAGTCTTTAC
>Ga0315904_10007301_pt1 | contig 14874 bp, 12 predicted proteins | sample LakEriMetagenome_6_FD_203529 | JGI IMG/M metagenome (GOLD analysis project Ga0315904, IMG submission 203529) | Freshwater fungal communities from buoy surface, Lake Erie, Ohio, United States - Buoy 12 MA120 | ecosystem: Environmental > Aquatic > Freshwater > Lake | place: USA: Lake Erie, Ohio... | reverse complement strand
GAGCGCTCGGCGGCGGGCCGCTACCTCCCCCGCAAGGTGATCAGCGCGACGGACGCGATCGCGTCCCTGGCTGAGGAGCGCCGCAAGCGCCACCAGTCAGCGCTCCAGCGTGCGGCACTGCGCCTCGCGGGCGAGCTGGACAAGTACGAGGACCACCTCGAGCGGGGCGAGCCCCGCTCGTTTACGGTCCCGCCGATCACGTCCCACAACATGCGCTCCTTTGCCGCGGACCACGCAAATGAGGTCGACCCCGCGGAGATGGCCGACATGGGCGCGGCGGTCGCGGCGACGATGTCGGCCGTCGGGGCCCGTCCTTTTCCGAAGCTGCCGGAGTTTCGCAGCGTCCCACTGCCCACGGGCAGCGTCGACGTTAACAACACCGCGGACGTCCTCGCGCTCGAAGAGCAGATCCTCCCATACTACGAGCAGCTCGAGGCCAGGCAGGCCGCGCTCGCGACGCGGATCAATGCTGCCGCGGATGCTGTCGCGGCGGCTGCCGCGGCCGCGGCGACACCTGCCGCTGCGGCGACACCTGCCGCTGCGGCGACACCCGCTGTCGCGACGCCCCGTAGCGGCCGTGTTAGACCTGGGGCGTCACACGCATAGAACTGCAATGATTACGCCTGCTAATGACGACGCCGTGCCTGACGACGACATCGGCGACGGCGCCACCGCGGACGACACTGCCGCGGACCTCGCGTCAACACTCGACGAGATACTGTGCGGCTTCGTGCGGCAGCACGGCGGGATGCGGCAGCACGACCAGTCCTGGCACAGCACGATGGGCGTGACTGTCGGCGGCTCGGAGCTCGCGGCGCTACTGGGCAAGAACCCCTACTCCGACTTCTACGACGTCGTCGAGTCGAAGCTTGCGACGCTCGCGGGACGCGCCTGGGCGGGCGGTGGGGCGGCGTGCTGGTGGGGGACCCTGTTCGAGGACACCATCGCCGCGTACACCGCGGCCGACCTCGGCTCGGCCGTTCGGGGGGACGACATCTGCATCCGCATGTTTCCGGGGCACCGCAACAGCCCCGACGGGTACCTCGTCGCGCGGCTGTACCGGGGGGCGGACGACGCCCTCCACCTGTGGACGACGGACATGCCTGCGTCAGTCCCGACGCTGCCCCAGATCGCGCTCCTGGAATTCAAGTGCCCGCTGAGCCGGCGCCCGACGGGGTCCGTCCCCCGCCAGTACCGGCCGCAGGTGTGGTCGGGCCTCGCCGTGTCGCCGGTGGCCAGCTTCGGGATATTCATCGAGGGGGTCTTCCGCAAGTGCGCCTTCGCGGACCTGGGCGACTCGCCCGGCTACGACACGGCCTACCACCGGCGGCGCAACGGCGACGAGCCGCCGTGGGCGGGCCCCGTCGCCTGTGGCCTGATTGGCGTGTATGCCCCGGCGAAAAGCGCCCCCCGACGGGTCCGCCTCGGATGGAAGGGCGACGAGCGGGCGCCGGGCGACCCGCCGGGCGAGACCGACGCCGCGGCGGTCGCCGCAACGCTCGCCGCCGCGTCGGCCGCGGCGGTGCCGGGCGTCGCCGACCTCGGCGCCGCGCCCGCGTATGTCTTCGAGCGGGCGCTCGGCCTCATCGACGGGAAGCGGTTCCCCATCCGGCGCGGCCCCCCGTGTTTTGTCGACGGCCGGGGGCCGGCGCTCCGCGCGGCGGCCGCGGTCGTTGACTTTCAGAGGACCGCGCCCCCGGACCATACCCTGTTCGCCGTCCTCCCCTGGAAGCTGTTCGACATCCACTACCACCCCGTCGAGCGCCGCCCCGGTTTCATGGACGAGGTCGCCCCCCTCATCCGGGAGGTCCACCGGACGGTGGCGGAGGCCCGCGCCGCCGCGGACCCCGCGGCGTTCCTCGCGGCAAAAAAGGCCGCCGCCCGGGCCAAGGACGGCGCGGCGCCCGTCGCCCTCCCTCCGGACGCCGTGCAGTCGTTCTTTGACTCGCTGGCGTAGCGGCGTTCGCCGTCACCGCGGACGACACGGGCAAGCACTCACGAGCGGTCGCGCTCGACGCGCCGGTAGTACAGGGCGACCCCCGCCGTCTGGGAACCGCGGGTGATCTCGACGACCTGGCCCTCGCGGGCGCCGCTCCACACGATCGCGGCGTCGCTCGTGAAGATGACGGGGAGCGACGCGCGCTCGATGCGGTCCCGCGTCAGCATCGCGTCGACCTCGGCGGCGGTCATGGTGCGGTGGCGGGGGACGGAGTGGTGCTCGGGGACGACGAGGGCGAAGTTGTGGTACGGGTACATGCTGAAGAACGGGGCAGCGCCTTTTTCGTCCCCGCCCCGCGCCTGCCGCTTCTGGGCGCCGCGGACGACGTCCGTGAGGTTCTTTTTCCCGAAGAACACTTTGTCGGCCACGACGATCAGCTCGTCGAGGCGCCCCTCCTTCGCCGGGCGCTCCGTCTCGACGGCGTCGAGGAGCTTGTGGAGGTCGGGGCTGTGGTTCGAGTACTTGCCGGCGGCGCTGAGGACGAGGACGACGACCCAGTCGCGCGCCCCCCGGGGGGCGGCGCGCGTGGCGTCGAGCCGCACGTAGAAGAACTTCTCCATGTCGCTGATGATGCGGTCGTCGTCGAACACGGGGGGCGCCTCGCCCCCGAGGCCCCGGGGCGCCGGCGCGAGGCCCCTCGCGGGGAAGAAGTCGCCGAGGATGGTCCGGACGATGACGTTCGGCGGGTACACCTGCGATGCCATCTTTATGAGAAGCCGGCACGTTTTTCAATTTCGCGCTGGCCATTATTTTGACCCGCTCCCCCCTTTTGTGGCGGACTAGTATACTGCTCTCCGCCATGTCGACATCCGCATCAATGCCGGGCGCCCTGTCCCACGCTCACAGCCTCTTCCAGGCGACCATCGGCCAGCACGCAACCATGGCGGCGGTCGCCATGGGTGCCCTCATCGTCGTGATCATTGTCCTCCTGTGGGAGCTTTCGAAGGCGAAGACGGCCCTGGCCGCCGCGACAAAGTCGTCGTTCGTGCGGACCCCCAACAACCTGACCACGGGCGGCAACAATCCGCTGTGGTGGCACGGCTCCGGCGACGCGGGCCACGGGGGCACCCTCCACCGCGACGCGACGGCGATCCACGCCGCGGCCTTCGCCCCGGGCGCGGCCCCCAGCTGCGGCGGGACCTGGGACCCCGCGGCCTCCGCGGAGGTCAAGGCCCTTGCCAGCGTCGGTTCCCTCCAGCACGATAGCTACGGCGAGAAGAAGCTCCAGAGCGTGATCAACTCCGCCTACGACGGCAGCTCCGCCGCGGGTCTCTCTGACTCGCACCTGTCCACCATCATGCACGACGGCGGGATGTAAGGTCGCCGCTGTTGCCGCTGTCGCCGCGCCGCTGTTGCCGTCGCCGCCGCTGCGCGCCACGCTGCTGTCGCCGCCGCCGCTGTCGTCGCCACGCCCCAATTTAGAGTTCCCCTGCGGGCCTTAATTCCACGATGTCAGACCAGGATGACTCCGCGCCGCGGGGGCGCTCGCTCACCGGGAAGGCGGCGGGCGCCATCGCTCACCACCCCCACATAGCGCTCGCCGCTATCGTCGTCCTCACCATTCTTGTCTGCTCCCTCTTTGTCTTTTACCGCGGGGTCGCGGGCGTCGGCCCGTATGTTGCGGAGGCGAGCGACTCCGACACGGAGCGCCTGATCGCCACGATCAATGGCGAGTAGCGGCGGTGCGGCGCCCACGGGAGTGGCCCTCTCTTTTTTTGTGGCGCGGCGTGGCAGCATCGCACAAAGCTCTTTTAGCGAAAACCCGCGACGGGTATAGGCGATGTCGTATGTGCCGGTCCCCTCCGTTGACGCGCCCACAGACGCCGTCCGCGCCCTGCTGAATGACCTCGCCGGGCGGAAAGAGTTCCGCTTCGGGGAGCCGCCCCCGACCAGCACACAGTGGGCGGGCTTCGCCGAATCGGGGAGCCTCTTCCTGCCGGGGATGCGCCTGAATGGCGCGCAGCTCTTCATCCGCAACTTCATGAACCCCGACACCGACTTCACACGCGTGCTCATTAAGTGGCAGACGGGCACCGGCAAGTCGATCGCCGCGGCCAGCATCGCAGCGGAGTTCATCCGCCAGTTCCGCGCGCGGGCGGCGGTCGGCGAGCAGGGGCCGACGGTATTCTTCATCAGCTTCACCGCCCGCGAGACGATCCAGGAGGACATGCTGCGCTTCCCCGAGCTTGGCATCGTGTCCGCGGCGGAGGCCGAGGAGCTGCGCCGCATGCGGGCCGCGGCCTCCGCCGCGGGGCCCGCGTCGGCGGAGGCCCGCAACCTGTCGGGGTACGTCGGCGTCCTCCGCCGCCGCATGACGGATCGCACGCGCGGGGGCTACTTCCAGTTCTACGGGTACAAGGAGTTCGCCAACCGCCTCTTCGCCACTACCCGTGCCGGCGCCGAGCGGGGCTTCGATGTCCAGGCGCTGTACAGCCGGGCCGAGGGGGCCTTCGGCGAGCGCCTCGCCGAGGCCGTCCGCCGGGGCGACGTCGTCGTCAACGAGGACCTGCTTGCCGAGATGCGGGGCGGGCTCCTCATCCCCGACGAGGTCCACAACGTGTACAACATCCTCGAGAAGAACAACTACGGTATCGCGATCCAGTACGCGCTCGACGCGCTCGGCCCCGAGGCCCCCCGCGTCGCCCTCATGTCCGCGACGCCCGTCACCGGGAGCGCCGCGGAGGTCGTCGACCTCCTCAACCTCCTCGTGCCCCGCGACGCGCTCCCCGGGGGCGCCCCCCTCCGGCGCCACGACTTCTTCACGCGCGCGGCCGCGCCGCCAATTGCCGCCGCGGCCGCGGCGGCCGACGACGACGAGGCCGACGATGACGGGGGCTCGGCCTTCATCGTGTCCGCACTGCGCGAGGGGGCCCTCGCGCGCATCTCGCGCCTCGCCGCGGGGCGCGTCTCCTTCCTCCTCGACGCCGACGTCGGCTCCTACCCCCGCCGGCGCTTTGTGGGCGCCGAGGTCGCCGGCGTCCCCTACCTGCGGCTGACGCTGTGCCCGATGTCGCCCTTCCACGAGCGCACCCTCGCCCGCGAACAGGAGGAGGCCGGCGCCGCGGGCGTCGCCGCGGGCCTCGCCCCGAACGCCTACACGCTGTACGACATGGTGTTTCCGAATCCGGCGGCGAGCGCGAATCCGGCGGCGAGCGCGAATCCGGCGGCGGGCGCGAATCCGGCGGCGGGCGCCGACACGGGCACGGGCCTGTACCGGTCCCGCGAGACGCCGGCGGCCCTCCTCGGCGCCCCCGAGGCGTGGCGGATGTCGGCCGGCGTCATCGTTGAGAAGGGTGCCGAGGCCGGCGTGTCCCCCGGCACGTATGTGATCACTGGCGGGTTCCTCGCGGCGGACCGGCTCGCCACCTACAGCACAAAATACGCGCGGATCGTCGAGGCGACCCTCGCCGCGGTCCGGGCGGGTCCGGGGAAGATCATGATCTACCACCACCGCGTGCGCATGTCGGGCGTCCTCCTTCTCCAGGAGGCCCTTCGCATGAACGGGTTCGCCGACGAAACGTCGATGCCGACCGAGACGACGATCTGTGCCCAGTGTGGCGTCGCGCGGAGCGCGCACCCGAGCACGCACACGTACGTGCCGGCCCGGTTCGTCGTCGCCCACAGCGACGTCGACCGGGCCGTGATGGTGCGCAGCATCGCGCGCTTCAACGCGCCGACGAACCTGCAGGGCTACCAGTTCCGCGTAATCCTCGGGAGCAAGATCGTGCGGGAGGGGCTCAACTTCCGGGGGGTCCGGCACCAATTCGTCGCGAGCCTCCCGACGGACTACCCGACACTCGTCCAGGTCTTCGGGCGGGTCGTGCGGAAGGACTCCCACGCCGAGCTGCCCGCCGAGGCGCGCGACGTCGAGATCCGGGTCTTCGTCACGACCCGCGCCGACGGGCGCCCGTCGCCGGAGCTCCAGCGGTACATCGACAAGGGGCGCGAGTACCTCGTCATCCAGGAGGTCGAGCGGTCGCTCCACGAGTACGCCGTCGACGGCTTCGCAAACTACGAGCGCATCCGCGCCGCGCTCCACGCGGGGGCCGGCGGCGAGCTGCGGGCGAGCCTCGACGCGCTCCCGTACAGCCCCGTCGTCGGGCCCGGAGCGGTATCGGGGCCGCTCCGGACGGCGACCTTTCTCGCGTACGGCCACGGCGAGCGCGAGGTCGCAACCCTCTCGGCGATCTGCCGCGGCCTCTTCCGGGTGCGGCCCGTGTGGACGTACGACGACCTGTGGGCCGCCGCCCGGAGCGGCGCCGTCCGGGGGGCGAACTACGACCCGGCGACCTTCGACGAGGGTAACTTCGCCCTCGCCCTCGAGAGTCTCCGCCGCCCCGGGGGGGATCCCCCGACCGTCGTCGCCCGGGCGGGGCGGTTCTTCATCTCGACCCGCGCCCGGGCCGACGGCACCTCCGCCCTCGACGTCGAGTCCTACCTCCGGCGGATGGCGCCGCCGCAGCGCATCTCCATCCGGGTCGCGGACTATATCCGCAGCGGGCGCGCAGGCCAGAACTGGGAGGTCCGCCTCCGCGAGTTCGAGGCGGACTACCTGCGGCCGGGCGCCCCGTCGACCCCGGAGCTCGCCCTTGTCGAGTATGGCGCGGCCTTCCACTACACGCTCCTCCGGCGGCTCATCACCGCGGCGCCCGGCGAGCGGGTGACGATCGACGACGAACGCGTGCGGGAGCTGTACCGGCGTTTCCGCATCGCCGTCACCGTCGCGGACACGGCGACCCCCGCGGCGGCCCGGGTGTTCCGGGGCGCCGGGGCGCGGACGAAAGCCCGGCCCGCCGACACCCTCGTCGGCTACGTTACGCCGGAGGCCGTCGCCCTCTTCGACCCGGCCACTCTCCACTGGTACAGCGCGTCGCACTCGGACTTCGCGATTGGCCGGCGCCACCGCGAGAACGACATCGTCGTCGGCTTTGTCGTGTCCCTCGACGGGAGCGGCACCACCGACGCGGCGTTCTCCTCCAGCTCCGAGGCCCGCTTCAAGCTGCGCCCGCCCGTCCACCGGCTCCGCCCCGAGGCCGCCGGCCGCGCCGCGGCGAAGGCCCGGGGGGCCGACATCCGCAACCTGGCCCGGGGGGCCGTTTGCGAGACCCGGCCCCGCGAGGAGCTCGAGGCGTACGCCCGGCGCCTCCGCGACGCTGTCGCGCGCACGGGGGCGGCTCCCCACGCGACGCGCGGCGGCGCAGCGGCTGATGACACAGCGGTGGCGGTGGCCGACGACGATGTAGCGGCCGACGACGACGATGTAGCGGCCGACGACGACGATGTAGCGGCCGCCGACGATGACACAGCGGTAGCGGCCGACGATGATGACGCGGTGATGGCTGCCGACGACGACATGGCGGCGGCCGACGATGGCACAGCGGTGGCTGACGCAGCGGTGGCTGCCGACGATGATACCGTGGCGATGGCGGCCAGGGTCGACGATGATGCCGTGGCGGCGGCGGCCAACGATGACACAGCGGTGGCTGATGCGGCCGCCGACGTCGACGACGATGGCACGGCGGCGGTGGCGGTCGTCGCCGGGGCGGAGGCCCTCAAGGCGCAGCTCGATTACGCGGCCAGGTTCGACCGCACGCTCGGGAAGCGTTTCCCGAGCGCGGGGGAGCTGTGCGACACCCTCCGGCTCCACCTCCTCGCGCTCGAGGAGAACGCGCGCGCCCCCGCCACCGGAATGAACGACGGGCTGCGCTGGCTGTACCTTTTCAACGACCGCCCCCCGACGGTGTCGGCCCTCACCCAGGGCCGCGACTGAACCCGCGTTGGCTTTCGCCATAATTTCGCCCGAACTTAATTGAATGATGTTGTGCACTGCTATAGAGACCGCCATGAAACTCGAGCGGGTCTACACGGTCACGATCGACGCGCCGAGCGCGATCAATTTCGCCGCGGACAAGCTCCGCCAGGTCGAGGCGGAGCTCCACCGGAAGTATGTCGGCCGGTGTTTCATGGGCGCCTGCATCCTGCGCATCCTCCGCTGCCTCGACGTCGGGGCGTGCCACGTCGTCAGCACAAACAACAGCGGCGACATCTACATTAATGTCCGCTTTGTTGCGGAGGTCGTCGTCGTCAGCCGCTGGGACATCCTCACCGGCGTCCGCATCGTCGCCAATGCGCAGCTGCTGGTCGGCGAGGGCGTTCTCCGCGACGCGGCGGGGGCCGTCACCGCCAGCGTCGCCGTCTCGTTCGCGGCGAGCGGCGCCGCGCAGAAGGCGCTCGAGTCGTTCGCCATCGGCCAGCACGTCCCCGTCCGCGTGCTGCTCGTCGAGCACCCGCCGATGCAGGACCGTGTGAGCGTCTTCGGCACGCTGCTCGTCTGCGACCGGGTCGCGCCCGCCTTCCGGCTGCGGGGGTCCCTTGGCCGGGACGCGGGCGCCGAGCTCGGCCCGATGCTCGCCGCCGTCGAGGCCGAGCTCGCGGCGCGCGCGGCGCTCGCCGCGTCCGAGCGCCGGGGCGAGCTCTGGTTCTTCGAGAAGCTCTTGTACGCGTACAAGGATGCCCGGCCCGACGCGGGCGGCCCGCCCGCCCCCGACGCCGCCGCCGACTCGTGGGAGGGCCCGCCCATGCTGCCGGCGCTCGAGGCCGGGGCCGAGACCGCGAGCGTGGTCGACATCGTCCGCCGCGTCGTCGGCGGCGAGAGCGTGACCGTCACCGGGGTCTGGTGCCGCTCGCTCGCCTTCCACCGCTCGTCGCCGCTCGTCGCCCGCGCCCGCGGCGGCGACCCGCCCGCCTCATGGGAGATCATCGACAGCACGCCGCGGGTCGCATTCGCGCTCTTCCTGAAGAACATCCTCGACTTCCTCGCCGCGACGCGCGAGCTCGTCGCCGTCTACAACACCCGCGAGCTCGTCGACAGCCACATCAACCTCTGGAATGTGATGCGCGCGGCGCAGAAGCCGTTCGCCGGCGGCGCGGCGGCGGCGCTCGGCGCGGCGGCGGCGCGGCGGTGACGCCCGCCTGATCGGCACCAGCCCGTGCCCGCCATCGCCCTTCTTTTGGACTACGGCGAGGGCAGCTATAGCCGATGGCGCAAAAAACCAGCAGCGTTGCGGCGGGCGCGGCCCGCAGCATCGGCGCGCAAAAAACGTTCATCGTTGAGAACGCGGGGATTCTCAACCAGGAGATAAAGCTCGCGATTTTATCAATCGTCATGATGGAGATCGGCGCCTCGGTCGTGACCGAAGCCGGGGGGGCGACCAAGGAAGTCAACATCGACCTCGACCGAGTCGCCGAAATCAACGAAGACGTCATCCGCCATATCTACAACGTCGTCGCGGCGCGGCGCGAATCGCTCAGCCAGCCTGCGGGGGGCGGCGCTCCTTCCCGTTAAAGCCGCGCGGCTGTTTTTTGCCGCATATATATAGAATGAACCACGCAACGCAGCTTTTGGCGAGTTATGACCCGGACTCCACCGGGATCAGCGGCGGGTTTGACGAGCCGGAAATCTTCGGCGGATCCCGGGAGGGGTCGCCGACGGACTTCATCTCTGGCCTGCAGCGGTTCCTTGTGCGGCATGGGGGCGGGAGCAGAAAACTTCGCGGGGCTGTCCGCAAGGCCGCCCGAACGACGGTCCTTTTTGTTGGCGGCGACAGTGACGACGACACCGGCGACGACACGGGCGACGCCGACACCGCGGGCGCGGGCGACGCCGACGCGGATGCCGCCGCTGCGGATGCGGGCACGGGCGACGCCGCGGATAGCGACAGCGACACCAGCGACGGCACCAGTGAGGGCACCAGCGAGGGCACCAGCGACGGCACCAGCGACGGCACCAGCGACGGCACCAGCGACGACGACAATGACGCCGCCGACGACGACACCGCCGACGTCGCCGCCGACGTCGCCGGCGGCGATCCAGCCGGCAACGCCAGCTTGAATGACTTTATCGTGGGCGGCGCGAGCGCAAGCCTGAATGACTTTATTGTGGGCGGCGCGAGCGCCGGCGGCGCCGGCGCAAGCCTGAATGACTTCATCGTGGGCGGCGCGAGCGCCGGCGCCGCCGGCGCAAGCCTGAATGACTTCATCGTGGGCGGCGCGAGCGCCGGCGCCGCCGGCGCAAGCCTGAATGACTTCATCGTGGGCGGCGCGAGCGCAAGCCTGAGCGATTTCGTGGTGGCAGCGCCCCGCCCGGACAACCTGGCGGACGAGAGCGCGGACACGAGTGCGGACACCATGGCTGAGCCGGAGGGGCCCATCTGGGACAGCGTGGTCGTTGACGTGGACGCCACTTGAAGACAACCGCGACCCCGAATAGGGATGGCAAGCGGCGCAGATTCTGAGAACATTGTATTTGGCGAGGTCCCGGTCCAGGCCTCGATCAAGGCGGCCGCGCAGGCGACGCCGGCGGAGCTCATCGCGATGGCGCGCAAAATCTGGAAGCAGGTCGCCCGGTCTGGCATCGCCCCCGGCGACGACGCCGGCAACGACAAACTCCTGGAGAAAATCCAGGCGGAGAACAAGGACTTCAACACGAGCTTCCCGATCGTGATCCGATGGATGGTGCAGATGCGGAGGTTCAGCTCCGCCGCGTTTGAAAAATACCTGATGAAGCACGCGACGGCGAAGCTCGACACCCGGCGATCCTTTCTCGAGCTCCAGGCGGAGTACCTGGTCTACGTCTGGCGGGAGGACCACCGCAACCCGGACGAAAAAGTAGTGCGCCGGTACCGCGACTCGATTGTGGAACAGCTCCTCGAGGAGGACAAGGCGTTCCTCGAGCTGCAGAAACAGGTGTCGGAAGAGGTCGCGAACCAGGCGGAAAAAATCGGCCAGGCCCGCCGCGCCCAGCTGCTCGAGTTTCTCCTGGCCCAGAAGGTCGCGCAGGAGGCTGCGCCGCAGTGAGATGGCGCGAGGCGGCGCGAGGCGGCACTACATACGCGCGCGGCCGCGGCGCCCAGCGCGTCGCGGCCACACAGCCGCACGGCGCGGCTCCACGCGGCGCGCCCCGGGGGGCAGCTCGGGCGCGGCGGCGGCCTCCGTGGCCGTGGCCGTGGCTGTGGCCGTGTCGGTGGCCACGCCAACGTCGCCGGCGATGGCATCGGCGGTGGCAGCAGCGGCGGTGGCAGCAGCCGTGGCAGCGGCGTCAGCGGTGGCAGCGGGCGTGTGTGGCCAATAGCCCCGCCGGTACTGTTTCACGAGTCGGAACACCGGCGCGAGCAGCGATTCGAGCTGCGCATTGGGCATGTCGCTGTACCGGACCCGCTCGATATCGTGCCAGCGGACCTCGCCGACCTCGGCCATGGCGCCGATGTCCGGCCGCATCGCGGGCCGCGACGGGTCGGCCCCGTCGAAGTGGGGCTGCCCGGCGAGGTGCGGGTTCGCAATAGCGACATAGTACACGCAGATGTAGCGCGTGCCGCAGCTGACGTAGTTCACCCGGCGCTGGGCGCCGGGGATGAACCGGTAGTCATTTTTTTCAATGCCGGTTTCCTCGCGCATCTCGCGGATGGCGCAAGCAATATCGGCCTCGCGCTCGTTGAGGCGGCGCCCCTTCGGGGCTTCCCACTGGAGGGACCCGGCGCCGCGGGCCGCCATGACGAGGCGGCGAAGGCCCTCGCCGCCGTCGTCGCGCATGAACGTGGTCTGGAACCGGGCGTATTTCTTGTTGTAGTGGATGCGGTTTTCGTGCGTGAGCCACACGCGGTACCACATCTGTCCAAAGTTCAGCGACAGGACGTCGAGCAATTCCTCCTTCGTCATCTCGTCGAGCAGCGCCGACACGGTGCGGCGCCCCCACGACCCGTACCCGCGCGCGTAGCGGCCGTGGACAAACTCCGCAAACGCGTACGTGTACCGCTTGCGGATGAGCAGCGCCTCGGGGCGCCCCGAGGCGGCGTTGTGGCGGCACACGATAACGCCGACCGATTTTTTCACGGGCACCGCCGGGTCCGCACCGGCGGCGGCCATCGCCTCAGACAACTCCATCGTATAACGTCTCAATACGGAGTTCAAATCAGCCTACGCGAGGCCGAGGAGGACTTTGACAATGTCGGTCGCAGTCTGGCCGTTCGCCACCAGGCCAGTCTTCTTCAGCTCCCGGCGCATCTGTGACAGGGATCGCAGATCCGCGAACCGCGGCGTCTCGACCCATATATGCGGGTGGACCTTTGACTCAGAAAATGCGTCCCCGAGTCTGATGCGGAACAGGGACAGCTCTGGGAACTCGGCGTGCAGCACACCCTGCACGAAGACCCGCCCGTCCGCGAGAAACACGGGGCCGTCCGCGACTTTGAGGATCAGCCTCGCCACGTCCCGGAGGGTACCGCGGTGCCCGCCGGAAAGAGGCGCCGTCGGGCCCGACATCAAGTACGTGACCAGCGTCGAGAACGAATAATGCGTGGGTCCGTCGACGCCCTCGATGGCGCGCATTAATTCGTCCAGGGCGGCCTGGCGATTCTTTATAACTTCGTCGATACTTGCGACGCTCGCGACGCTGCCCATGCTGCCCATGCTGCCCGTGACGCTGCGGGCGCTGCCCGTGCCGCTGCCCGCGCTGCCCGGAACACCCACGTCGCTCCCATCGCTGCCCATGTCGGCGAAACTTGCGTCGCTGCTGTCGCAGCGACGCAGGTCGTCATATATCTCTGCCATGGTATATGGAGTAAAAAAACATCCGGCAGTGTTTGGATTGGTTGTATACGCGGATGGATCACGCGATGCCTCCACGGGCAAGTAAGGCGACCGGCGCCGCGAGTTCCGCCGCGGTTGGCGCCGCGAGCTCTGCCGCGATGGCCCAGTTTTCTTCGCCGCGCAATCTTCTGTACCTGCGTTCCGCGTTTCGCACCGGCGACGCGGCCGCGCTCGAGTGGGCGGCCCGCGTCCGCCGGCTGCCCGGGCCGCCGGCGGACCTCTGGGCGGAGGTCCGCGGCCTCAACCGTGGATTTGTTGCGGCCGCCGCGAGAACCGCCGGGCCAACACCAGTGGTGGCCGCCGTGGCCGCCATGGCCGCGGCCGAGGAGCCCCTCCACATGCGGATGTTCGAGGAAGACAGCCTCCATTCGCTGAACGACGACACGACGGTCGCCGCGCTCGCCGACGAGTCGGACGCGCCCTGGAGCCGCGGCGACCCCGACCGCAGCGGCGCCGAGGCCACCGCCGAGTACTGGAGCGGCGGGCTCGGGGCGCTGCCGCCCCGGCTGATGCGCCGCGAGACGATCCCCTTCTGGCAGCGCGGCGGCCGCGGCGGGTACGAGCACGACATCGGCGAGACCCTCGGCGACGCTCCGTCGGAGCTCGGCAGCCAGGTGCGCAGCGTGCGGCGCGACGTCGGGCGCCGCAGCGGCCACGGCCACAGCCGCGCTTGAGCGGCTTAACCGCAGAGAGCTGTTTGAGGGTCTGGACACAAAAAATATGGCTGCGCGCATACTCACACTCGCTGAAAGACGAGCTCACCATAGAGGCCGAGCCAGCGCCGGTCGCCCCGCGTGAGGAGGGACGCGAGGTCGCGGCTGCGAGCCTCGAAGTCGGGGAGGAAAGTCGTGATCTCGGCTTTCGAGCGCAGCTCGAACCCCCTGGCGGCAAACTCGGCGGTCAGCTGTGTCGTGTTGACGAGGTACTCCTCGTAGTATTGGCCCTCGCTGAACGGGAGGAGCACCCCGATACGCTGCCCCGCGGGCTCGAGCGTCTCGGCGCTGTACAGGCGCTTCAGCGAGTACTTCCGCGTCGGGGGCGTCCCCTCGAACACGTCCCACGTCTCGCCGGGCGCGACGCCGCCCTCGGCGAAGGCGGCGTGGACAGCCTCGCCGACGAGGACGGTGAGGACGACCGTCCCCCCGACCTTCACGACGCCCCGCGCGAGGCCGGCGAAGTTGCGCATCGCGGCGAGGTCGGCGAGGAAGTAGTGGACGGCGAGGTTGCACACGAGGGCGTCGGCCGCCCCCGGCGCGAGGCCGAACGTCCCGAGCTTGGCGACCGTCTCCCCGAAGGGGTCGTTGGCGTCCGCGGCAAGGACGTGGATCGTGGTGGCCGTGCGCCCGGCGCGGCGGCGGGCGTGGCTGTACTTGCGCCGCACGAGCTCGGAGAGCGCGGCGCGGTCCTGGTCGACCGCGACGAGGTGCGCGACCTCCGCGTCGAGGTACCGCCCGAGGTCCTGGCCCTTGCCGGCGCCGATGTCGACGACCCAGCCCGCGTGCTTCAGCGCCGCGATGCGCTGGGTCTTGACGAAGCTGATCGCCCCCGTCTGCGCGCTGTACCGCCCCTCTTTCGGCCGCATGAAGTAGTCGAGGGCGGGGCCGTCCCAGAGCTGGGACGCGGGGAAGGGGTCGATGTTGTTGGTCCACACGAGCTCGGCCGTCGCCGCGTCGTTGCCGAAGTAGCGCTTCGTCGCGAGGTCGCGGGCGCGGTCCTCGCGCACCCGGACCAGCTCCCAGCCGACCGTCGGGCTCCCGCCGCCCGCCGCGGGGCAGCCCCCGCCGCAGCGGAGCTCGACGACCTTGCCGTCGATCTCGGCCGAGGCTTCCGGGTGCCAGTACAGGTACGCGAGGGGGACGTCGCTCGGCGAGAACTGGATCGGGAAGTACGTCGCGGCCGCCCGCTTCGCGGCCTCGTCGCCGAACAGCTCGCTGTATCCCGGGCAGCGGTCGAGGCCCAGCGCCGCGAACAAATCGGGGCTGATCCCGACGAAGAGGAAGTGGAGCCGCCGCCCCGGGCGGTCGACGAACGGCGGGGTGCCGAGCGCCCCCGGCGGGGCGCGCCGAGCAAGCATGTCAATCGTGTTGTGCTCCGGCGGCTTCCACTTGTAGCTCTCCGTCGTGCCGTAGGACTTGCCGGGCTCGACGAAGATCAGGCCGTCGGTGTGGTACGGGCGCGGGGATTCGAGCACGCCCCGGATCTCCCGGGCGAGGTCCGCGGGCGTCCGGCCC
>Ga0315904_10007295_pt1 | contig 14881 bp, 7 predicted proteins | sample LakEriMetagenome_6_FD_203529 | JGI IMG/M metagenome (GOLD analysis project Ga0315904, IMG submission 203529) | Freshwater fungal communities from buoy surface, Lake Erie, Ohio, United States - Buoy 12 MA120 | ecosystem: Environmental > Aquatic > Freshwater > Lake | place: USA: Lake Erie, Ohio... | reverse complement strand
TGTTTTATTTTATACTATAAATATAGTAATTCTAGATTAAATGGCAACATCTATAAGTCTAGAAAAAGATAATAAAAATTTGGAAAAGGAAGCAAATTATAATAAACGTCAGTTTTGGCCATATCAACGTTTTTATAGCAAAAATAATAATACAGCAAAAAAAACAATACAACAATCTGCAGGTTCTGCAGGTGTAACAGGTGTGATAGGTGCGGCAGGTGCTAGATTATCTAATATGAAAACTTACACAAACATTGAATCAAAAACAAAACAAGCAAAACAAACAAAACAAACAAAACAAACAAAACAAACCAAAAAAATATTTCATTTAGTAAATAATAAAATTATAACTGATAAGGCATTAATAAAACGTTTATCTAGTATTTATATTCCGCCAGCATATAAAGATATAGTAATAGCAAAATCTGCAAATAATAAAATACAAGCTATAGGAACTGATACACGTGGGCGGCGACAGTATATATATAATTCTAATTTCATTAAACATCGTAATGATAGAAAATGGGATGATATACTAGAACTAGCTAAAAAGATTACTGCTATTGAAAATGATAATCATGCAATGTTGCAATCCTTAGGCCGGAAACAACTTAATGAATGGCAATATCCAGATGATTTCATACCAATAATTGTTTATATGCTACGAACATATCATTTTCGAATAGGTAATGAAAGATATGCAGATATGAATAATTCATATGGTATAACAACATTACGTAAAGAACACATAAAATGGGATTCTAAAATACCAAATAAATTTAAAATAGAATTTATTGGCAAAAAAGGCATTCTAAATTCAATGTCTGATGAAAATGCATTAATGACCCGATTACTAGGTAATCTTTGTGATCATTGTCATAATAGTGGATATTTATTTAAATATAAAAATCCAAATAGTGGAAGTTATGAGTTTATAACACCGGAACATATACAGGCATTTTTTCAGGATAAATATAATTCATATATAACACCAAAAATGTTTAGAACTTGGTATGGTAATTATCATTTATTAGTTGCATTACATAATTTATTTCAAAATGGTGAAATACGCCATAAATTAAAACAAAATGAAAAAAATGAAATCATACGTAAATGTAGTGAACACGTTTCTAGCAAATTAAACAATACACCTAGCGTTAGTAAACAATCCTATATCGATAATAAAATTCTAGATGTTCTAATGCGAAATCCATATCGATTATCTAGCCAAATACCCAATACAGATGAAGGCCGGCACCGATTCCTCTATAAAATCATTACACGATTAAGACATACACCTTAAGCCAGTAAATAACCCAGTAAATATTTTATAAAAACAATTTATTATTTTTCACAGTCAATTGATTTATTTCATTTTCGGTAAAACTATTTTGGTGTTTGTAATGTCTCGATAGATGCTTTTAATTTTAATGGTGTATCTGTTATTTTTACACCGCAATAATCTTTTGGTGTGCTGTTAAAATCAATATTTTTATAAATTCCATTATCTATTGCAATTTTAAGAAGTAATTTAAATGAATTCCAGAATTCGGGTTCATGTCCTACGGATTTGGTCATAAGGTGTGCTAATTCATGAATAGCTACAAAGGTCATAATATTTTCTTTAACTAGCATTTCACCTTCTTTTTTATCTCGTAAACAGAAAACTATTTTTTCACCTTTATTAACTGAATAAGATGTATATTTGGCATCTGGTGTGGTTTCACTAAATGCATCAGGATTAAAATTAGATATAAGTCGTGATATATCATCTTGAAGTTTATTTTTAATTTGACGTTCTAGTTCTTGTGTTGCACTATTTCCACCATCTTGACCTTGTATTAAATCTCTTTTATTTTTATTTACTTCTTCTATACTTTGTGATTCTTTAGTAATATCATTTTTAACATATTTATCATAAATTTTCTCATAACCTGCCGTTTTAATAATATCTATTAGTTTTTCTAATTTTAATGATATCTTTGCTAGTAAATCAGCAGCATCCTGTTTATCTTCTAGATTACGCACTAAATAAGATTTACCATTTATATTAGATTTAACCATAATCACATCATATGAATACTTTTCAAAATATTTGTAAATAATTATAATTAATGATATTACAATAATTAATGACACAAAATCAAAATCCATATTTATTAATTAAATAATACTTCTAGTATATTTAAAGATAAAAAGTATCCTTTAACCAGTTTTGAATTTTTAAGAAAATCCTAAATCAATTAAGGGATAGTACCATAACTAAAACTTTTTACAATAAATTACTGCTAGTTATAAAACTTGGAAAGAAATGCAAAAGTAAATAAAGTAAATATAATAGATAATAAAAACCAAATATATAATAGAAACTATTCTATATAAGAATATAAGAATATAACAATGGAAGGAAATAATATATGTTCTTCGCTAAATTCACTTTCAATTATCAAAGTAATTATTCGTATTCATAATAAAAATGAAAATGAAAATAAATTTATTTTTGTTGGTTCCCGGTCAACATTTATTAAAACTATCCTAACAAAATTAGAAAAGAATCAAAAACTTACTACCAGTGAACACAAGGAACTAGAAAAAGCAATACCATTTTATGAAAAAAAATTTGGTAATCTAGAATCATATAATATTTTCTTTATATACAAATATTTTGAAGAAAATCTTAGTATTTATCATTCTAGAATCATAATATATGAAACAATTAAAGAGAAATTAGGAAAGATAATAAATGTAAATGATTATTTACCTGATAATATTTTATTATACAAATATTCACGTAATATGGATTATAAACAATATGTAAAACTCATTAATTATATTTTTGAAGATTCACCTGAACTAGAACTAGACTCTAGTGATTTTTTTAATAAACTCTTTAAAATAACATTTCTTACAAAAGATTCATTAAACACACAACTAAAAACTATTCTAGCAAATAAATATAAATCGCTAGGTAATGAAATTGTTCCATTTTTAAATCAAGATAAATATACATATGAAAATTGTCTTAATAACGACGATATTTTACATTTATTATTAAATACACCAATATTATTAAGTCAGAAATATAATTATCAACTTAGTAATAAACAATATTCTTATTTTGGATATCAAAATATTGATGAATTAATTACTTTAGCAAAAAGTGGAACAGAAAAAGATAAAAAACATCTAAAAGAAGTTGAATCAAAATTTTTTATTGAAGATAATATTAATTCTAGCAATACTACATCACTTTATTTTAATCTTGAATATTATGGAAAAACACGTAATAATGAATATTTTATTATTAGTCAAAAAGAATTATCAAATTTTATATCTAGCAAACCTCTTTTAAAATATTATTTTCCAGAAGATGAAATAATCAAACCTAATAATGATTCTATTCAAATTTATAATATTACTAATACTAAATTTAAATTACATACTATCAATAAACAAATTTATAATAATGATATATTAGTAATACAAGATTGTTTTTGTCGTAATATAATTTTTGATTCTCTTAGTGAACAATTGCTAACAAAATATACATTAGCTAATCTATATAATAATCTAGCAACCGATTATTATCGCCCAGTTATTAAATATATTAGTGATGGTGAAGTAAAATATATTAAACTCAATAAAAAATTTATGTTAAATCATTCATACCTTGAAACAAACAAATTAATTATTAATACAGATACAATTTTTCGTAGTAATAAATTTATTCAACCTGGTATGGACTTTATACAATATAAATGGCGTATTTCTAAAACGGAAATATTAACTGTTAATTTTTATGAAAACGGATATAGCACAATCTATTTTGATAATGATAATAATATTAATCTAGATAAAAAATTATTCACTTATTTACAATTAGTAAGTGTTACTATAAAAACATTCAAAAAAATTATAAATGCTAGAAATCTAAAATTACCTAATATTAGTAATATATTTAATGAAAATGCAGAAACAATAAATTATTCAAAATTATTATCTGGTAACATTATTATAAATACACATCTAGATACTGAAAAATTACAAACAAAAGAAGAAGCAAAATATGAACTAGAACGCAAATTAAAAGATGATAAAGGCAAAGATGATAAAGGCAAAGATGATAAAGGCAAAGATGGTTCTAGTATAGCATCTATTGATGTTAGATTATTAATATCTAGAATACGAAAATATATGAATATGTTTCATCATTTTATAGTATTAAAAACTATTACTACAAATACAATTAAATTCTTTTATAAACAAGTTAATAATTTTTATAGTGATATTAGCATTGCTACTTTTCTAAAAAATAGTTTTAAATCAGATGAAGAACGACAAGATAAAAATATTATTGCAGAAGTTATAAAAAAAGCTAGCTATATATTCTATACAACAGAAACCGCAATTAAAAAGATTCTAGAAAATCTTGATAACTTTACAATTAAATCTAATGAACAACTTTTATATGGAATTGAAATTGAAATGAAAATTACTACTGATGGTAAATTAGATATTTATATTCAAAATATTGATAAATATTATAATGTTCGTCTTATTTTATTTTATATTAAAACAATATTATCACAAATTTCACATGATATTGAAACTGGAATTATTAATGATTCTGAACAATCATATCTAGATGAGATAACAAAAAAACATACTAAATCACAATCAATTATTAAAAAAAGTCGAAATGTTAATCAAAATGTTAATCAAAATGTTGATCAAAAGGTTGATCAAAAGGTTGATCAAAAGGTTGATAAAAAAATAAGAAAAGACCAAAAACAACTTTTAAATAATCTAGATGATATAGATATAGGAATAGATTTAGATAATTTTGATGATATTGATATAGATATTGGTAATATTAGTCTAGATGTATCAAATAAACTAGATACTGCAGAAATAAATTATGACCTAAATCTTAAAGATTTATCCCGTCTAATTCAATTAGAAGGTAAAGCTAATGGTTCTGACATAATTGAATCTAGTAGTAGTTCAGATTCTGATTCAAACAAAGAATTTAGAAATCTAGAATTAGCAAAGTTAATAGGTAAAAATAAGAAAATGACATTCACTGATTATATGAAACAAATGCGTATTATGTATGATAAAGCATTATTTGCACCAGATAGTTCCGGTAGTGCACCCTATAAATATAGTACTGATTGTCAAGCAAGTAATGCCAAACAACCATATATTGTATCAGAACGTGATATTCAAAGTTATGATGATCCTGAAGCATTTAATGGTTATCTTAAATATCGAGGTAATTATTACATTTGCCCTCGTATTTGGGATTATATGGCAAATAAACCTATTTCAGTTCGTAAATTTATTGAAAATGGATTAAAAAGTCCATATAGTAAAGGAACGTATATTCCACCTGAAACACGTGGTAAAATAGAATTAGATGAAAAACATACAGTAATTATCAGAAAACCAACAGGTGGTACAGAATGGGAAGAACATAATAAATATCCAAATTGGCCAAATGTATTAAAAGGTACAGAAAAAGAAGCATATCCTTATTTAATGATGGGTAAAAATCATCCTCAAAAATTATGTGTGCCATGCTGTGGTTCCAAGAAACCAGAAGATTATGATCCAAATAAACGTGAAATTCAGCAGATTTTAAAACCAATTGCTAGTAAAGCTTGTCGTCAAAAATATGAAGAAGATCAAAGCAAAAAGGAAGAAGCCATGCCGGCAGGGGAAGCTAATAATATTTTAATGTGCAGTAATACGATGGAATATTTCTATATAACAAATGAATCATTCGATGTGGAAAAATGCCGTTTTGGGCTTTTACCTAAAAATTTGGATATAATGTTAAATAATCATCAAAATCTATTTCTTAAGAATCAGCAACTTCTAGATAATAGTAATTTATTTTTAAGAATAGGTATTGACCATAATAAGAAAGAAAATATTCTAGAAAGTTTTGCAGTTATTAGTAGTCTTCCCCTAGCTGGTTTTAAAAAATTAATTGTTGATAAACTAACCCCTGAAGTATTTATAAATCTAAATAATGGTGATTTAATTGATATTTATACATCAAACAATATATTACCTAATAGTTTAACAGATTATGAACGTTTTGAAAAGTTTATGACGCAATACCAATTATTTTTTAATATTCTAGATATTGATTATAAAATATTAGATGATTTAAAATACAAAGATATTGAATTATTAAATATTCAAATTGACGATAATACTAAAATACAAAATTATATAACAAATGCAATATCTAGTAAAATAAATAAACCCTCAATAGGAATAGCACCTTCTGATGATTTGCAAAATTTGAAAAAAGTTATTATTGCCTATAAAATATATTCTGCATTTTATAATTATTTAGGACATATTCTAGATGACAATGAATATAAAAATTATACACATTTTATAGATCTATTTTCACAATCTATTGAATGGCTTAATAAAGAAGGTGTGAATATATTGATATTTGATAAAATAGCTGGTAAATTAATGTGTAATCCTTATAATGATATTCACAGGTCAAAGTTTGTAATTCTAATTCAAGAAGAACCACATCATTTTGTTCCTGTTGTTCATATAACTAGTAGTAATAAAGGTAAGAAAATATGGAATGGTATTTTTCAATATAATAAAGTTAATATTAATGATTATACATATAACTATTTTGAAAAACTAATAGGAAATAAAAAATTATTAGATCTTACACGTGCACGGGAAAATAACCTATTAAATTTAACAATTCTACATTCTAGCATATGTAAATATCAATATATTAATAATACTAATGAATTTATAACAGAATTGGAAAATAATGATATTAAAATAATTAATCAGATTGCAGGAACAACAAGCCAAGTGGAATTTATTAAACTTGAAGATATATATGATAATCTAATAATTCCTATTTATCCTATTGCTATATCCGCACGCAAACTTACTTCTAGATTCAAAATAATAGAAAATACCGATTTAGTGGATATTGAGAAATATATTTCATTAAAAACACTTCTAAAAGCTAAACTAGCACAATATGGATATCGTATTTCTAAAATTTATTACGATGAAAATGCGGGGTTATTCAATAGTATACAATTCGTAAATAACCTTATTGTTCCTATAAAACCACTAGAATATAATATTACTAACAAAAATAAAATAATTGATACACTTATAGAACACGGCGAATTAAAAGCAAAAGATGATACACGTATTAATGGCATATTTAAACAAATATATTTTAATTTTCAACTCGAAATGAATCCTTCTAAAGACATTGTTAATCTACATAATACCATCTATAAAGATTTCATTTATAATTACTTCAAATTTGATTTTAGTCGTATCTTACAAGAAAATAGTGTTCGTAAATTAAAAGATGATATACACGGTTATATTAGTAAATTTAATAAAAGCAGTGATAAATATCAAGAAATAATTGATCGAATTATAAGCAATATTATTAGTATTATGCAACCAAACATTAATCCATCTAATAAAGAAGATATTAGCAAAAATACTATTAGTAATCCTAATGATAGTAATCCTAATGATAGTAATCCTAATGATAGTTCTTTCATAAAATTAAAAGTATGTAGTAAAACAAAAAAAACAGGTGGCAAATGTGATAGCCGGTTTTGTAGTTATAATGAGGCAACAAAACAGTGTCATTTAAATATGAATAATAATCAATTAGAATATTTTGCATACTTGCTAGCAAATGATTTAATGAATAATAAAATGGAATTTATAGAGATAATGAATGGTTCTTTTATTCCAGAATATAATATGAAAAATAAAATATTTCGCAATCCGGAAGAAATTATTTTAAATGTTAATGAATTGACAGGAATAATTGAAAAAGGTATTTATTCAAAATATAAGAAAAAATTAACTATAAATGAATTTTTACTAGAAGAAGATGAATACATATTTAATAAAGATGATTATGCTTTACTAGAAAAAACCAATCTAGAACAGTTTAAGAAGATTATGAATAAGGTTATACCGGAATTAGTTGATTTAAGTATTAAAAATATATATATGGATGATAAGATTTTCACAACACCATTTGATAAAACTGGTAAATATGACCATGGAAGCAATATAGGACATTGTGTATTACCATTTTTTGATAAAAATAAACACAAATTTGTTTATCAATGTGTTCCTCGTACTGGCGGATTAATGTGTCCTACAAAAGTAGATTTTCAACGTAAACCAGATAAATGGGGATATTGTCCTGAAAAAATAGAAGATACTAAGCGGGATTTAAAAGTAATTGATATTGAAACAGTAGGTGGTAATGAATATCATGCAGGACGATGTAATTTTCCATTTGTAAATAAAGAAACAATAAATAAATATAATTTGAAAGAAGGAAAAGAAGATATTCTAGATATTGATGATAATAGACATAGTATTTATAAATTAAAATATGATTGTATAGAAAATAAAGCAGAACAATTTAAATGGTGCCCTTTAAAACCCACAAATCCTAATCCAATAGGTTATATAAGAAAATCTAAAAAAAATTTAGCAAATGCAGGACAAATAGAAAGTGAAGGAGATTTATTACGTGCAGCAGATAAAATTGAAAAAGTAAGATTAAATAAATGGTATAATGGTAAATTAAGTTTAAATGGTTTACTAACAAAGAAATATCAAAAAGGATATTGTGAACCACCACCAAAAACTAAAAAATTAAAACGTGACGCAAATATTCCAGAAAAAGAAATCAATCAAGATATAAATACACCTGATGGTAATACAACAAAAAACAATGAAATAACACTAGATAATTATATTCCTAATAATTGTAGTACAAGTATTACACCATCTAAAGGCGGTTATAAACGTGAGCAATTATTTGATTTTGGAAGAAATCATTTGAAAATACCATATAGTTTAATGTTAAAACCAGATAGCGATATTATTCTAGATAAAGGTGAATTATGCCGATTGATAAATACCAAATTTCGTGAATTTAAAACACGTGGTGAACAAATATCAGATCTAGATAAAGTTAAATCATATCAAAAAGATATAGACAATTGTGAAAAAGGAGAAAGTAAAGGTGGTTATGATTTGAAAGAATTAAAAGAATTAGCTATTAATTATTTTGATATAAATGAAACAAAAGCAAAAGAAATGACAAAACCCGAAATATGCACCTATATACGTAATGAAATAAAACGTATTACATCCGGCGGTGAACTTATAGAAAAAGATTTTACTGATAAACAACAATATAAAATAATAGATGGTCAAGGTATACAATCAGGTATATATCCAGGTGATATTGAATTATGCAAAGAAACACCTAATCGTGGCGGATTTAATAGTAAAAAAATTAAACAAATTGCAAGAGATAATTTTAATATTGATACCGAACACAAACATAAAGACACAATATGTGATGAAATTAAAGAAAAAATTAAAGAAAAGAAAATAATCGGATTAAAAACATTAGGCAACGGCAAACGTGCAACAAAATTAAGCATTTCTCGATTAGGTAAAATAGATAATAACAATAAAGAAGATCTAGATATCGATCTAGCAGAATTTGATATCGATTTTAATAATATATCCATTAAAAAAAATCCAAATAACATTACAAATAATAAATCAATAAGCACACTGCTACCTAAAACTATTGATAATGAAGACTAACCAGATCTGAAGATTTTTCTAACATATTTCTATTTGTTATCGTAATTTTTTATTCTTTTTATTCTTTATTTATGTAAAGTTTTACATCTAGGTGGTAATATAATTTATTTAATATAAAATTATATTAGTATAATTACACTAACGGAAAATGGAAAATACTATTATAAAAGATATAAATAAACAATTATCATTACTAGAAGATGCATTTTATGATGGTATTGATTGCCAATTACAATATCATTCTGATATAAGTAATTTTTCACATCAAATGAATAACATTATTAACAATATTAGAAAATTATTAAATAATAACTATATATCACCTTCACAACCACAACCACAACCACAACCACAACCACAACCACAACCACAACCACAACCACAACCACAACCACAACCACAAAATATTAATTATTTACAATTAGATAAAATTAGCAAACTAGAATAGGATAAATATGAATATATTAAATTATAACTAAAAATCTAATTCTGGCAGATTTGCATATTCTTCAGCTTCTAGTTCTTCCATTGTAGAATATTTTATAGGTATGTATTTTGAAATGCGTGCGGTTGAATTGTCAATAAATTCTAAATCAGATACAGGTTGTTTTATTCTTAATTTTGCTTCTAGAATAATTTCAACAATATCATTAAGTAATGGGCTAGTAGTATTTAATTCTCGAACTTCGCCTGTTCGAATATTCATAATTTTACACCTTTTAAATTGATATATTTCTTGACGTGTCTTTTTATATGTTCTTTCTAAATATTCATCATATGCATCATTCATTTCATTGCTTAACTTATCTGTTTCGATAACCATTTTATTCCATATCCACGCATATAATGATAATTGTATCATATGTTCAATACTTAATGAACCAACACATTTAAACTCCCATATTGTATCGGGTGTTATACAATCTAGCCGACCTCGTAATTTAATATCATTATAAATGTTATGATTAAATTTATAAAAACTATTTCCACTATAATAATTAGAACCTAATTCAAATTCAAACTGACATTCTGACACAATATCTATATTTATTTCTCTTGCTAGATTACTATGACATATAGCAACTGCTTCCGGTCGTAACCAATTATATTCAGTAATCTGTCTTAATTTATAATTGTATCCTTCATTTGCAGATAAAAAAATATTACCTAAGAATAACCAGTCTGAAATATCACCTCTCCACGAATCCACCAATTTTTTAATATATTGCATTATAAAACTATTACGATCATTATAACGATCATTCTTACGATCATTCTTATTACTCTGTAAAAGCTTATATTTCAAATAATTCCATAAATAATTATCACATGAATCTACATTAAAATACATTGGAACATGGTGATTTGATATCTGGTCTGATATCTGGTCTGATATCTGGTCTGATTGTATTACTTTGGTTTTTGCATTGTGATTAGAAAATAATAATGCTGGTATAGTTATACCATTTATATCTGAAACTTGTTCATATGTTCGTGAACTCGTTTTAATATCATTTGCAATATCTGCCGTTGTTGAAATATTTGGTAAACTAATAGTAGTTGTAATTTGGCTAATTAAATCGCCTATTTTGCTCAATGTTGCTTCATCTATAAACTTAATCAAATCGGTAATTGATTTATCATGTGATGAATGTATATCATTTTTAATTAATGGTTGAATATTATCAATATTTTTATTTGTATTTGGTGATATTTCATTATGTCTTTGTAATTGTATAAAACCACTCTCAGCCATTTGACTATGCGTCATTTTTAAAAATGGCAATGCAGAATATAAATCAATATGCTCAACTATTACTAATTGTTGAGATGCACGAGTTGCAGCAACATATAACAAATTTGGACATATTTTTGTTGTTGTATGTATATCTTTTTCCTTAAATATTTTATAGTACGATGCATCAAAACCATATACTACAACAAACGCACGTTCCCGACCTTTTGATTGATGAATTGTCGTAAAAACAACCTTATCCTTTATAACACGTTCATCCAGTTTAGCATCTTCACTAGTCGGCACAAAACATAAAATCCCCGCAGAAACCAAGGCATTTTCTAACTCTTTAATTAAAACAGCACTACAATTTTTAATAGATGGTGCTAGTATAAATATATCTTCTGCAAGTAATTCCCTAGTTGTTATCTTATGTATAATCAAATCTGATATATATTTTGAAACTTTTTCATATGGATATTGCACCCAAACTACAGGAACACCATTTTTAATAGCTTTTATACGATCATTCACACCAAATAATACATGGTTTACAAAATCTGCTATGGGCTGTGTAAGACGATAAGAAGTATTTAATGTTAGACGCATCAATGGCTGATATCCTGTAAAAATTTGATCTCCTAATGTTAAAAATCGTTCATCTGCACCTTTAAACCCATAAATACCCTGAAAATGATCACCCATTATTCCAATTTGCACTTTTCTTTTCAAGTCATAAATAAATTTATAAATAAATTCAAAATAAAGCGGTGTCATATCTTGTATTTCATCAATAATAATTATATCAAATGGAATTTCTGTTACAGATTTATTTAAAGGTTTATTTTTACGCAAAATTTCCTGCATTAAATCATCAGTATATGCATTATAATCATAATGGGAACAAGCTAAACCATGATATGTTAAGATTTTTAAATTTGATAATTTATGTTTTTTTACCTTCTTTTCTACTTCTAATTTCAACGCCCGATTATATGTAATCTGTAATATTTTCTTATTTGAACACTGTGAAGCTATACCTAGAATTGTTGTTGTTTTACCAGAACCCGCAACAGCATTTACCGATACATTATGTCCTTTACGAATAGCATCTATTATTAACTGTTGTTCTAGCGAAGGTATAAATAATATATCATCCATTTTAACTAAAGATTTTTTTCTAGTAAATTTACTAATAGGATTATTTATATCACTCCTTTGTTTAATAATCTCTAGTTTAGATGTCATTTTTATATTTAATTTATTTTATATTCTAGAAGATTCTTTTTATCCCTTAATCTGTTATCCTTATAACCGGAAAAGATGATTTTAAGAATCTTTGAACGGTTAAAGGATAGGTATTTAGACACATATCCGAATTAGAATGGAATACAGTGGGAAACCACAGGTTTTCTTCGATATCCGTATAATCGAAAAAGATGATTTTAAGAATCTTTGAACAGTTAAAGGATTGCATATCCTTCCAAGGGTACTATATACAGTACCATAGCTAATACTTTTTATAGTAAATAACATCTAATTATAAAACATGGAAAGAAATGCAGGATATTAGACAATTTAGAAAAAAATTATTAAAAAAATGAAAATTAAAAAAAAATGTACCCAACACATTATCAAAATGGCAACTGTTGCATCTTGGTATATTAACAGGTGCGATAGCATTAATTGTATTTATTGTTCAAAATATTTTGATGAATCTACTTGGACACATTGTGAGATTCAACATGATTGCTGTTGTGAATGTGCTTCTTGTGAAGGTAATTTTTGGTATTTTCATAATCATACCTTTGAAGAGTTGATTCATGATTTCTTTAATGATACCAGTCAAAAAATTATTATTGAATGTACTACTTGTGTTAATAGCTTTATTGAAAATGTTAAGAACAATATTGTACCTGCAAATGCAAATGATGAATTTAAGCGTCTCTTTTCATATGGATGTTATATGAAGTATTATATTCTTAATCTTATTGAAAACCAAATAGTTTCAATTGATGTAAATACTTTATTTAATGAGGCTTCTGATGATACTATTATGTATTTTATGAAATATACCTATAACAATATGACATATGTCAATCACAATATGATTTATGCATATAGTATATCACTAGATTCAAGACTTAAAAATCTTTACCATGCAAATAGGTTTCAAGTTCTAGATAGACTATATGATTTAGGAATATACAATACAACAACATGTTCTAGTAAAAGTATTGTTTCATATTTAATATTTCACAATTCACTAATTACTGAAAATCTAACACGTCATCTTAACAAATATTATGGTGTTGATACAATTATAGAAACATTTATTGATCTTGGTGTTGATACAATTATAACAACACTGGAACAAATTAAGCCTACACCAAAAATATCGTTGGATGATCTTCCGACTTCGATTTCTACGCTTAATGTTTCTACTGAACCTATTTTTGAATCAGCATCTAGACCTTTTCCAACTAAGCTTGAAACACTTTATTGCTTGCCAGAATATAATACTACTACTGTAAATACAAATGATATTGATACATCAATCGAAAACTCCAAAACAATATTTAAGTCTCTAGAACAATTTGTAAAGCATCAAGACATGCATATAACTGATGCAATCCAACAAGCAATACAAGATAACTCTTCACTTAATAATTTGAATCATTTTGAACCAAGTCTATATCAATATACAGTATCACGCCTCACTAGCATATTCAGTTAAATTTTTAATTCAATATTATTTTTTTTATCCCTTTACAGGAATTTATCTATGGTTAACATTATAATCTATGTGTAAATTAGAATAATTATTTATGTCATTCACTAGAAGTAAAAAGGCACCTTGTGAGATTTGTAGCAAAAAACAATTATCAAAAAAATCTAAATTATATAAACTGAAAAGTGGGAATACTCATTTAAGAAAATATTTACCAGCAGATGATAAATTAATTGAATTTAATGATGTTAAAATGAAACCAGAAATAGTATATCTAGAAGGATTAAAACCAAATACTACATTCTTTTATTTTGCCACTAATCCAAGAGACTTTACATTACCTATACTAAAATTTGTAGATGCATATGATAAATTACAAAATAGTGGTGTTAATAGAACAAGTGCAAATGGAAAGGCTGAAGTATTGATAGGTTGTCCACAAATATATCTAGCAGAAGATGGAAATATATATTCTCGACATTTTCATATAATTTATTGGAATAAAGCAAATAAACAATGGGGAACAACGATATATACACATCAAATCTTTTGTAATGTTAATAAATCTTTTGTTAAAAAAATGTTGAACAATCCTAAAGTAGTTATTCTAGATGCACTTAGTGAAGATATGTTCACACAAAATCATATCCCCGGTGCAATCAATCTTCCTGCATCTCATAAATGGACTTTATCCGAAATAACTGCTAGATTACCTAAAGGCACTAATACAACTACAC
>Ga0315904_10007294_pt1 | contig 14882 bp, 12 predicted proteins | sample LakEriMetagenome_6_FD_203529 | JGI IMG/M metagenome (GOLD analysis project Ga0315904, IMG submission 203529) | Freshwater fungal communities from buoy surface, Lake Erie, Ohio, United States - Buoy 12 MA120 | ecosystem: Environmental > Aquatic > Freshwater > Lake | place: USA: Lake Erie, Ohio... | reverse complement strand
AATTGCCCGCGCGGCCTGTTCGGCATCGACCACCGGCTTGGTCACGCCGCGCTTGCGCACGGTAGTGGCATAAACGTGCGCGCAATCGGCCACCGCGTCAGCCAGCGTGTCATAGACCCGCGCCCGTTCCAGCACGATGTCCGCGCCGGCTGCGGCGGGGCCAGCCGAGGGATTGGGCCAGCCATCGCGCGGGGCGACCAATCGCAGGTCGGTCAGCCCGAAATTGAGCATGGCGCGGGCCGCCTTGCCGATGTTCTCGCCCAGCTGCGGGCGGACCAGGACGATGGCGGGCTGGCGGTCGGTCATGGCCGTCTCAGTTCTTCCCGGCATCCTGGACTGCGCTGGCAAATTCCTCGAAATCGCGGGCTTCGCTGAAATCGCGATAGACCGAGGCGAAGCGGATGTAGGCGACCGAATCGAGCTGGCGTAGCCCGTCCATTACCATTTCGCCGATCTGCTTGGCGCTGACTTCGGCATCGCCCAGGGTTTCGACCTGGCGCTGAATGCCGGAAACCAGCTGGTCGAGCCGCTCCTGCCCGATTCCGCGCTTGCGGCAGGCCAGGGCGACCGATTGCTCGATCTTGGCGCGGTCGAAGGGTTCGCGCTTGTCGCCCGATTTCACGACGGTGATCTCGCGTAGCTGGACGCGTTCGAAGGTGGTGAAGCGCGCGCCGCAGCCTTCGCACTGGCGGCGGCGGCGGATCGCGGTGTTATCCTCGGTGGGCCGCGAATCCTTTACCTGGCTATTGTCATGCGCACAAAATGGGCACCTCAAGGGCGCAGCCTCTTGTACAGCATGAAGCCCGCGCCCGCGAGCAGTCCGATCGGCCAGGACACGACTGGCAGCACGGCCCCGGCGACGGCACCGATCGCCGCACCGGTCAGCACCGGCTTGGTCGAGGGGTGGGCCATGCCCTGCTTGCCCATGCCAACGATTTCGTCGCGCACATCGCTGATCAGGTCGTTGCCCTTGTTCGGATCGGTCATGGCTTACAGCTCCGGATAGATCGGGAACCTGGCGCAGAGTTCCTCCACCCGGTCACGCACGCGGGCTTCGATCTGGCCATCGCCTTCCTCGCCGTTGCGCGACAGGCCGTCAACCACTTCGGCGATCAGCGCGCCGACCTGACGGAACTCCTCTTCGCCGAAACCGCGAGTGGTACCGGCGGGGGTGCCAAGGCGGATGCCGGAGGTGACGAAGGGCGAGCGCTTGTCGAACGGGATGCCGTTCTTGTTGCAGGTCAGCCAGGCGCGATCGAGGCCCTTTTCGGCCGACTTGCCGGTCACGTCCTTGGCGGTCAGGTCAACCAGCATCAGGTGGTTGTCGGTCCCGCCCGAGACGACTCGCAGCCCGTTGGCCTCGACACTGGCGGCCAGCGCGCGGGCATTGGCCACGATCTGCGCGGCATAGGCCTTGAATTCCGGCTTCAGCGCTTCGCCAAAAGCCACAGCCTTGGCGGCGATGACGTGGACCATCGGCCCGCCCTGCATGCCGGGGAACACGGCCATGTTGAACTTCTTGGCCAGGTCTTCGTCATTGGTCAGGATGATGCCCGAACGGGGGCCGCGCAGGCTCTTGTGGGTCGTGCTGGTGACGACATGGGCGTGCGGGAAGGGCGAAGGGTGCGCGCCGCCCGCGACCAGGCCCGAGAAGTGGCTCATGTCGACCAGCAGGTAGGCGCCCACGGCATCGGCGATCTCGCGGAACTTCTGGAAGTCCCAGACCCGCGAATAGGCGGTGCCGCCGGCGATGATCAGCTTGGGCTTGTGCTCATGCGCCAGCCGCTCAACCTCGGCCATGTCGAGCAGTTCGTCCTCGGCGCGCACGCCATAGGGGATCGGCTTGAACCACTTGCCGCTCATGTTGACCGGCGAACCGTGGGTCAGGTGCCCGCCCGAATTGAGGTCCGGCCCCATGAAGCTGTCACCCGGCTGCAGCAGGGCCAGGAACACGGCCTGGTTCATCTGGCTGCCCGAATTGGGCTGAACGTTGGCGAACTGGCAGCCGAACAGGGCCTTGGCCCGCTCGATCGCCAGGTTTTCGACCACGTCGGCATATTCGCAGCCGCCGTAATAGCGCTTGCCCGGATAGCCTTCGGCATACTTGTTGGTGAAGACCGATCCGGTCGCTTCCAGCACGGCGAGCGAGGTGATGTTCTCGCTGGCAATCAGCTCGATCTTGGTCTGCTGGCGGTGCAGCTCGCTCCGGATCGCGGCATGGACTTCGGGATCGACGCTGGCGAGGTGCTCGGTGAAGAAACCGGCGGAGCGGATCGCGGGGCGGGCGGCGAGGGTGGTGGTCACTGGGAAGGCTCCTCAGGCGGGCGGATTGGAGAGCTTGTCGACACGGGGACCGTGACGACCGCCGCCAAAGCTGGTGGAAAGGAAGGCGTCAAGACAGGCTTTGGCCATGTCTGGCCCGGTCAGGCGGGCGCCCATGGCGATGACATTGGCATCGTTGTGTTCGCGCGCGAGGGCGGCGGAAAGCGGCTCGGAGACCAGCGCCGCGCGGCAGGCGGGGTTGCGGTTGACCGCGATCGAGATGCCGATGCCAGACCCGCACAGCGCCACACCGCGCTCGGCCGTGCCATCGGCGACAACCGAGGCGAGCAGGTAGCCATAGTCGGGATAGTCGACCCGGTCGGCCGTTTCCGGGCCAAGATCGGCCACTTCGTGACCCAGCTGGATCAGATACTCGCGCAGTTCGGCCTTGAGGTCGACGGCGGCGTGATCGGAGGCAATGGCAATGCGCATCGATAGGACGACCTGCGGCTGGAGGAGGCAAGAATCGCTTGGCCCCCCTTAGGCCCGCGACCCGATCATATCCAGTCTCTGCCCGCCGGTTTTGTGCGAAAATCGCCGTAGCGGTGCTTGACACTGATAATACACCGGATCACCTTCCGGCGTGGGGGAGAATTCTGATGCCGACACGCCTTTCGCTGATCATCGCGCTGCTTGTCGGGCTGGTGCTGGGCATCTACGCCACGATCCCGCCCGCGCCGCGTGGTGTCGATGCGCCTGCCACCACGTTTTCTGCTGCCCGCGCGATGGCCGATATCCGGATCATCGCCGCAAAACCGCACCCTACGGGCAGCGCCGAGAACGCCGCCGTGCGTGCCTATCTCCAGCAGCGCATGGCCGAACTGGGGATGGAGGTGCTGACCGACCAGGCACCGCTCGAGGCCCGCTCGCTCAAGCGGCTCAACCGCTGGTCAGGGCGGCTGGACACGGCGATGACCCTGACCAACGTGATCGGCATCCTGCCCGGCAAGGATCGCAGCCTGCCCGCGGTCGCGCTGATGGCGCACCACGATACCGTCTGGGGATCTCCGGGTGCCGCCGATGATACCACCGGCGTGGCCGCCAGCCTGGAAGTGGTACGGGCGATCAAGGCGGCGGGCCAGCCCGAGCGCGACCTTATCGTGCTGCTGACCGATGCCGAGGAGCTTGGACTGGATGGGGCAGAGCATTTCTTCGCCAACAATCCGCTGCGCAACCGGATCGGGGCAATCATCAACCTTGAGGCGCGCGGCGGCGGTGGGCGGGCCAACATGTTCCAGACCTCGCGCGGCAACGGCGAGGCCATGCGCCTCTATGCAACCCATGCCGAACAGCCAGCGGCTTCGTCGCTGGCGGCCTTCATCTATTCCGTCCTGCCCAACGATACCGACCTGACCCCGGCGCTCAAGGGCAGCTACACCGCCTATAACCTGGCGTTCATTGGCCGGTCGGGGCTTTATCATTCGCCGCTCAGCACCCCGGAAACGCTTGATCAGGGTTCGGTCCAGGATATCGGCAACCAGACCCTTGAGCTGACCCGCGCCCTGCTGCCGCGCGATGGCATGCCGGGCAAGGCACCCGATACGGTGTTCTTTGACTGGCTGGGCGTGATCACGCTTCACTACCCGGCCGGGCTGGGCTGGCTGATCCTGGGCATTGCGGTTGCGGCCTTTGGCTGGTCGCTGCGCCGCGATGGCAGTGCCGGGGTTGCTGGTGGGGTGGGGCGCTTTCTGGGGTTGGCGCTCGTCGCGGGACTGCTGACCTATGGGATCAACTGGCTGTCGCTCGGCGGATCGGAGGGCGAGTATTACGACCGGCTAGCCGCGATTCCCCGGCTTGAAGCCATGGCCGCGCTCGCCGGTATCGCCGCTTTCCTGCTGGTGATCGGCCCCTGGCGCGCCACGACCGGGGCTATCGCCGGGTTTGCCGCGCCGTTGATCCTGCTCGCGGTCTATGGTCAGGCCGTAGCCCCGACGGCGATCTATTTCGTATCGGTGCCCCTGCTGCTCGTTGCCCTGGCCCTGGCCATGCCGAACGGTCCCGCCCGCTCCCTTGCGGGCATTGGCGCCGCTATCGCTGTCATCAGCTACATGGTGCCGCTGGGGCATTTCGTGATGCAGGGGGTCGGTCCGGACATGCCGATGGCCGCCGTCCTGCCGTTTGTCCTGACCGTGACGGCCATTCTGCCGTTGTGGGCCCCGATCGGCCAGCGCCCGGCCCGGCTTGGCGCAGGGCTGGCGGCGGGACTGGCCGTGGCCATTGCGCTCTGGGTCCAGTTCGATGCCCCGGCGAAAACGGTCGCAGTCTATGCCGTGCCTCGCACCTGAATAGCGAAACGGCCCGGATCGCTCCGGGCCGATCGTTAAACCTTGGTCGCTGCCGGACCGCTTACTGATCCAGGAACGAGCGCATCTTGCGCGACCGGCTGGGGTGCTTGAGCTTGCGCAGCGCCTTGGCTTCGATCTGGCGGATTCGTTCGCGGGTCACCGAGAACTGCTGGCCGACTTCTTCCAAGGTGTGATCGGTATTCATGCCGATGCCGAAGCGCATGCGCAGCACGCGTTCCTCGCGCGGGGTCAGGCTGGCAAGGACGCGGGTGACCGTTTCCTTGAGGTTGGCCTGGATTGCCGCGTCGACCGGGATGATCGCGTTCTTGTCCTCGATGAAATCGCCCAGGTGGCTGTCTTCCTCGTCCCCGATCGGGGTTTCGAGGCTGATCGGCTCCTTGGCGATCTTCATCACCTTGCGGACCTTTTCGAGCGGCATGGACAGGCGCTCGGCCATTTCCTCGGGCGTCGGCTCGCGGCCCTGCTCGTGCAGGAACTGGCGGCTGGTGCGGACCAGCTTGTTGATCGTCTCGATCATGTGCACCGGGATGCGGATCGTGCGGGCCTGGTCGGCGATCGAACGGGTGATCGCCTGCCGGATCCACCAGGTGGCATAGGTGCTGAACTTGTAGCCGCGGCGGTACTCGAACTTGTCGACCGCCTTCATCAGGCCGATGTTGCCTTCCTGAATGAGATCAAGGAATTGCAGGCCGCGGTTGGTGTATTTCTTGGCGATCGAGATCACCAGCCGCAGGTTGGCCTCGACCATTTCCTTTTTGGCGATCCGCGCCTCGCGCTCGCCCTTCTGGACCATGTTCACGATCCGGCGGAATTCGTTCAGGCTCATGCCAGTGGCCGAGGCAATGTCCGAGATTTCCGCCCGGATGCGTTCCACCGGATCGGCCTCGTTGGCGGCAAAGGCCGCCCACTTCTTGTCCTTGCCTGCCTGGGCCTGCAGCCAGCCATCATCGAGCTCGTGGCCGACGTAGCTGTCGAGGAAGTCCTTGCGGTTGACCTTGTGGCGCTCGGCCAGGCGGAGCATCTGCCCGCCCAGCGCGGTCAGGCGGCGGTTGAAGGCATAGAGGTTGTCGACCAGGTACTCGATCTTGGTCGCGTGGAACTGCACGCTTTCAACCTGCGCGGTCAGGTCTTCGCGCAGCTGCTGATAGGTCTTTTCCTTGGCCGCCGGGAACACGCCCCCGGCGCCCATCACATCGAGCCGCTCAGCCTGAAGCTTTTCGAACTTCTTGAACAGCGAGGTGATTTCGGCAAACTTTTCAAGCGCGTGCGGCTTGAGCTGGGCCTCCATCTGGGCGAGGCTGAGGGTGTTGTCTTCTTCCTCTTCCTCGACCGGACGGCGGGCGCGACGCTCGATGCCGTCCTCGTCCTCGTCGTCAGCCGATTCCTCTTCCTCGATGTCTTCTTCTTCCTTGTAGGACGGACCGGCGGTGGCTTCGGAGATTTCCCCGTCGCCTTCTTCCTCACCGTCTTCGGTCAGGTTTTCGGGCGCAGGCTCCTTTGACAGCATGGCATCGAGATCGAGGATCTCGCGCAGCTGCATTTCGCCGTTGTTCAGGGCTTCGGACCACTGGATGATCGCGTGGAAGGTGATCGGGCTTTCGCACAGGCCCAGGATCATCGTGTCGCGCCCGGCTTCGATCCGCTTGGCGATGGCGATTTCGCCCTCGCGGCTGAGCAGTTCGACCGCGCCCATTTCGCGCAGGTACATGCGCACCGGATCGTCGGTGCGCTCGATGATTTCCTTCTTCTTCACCAGGTCCGGACGTTCGGCCATGCCGTCCGGCTGCTCGTCGAGTTCCTCGACTTCCTTCTCGTCGGGATCGATCGCGTCCTCGTCGCTTTCGACGATGTTGACGCCCATCTCGCTGATCGCGGCCATGATGTCCTCGATCTGCTCGGAGGTCATCTGGTCCTGCGGCAGCGCCTCGTTCAGCTCGTCGACCGTGATCACGCCGCGCCGCTTGGCGCGCGCGATCAGCTTCTTGATCGAGGCTTCATTGAGATCGATCAGCGGCGCATCGCCGCCTTCCTTCTCGCTGCCGGTAAAATCTTCGTCCATCATTCCGCCATTGGTTTGGCAGGAGAGGCTGGCGCCACCCCCGCTCGCGCGCTGGCCATTTGCCGCAAGCGCGCATCGAATTCCAGCTTTCTCTTCAACAGCCGCTGCTGTTCGGCATAAGCCCCTTCGGAAAGGTCCGCTTCGAACCGCCTGGTGGCCTCGGCCAGGGCGGCTTCGAGCGCGGGCCGTTCAACCAACAGGCTGATCGCCTGGGCCAGCTCGGACCGGGCCTGGTCTTCCGGGATCACATCACCCAGAAAGCCGAAGCGCAGGTCCGCATATTCCTCCGGAGCCGGAGCTGCCAGACCCCGGGCTGCCAATATGGGCGCGATAGCTGCGCTTTCAAGCGGTTCTCCGGCCTCGAAAGCATCAACCAGTGCTTCAAAGCGCGGATCGGCCAGCGGGGCCGTGGCCAGGGTATCGGCGTGAAGCGCCAGTTCGGCGGGAAAGCGGATCAATCCGGCGAGGACCGCCGCCGACAAGCCATCGCGCGGCGGGGCCTTGCGCCGGGAGCGGCCGGTTGGGCGCGGCGGGACACGCGACTGGCCACCCGGCTTCCATTCGCCCGGTCGCCATTCGCGTTGCTCGCGGCGGGGAAAGGCAAAGGCCGAGAATTTTTCCAGCAATTCACGGCGATACAGCGCCTGGATATCGCGATCGGCAATGGTTTCGACATGGGCCAGCAGCCGCGCCTTCAACCCGGCCTTGTCTTCCGGGGTTTGGAGCGGCTGGGCATCGCGTTCATGCTCCCACAGCACTTTCACCAGCGGGCGGGCATCGGCCAGCAGGGCATCCAGCGCCGCCACCCCGCGCTGCTTGATCAGGTCATCGGGATCGAGCCCGGCCGGCAGGCGCACGATCCGCAAGCTGTGCGCCGGGCGCAGCATGGGCAGGGCGCGGGCAATGGCCCGCATTGCCGCGCGCTGCCCGGCGGCATCGCCATCGAAGCAGAGGATCGGGGTCTCGACCAGCCGCCACAGCAGTTCCAGCTGTCGCTCGGTCAGCGCCGTGCCCAGCGGGGCGACCGCGTCCGCAATCCCCGCCGCCGCGAGCGCGATCACGTCCATATAGCCTTCGACCACCACGATCCGGCCGGTCTGGCGGCTCGCGGGTCCGGCGCGGTGGAGGTTGTAAAGCGTGCGGCCCTTGTCGAACAGCGGCGTGTCGGGTGAGTTCAGGTACTTGGGCGCATCGGTCTTTTGCGCATCGAGAATGCGCCCGCCAAAGGCGATCACCCGTCCGCGCGCATCCTCGATCGGCAGCATCAGTCGGCCGCGGAACCGGTCATAGGGTTCCTTGTCCTCAACGGCGATCCGCAGGCCCGCCTCGATCAGCTTGCCCTCCGGCACGTCCTTGAGCGCGCCTTTGAGCGCCTGCCGCCCTTCCGGGGCATAGCCAAAGCCGAACCGCTGGACGGTGTGGGCATCGAAGCCGCGCGTGGCGAGATAGGCCCGCGCCTTTTCCCCTTCCGGCCCGGCCAACTGCGCCACGAACCAGTCCTGCGCGGCCTTCATCACATCGTGGAGCGTATCGCGTTGCTCGGCAGCCTGGGCGGCGCGCGGATCGGGGGCGGGGACTTCCATCCCGGCCTCGCTCGCCAGTTCCTTCACTGCATCCATGAAGGACAGCCCGCGCTGGTCGGTCATCCAGCGGATCACATCACCATGCGCGCCGCAGCCGAAGCAGTGATAGAAGCCCTTCTGGTCGTTGACGGTGAAGCTGGGGCTTTTCTCGTTGTGGAACGGGCAGCAGGCCTTGAACTCATGCCCCGCCTTGGTCAGCCGCGTGGTCCGGGAAATGACGCTGGACAGCGTTATCCGGGCGCGCAGTTCATCCAGCCATTGGGGGGTGAGGGCCATTGCCAGTCTCTAGTCCGCTCTCCGGCGCCCCTCAACAGTCGGCTTACGATCCCCACAGGCTTGTTTCCGATAACTGTGGAAGAAAGCATGCCGTAGCGTCAGCTGGCTGTTCATCAGTACAATCTGGTATAAGTTGAAACCGGGTCGCGGGGGTGGTCCGGGGGAAATCCAGAAACAATTCACAGCTTGGCACCGGTTCCGCCCTAATAAAACAGGAGGAAGAAGATGCTGAACAAGGTAAGCTCTCTGGCCCGAGCCGCCGGGATAGTACTCGCAATTGTTGCGGGCTTCGTTGCGCTTGGAACACTCGATACAACGATGGTCCTGGTCGTGCTGGGGCTCATCGCCGGGCTCAGCCTGGCGGCGGATCGCGTGGTCCTGACCGGCGTATTGGTGCTGCTCATGCCCGCAGTCGGCACGGCGCTGGCAACCTTGCCCGGCGTCGGTGCCCAGCTTGCGGCAGTGGCCGGCAACCTGGGAACGCTTGGGGCGGCCTCGATCGGCACGGCCTTCGCGCTGCTGCTCTACAATCGGGTCAAGGAAGATCTTGGCTCGCTGACCGCGAAATAGCGCTCAGTCCTGATCGCCGGGCAGGTCCGCAACCGGTTTGCGGACCTGCTTCGGTTTCCTCAGCCAAGCGCCGCCTTAACCAGCCCGCTGGCCTTGCCCATATCGATCTGCGTACCGTGCTTCGCCTTGAGCGCGGCGACCACCTTGCCCATGTCCTTCATGCCCTCGGCGCCGGTTTCGGTGATGATCGCGGCGATGGCGGCCTTGACCTCGTCCTCGCCCATCTGCTGGGGCAGGAAGGTTTCGATCACGGCCAGTTCGGCCTTTTCTACATCGGCCAGTTCCTGCCGCCCGCCCTGTTCATAAAGCGTGATCGATTCGCGCCGCTGCTTGGCCATTTTCTGGAGCACGTCGGTGACGATCACGTCGTCGTCCGGCACGGTCGTGGCGGTGCGCAGTTCGATATCCTTGTCCTTCAGCTTGGCCAGGATCAGTCGGACGGCGGCCAGGCGGCCCTTGTCGCCCGCCTTCATGGCTTCGATCTGGGCGGCCTTGATGGTATCTCTCAACATGGTCTCTCTCGGTATTATGGCGAGGATTGGGGAAAGAAGCCGCCTAGCCGGATTTTTCCGCCTTTCATAGGTTGACGGTTGGGGGGGAGGGGTCTAGCGGCGGCGTCTTAGCGACATTGCTGGAAACCCCTAATTTCGGAGCGCCTCCCCATGGCCGACGCCGCCTCTTCGCACGCACCCCAACCGCAGGGTGCGACGGGAGTCCTTGTGCTCGCCGATGGCACCGTGCTGTGGGGCCACGGCTTCGGTGCCACGGGCGCCGCGGTGGGCGAAGTCTGCTTCAACACCTCGATGACCGGTTATGAGGAGATCATGACCGATCCCTCCTATGCCGGGCAGGTCGTCACCTTCACTTTCCCGCACATCGGCAATGTCGGCGTGAACGAGGAAGACCTGGAAAGCCACGTCGATGGCGCGGTCGGCTGCGTGGTGCGCGAAGACGTGACCGCGCCCAGCAATTTCCGGTCGCAAGGCACCTTTGGCGACTGGCTGGCGGCCAAGGGCAAGATCGGCCTTTCCGGCATCGATACCCGCGCGCTGACCCGCCGCATCCGCCTCTCCGGCGCGCCCAACGCGGTGATCGCGCATGAGCCTTCGGGCAAGTTCGACATCCCCGCTCTGGTCAAGCGCGCGCAGGACTGGCCGGGGCTCGAAGGGATGGACCTCGCCCGCGTGGTCAGCCGCGAGGAGATCGAGAACTGGGAAGGCGGGGTCTGGACCCTGGGCAAGGGCTATGCCCGCTCCCCGCATGACAAGCGGCCGCACGTGGTCGCGATCGATTACGGCGCGAAGGACAATATCTTCCGCAACCTGGTGAAGGCCGGGGCCAAGGTGACTGTCGTGCCCGCGCAGACGCCGCTCGACGGCGTGCTGGCGCTGGAGCCGGACGGGGTGTTCCTCTCCAACGGGCCGGGCGATCCGGCGGCGACGGGTGCCTATGCCGTGCCGGTGATCCAGGGACTGCTGGAACGCGACATTCCCCTGTTCGGGATCTGCCTCGGCCACCAGATGCTGGCCCTCGCGGCCGGTGCCAAGACCACCAAGATGCACCAGGGCCACCGCGGCGCGAACCACCCGGTCAAGCGGCTGGAAGATGGCGTGGTGGAGATCACCTCGATGAACCACGGCTTCGCGGTCGACAACACCGCGCTGCCCGACAATGTCGAGGAAACCCACGTCAGCCTGTTCGACGGCAGCAACTGCGGCATCGCGATCAAGGGCAAGAAGGCCTTCGGGGTGCAGTATCACCCTGAGGCATCACCCGGTCCGATGGACAGCTTCTATCTGTTTGAGCGGTTTGTGGGGATGTTGACCGAGGAGAACGTCTGATGGCGGTCGTAAAGAAGTTTTCGGTAGAAGAGCAAAACTCGCGCATCGGTCACACGGAATGCCACGGAACGATCAGGGCGATCGAAGTGGATGGCGAGAAGTTCATCCAGATTGATACATATGGCTCGAAAGAACGAGAGTTTCAAAACAAGCTCTCGCAGTCGCTGCGTTTGACAGAAGCTGCATTCAACCAACTCAAGAAACTCGGCGAAGAGCACTTTTAATGCCCAAACGCACTGACATCTCCTCGATCCTCGTCATTGGCGCCGGGCCGATCATTATCGGCCAGGCCTGCGAGTTCGACTATTCCGGAACCCAGGCGATCAAGGCGCTGAAGGAAGAGGGGTACCGGGTGATCCTGGTCAACTCGAACCCGGCGACGATCATGACTGATCCGGAATTCGCCGACGCGACCTATATCGAGCCGATCACGCCCGAGATTGTCGCCCGGATCATCGAGAAGGAGCGGCCCGATGCCGTGCTGCCCACCATGGGCGGGCAGACCGCGCTGAATACTGCGCTGGCGCTGTTCAACGATGGCACGCTGGAGAAGTACGGCGTCAAGATGATCGGCGCCGATGCCGATGCGATCGACAAGGCTGAGGACCGGATGCGGTTCCGCGAGGCGATGACCAAGATCGGGCTCGAATCCGCCCGTTCGGGCATTGCCCACAATGTCGAGGAAGCTTTCGCGGTGCTGGAGCGCACCGGCCTGCCCGCGATCATCCGCCCCAGCTTTACCCTGGGCGGCACCGGCGGCGGCGTCGCCTATAACAAGGTCGAGTTCGAGCATATCGTCCGCACCGGCCTCGATGCCAGCCCGACCACCGAAGTCCTGATCGAGGAGTCGCTGCTCGGCTGGAAGGAATACGAGATGGAAGTCGTCCGCGACCGGAACGACAATGCCATCATCATCTGCTCGATCGAGAACGTCGATCCGATGGGCGTCCATACCGGGGATTCGATCACCGTCGCCCCGGCGCTGACGCTGACCGACAAGGAATACCAGATCATGCGCTCGGCCTCGATTGCCGTGCTGCGTGAAATCGGCGTCGAAACCGGCGGGTCCAACGTGCAGTTCGCGGTCAATCCCAAGGATGGCCGCCTGATCGTGATCGAGATGAACCCACGCGTTTCGCGCTCCTCGGCCCTGGCCTCCAAGGCGACCGGCTTCCCGATCGCCCGCGTCGCGGCCAAGCTGGCGGTGGGCTACACGCTCGACGAGCTGACCAACGAGATCACCGGGGCCACCCCGGCGAGCTTCGAGCCCAGCATCGACTATGTCGTCACCAAGATCCCGCGCTTTGCCTTCGAAAAGTTCAAGGGCGCCGAGCCGCTGCTCTCCACCGCGATGAAGTCGGTGGGCGAGGTCATGGCGATTGGCCGCAACTTAAAGGAATCGCTGCAAAAAGCGCTGCGTGGCCTCGAAACCGGGCTGGATGGCTTCAATCGCGTGTTGCACCTCGAAGGGGCGGGCCGCGATGCCATCGTCGCCGCGCTTTCGCGCCAGACGCCGGACCGGCTGCTGATCGTGGGGCAAGCCTTCCGCGAAGGCTTCACGGTCGAGGAAGTCCAGGCGATCACCCATTACGATCCCTGGTTCCTGCGCCACATTCACGAGATCATCGCCGAGGAAACGGCGATCATGGAAAACGGCCTGCCCAACGACGCGGCTGGCCTGCGCCGCCTGAAGGCCATGGGCTTTTCCGACAAGCGCCTGGCGATCCTGGCCGTGCGCGGGATCCACGTGGCTGGCGGCATGGGCGAGACCTCCGCGCGCCGATCGGGCCTGCTCCACGATGCCCTGCGCGCCATGGCGGGCGCGACCAGCGAGGAAGAAGTGCGCGAGCTGCGCCAGCGCCTTGGCGTCCACCCCGTCTTCAAGCGGATCGATTCCTGCGCGGCCGAGTTCGAGGCGGTCACGCCCTACATGTACTCGACCTACGAAGCCCCCAGCTTCGGCGCGCCGGAGTGCGAATCCGCGCCGTCGAATGCCAAGAAGGTGGTGATCCTGGGCGGCGGGCCGAACCGGATCGGGCAGGGGATCGAGTTCGATTACTGCTGCGTCCACGCCTGCTTCGCCCTGGCCGAAGCCGGCTATGAAACAATCATGGTCAACTGCAACCCGGAGACGGTTTCGACCGACTATGACACGTCTGACCGGCTCTATTTCGAACCGCTGACCGGCGAGGACGTGCTGGAAATCCTGCGCGTCGAAATGAGCAAGGGCCAGCTGCTGGGCGTGATCGTCCAGTTCGGCGGGCAGACCCCGCTCAAGCTGGCGCAGACGCTGGAAGACAACGGCGTGCCGATCCTTGGCACCTCGCCCGATGCGATTGACCTCGCCGAAGACCGCGAGCGGTTTGCCGCGCTGGTCAACAAGCTGAAGCTGAAGCAGCCGGCCAACGGCATTGCCCGCAGCCGCGACGAGGCCGTCGCCGTGGCCAACCGGATCGGTTATCCGGTGCTGATGCGCCCCAGCTATGTGCTGGGTGGCCGAGCAATGGAAATCGTCGATTCCGAAGCCCAGCTGGATGATTACATCGCCACGGCGGTGCAGGTTTCCGGGGATTCGCCGGTGCTGATCGACCAGTACCTGCGCGATGCGATCGAATGCGATGTCGATGCGCTGTGCGATGGCGATCAGGTCGTAGTCGCGGGCGTGATGCAGCATATCGAGGAAGCCGGGATCCACTCGGGCGATTCCGCCTGCACCCTGCCGCCCTACAGTCTGCCGGCCGAGATCGTGGCCGAGATGGAACGCCAGGCCGATCTGCTGGCACGCGGGCTCAACGTGCGCGGGCTGATGAACGTGCAGTTCGCGGTCAAGGATGGCGAAGTCTATCTAATCGAGGTGAACCCGCGCGCCAGCCGCACCGTGCCCTTCGTCGCAAAGGCGATCGGCCAGCCGGTGGCCAAGGTCGCGGCGCGGGTCATGGCGGGCGAAAAGCTCTCCACCTTCCCGCCGTTCAAGCGCGAGTTCGATTACATGGCGGTCAAGGAGGCCGTGTTCCCCTTTGCCCGCTTCCCCGGCGTCGATCCGGTGCTCAGCCCGGAAATGAAGTCCACCGGCGAAGTCATGGGGATCGATGCCGATTTCCCCACCGCCTTTGCCAAGGCCCAGCTGGGCGCGGGGATGCTGCTGCCGCAGGGCGGGGTGGTGTTCGTTTCGGTCAAGGACAGCGACAAGCCGGTGATCCTGCCGGCGGTGCAGCGCCTGGTCGGGCTGGGCTTCACCATTATCGCCACCGGCGGCACGCATCGTTACCTGGCCGAAGCGGGCCTGCCGGTGGAGCCGGTCAACAAGGTGGCCGAAGGGCGGCCGCATATTGTCGACCGGATCATCGATGGCGAAGTGGCGCTGATCTTCAACACCACCGAAGGCTGGCAGAGCCTGAAGGACAGCCAGTCGATCCGCGCTTCGGCGCTGAACGGCAAGGTGCCATACTTCACCACGGCGGCGGCTTCGGTGGCGGCGGCAGAGGCGATCGCAGCCTTGCGGGGGGCGAAACTTGAAGTTCGCAGCCTGCAAGACTATTATGGTTGAGTAACAGGCGTTCCCCCGACATCGTGACTGAGCGGCCTGCCACCCCTCTGGGGGGCGGGACAGGGTTCTAGTCGCTGCACCGGATGAAGTTGAGAAAGAGGCGATAATGGCGAGTGTTGAAAAGCTGCCGATGCTGGCGGAAGGCTATGAAAGGCTGGTCGCCGAGCTGAAGGCGCTGCGTGAAGAGCGGCCGAAGATCGTTGATGCGATCGAGGAAGCGCGCGCTCACGGCGACCTGTCCGAAAACGCCGAATACCACGCCGCCAAGGAGCGCCAGGGCCAGGTCGAGGCGGCGATTGCCGACCTTGAGGACCGGATGAGCCGCGCCCAGATCGTCGATCCGACCACGCTTTCGGGTGACAAGATCATCTTCGGCGC
>Ga0315904_10007291_pt1 | contig 14885 bp, 15 predicted proteins | sample LakEriMetagenome_6_FD_203529 | JGI IMG/M metagenome (GOLD analysis project Ga0315904, IMG submission 203529) | Freshwater fungal communities from buoy surface, Lake Erie, Ohio, United States - Buoy 12 MA120 | ecosystem: Environmental > Aquatic > Freshwater > Lake | place: USA: Lake Erie, Ohio... | reverse complement strand
GTGCCACTTACCACCTCATTGCGGCTTCGAATCGCATCGGTTAAATCTGCCTGAAGTTTTTCTTTTAGTCCCATAGCGGTATCTTCTCATGCCTATGGCATACAAAGTGCGCAAAAGTTCCCTTCCCTTGCTCCCAAAGGGATGCGCTGATATTCGCATTCTCCACTTTTCAGATCTTCACCTAACCCCAAAGCGAAAGCGGTTAGCTATAGATATTAAAGGCTGGGTTGATCTAAAGCCAGATCTAATAATCTCAACTGGGGATTTTATAGCCCATAAAGATGGAATTAAGCCATTGATCAGTGCGTTAGGTGAGTTATTAGATACACCTGGTTTATTTGTATTTGGCTCAAATGATTATTATGCGCCCAGGTTTAAAAATCCTTTTTCCTATCTACTACCAGATAAGGGCGAGCGCAAATTAGGTAAGAAGTTAAACTCATCATTATTAAGTAAACAATTAAGTAAGGGAGCATGGCAGGATTTAAATCATAAAAAAGTAAAGATAAAGATAAAGGGTGTGGTTATTGAAGCCCGGGGCACAGATGATGCGCACTTAGAGTTAGATAATTATCCACTTGTGCAAGGCATGGTAAGTAAAACAGCTGATATCTCTCTTGGCATCACACACGCACCATATGAGCGGGTACTTGCTGCGATGGCGCAAGATAAATTAGATCTTATCTTGGCAGGGCACACCCATGGTGGCCAGGTTCGTCTGCCTTGGTTTGGTGGATCAAAAGCACTTACTACCAATTGTGATTTAGATAATTGGCGCGCATCTGGTTTAAGTAAGGTAAATGATGAGCCATGGCTTAATGTCTCAGCTGGTATGGGGTATAGCCCGTATGCACCAATTAGATTACTTTGCCCACCTGAGATTTCACTTATCACCTTAACTGTTTAAAAAATATTTTAAGGTAGGCTTAAATAATGAATCTAACCTCATTTAAGTTACACCGCGTATATCTACTAGTTGCATTACTACTAGTAATTCCAGATACCTTTTATTGGTATACCTTAAATGATTACACAAATTTAGCGCTCTCCTTTAACGCCATTACCTCATCCACTGGCCTTACCTGGCTATTAGTTAGCTATTTAGCCTTATTTTTCGCACTCTTTGCCCAAAACCTTGAGATGCGGGCATTTTTAACTATGGTGGCACTGGTAACTAGAGTTTTCTTTTTAGTTTGGATTGTTGATATCTGGCGCACCAATGAGGTGGCATTTGTTACCTTACTTAAAAATGTATTTGTTAAAACTGGTGAGGCACCATACATAGAGGCCTTTGCCACTGTGGCGCTGATTCCATTGGTTTTATCATTAGTTATTCAAAAGCGAAGTGTGGCCAATCTATTAACTGGCTTAGTTAACTTTCTAAAAGCACCAGTAAATAAAACCCATATGGTTGTTTTCTACACCATCTTTACTGCCAGTTACATCGGTGCAACCTATGCCATGATTATTTCACTGCTGGATAATTATGATTTAGCTAGATCTGACCAACCAGCTGGCTTTGCTGCCACCTTAGTTTGGTTATTTATACTGGGTGTAATTCAAATTGCATTAAAGTTACTTATTTTAGGACTTGCCCTACTAGCCTCCTTATGGGCCTGGATTACTTGGCAAGGTGATATTAAAACTGTACTAGGACATATGAAGGATTTTAAATTAGGTGAGTACCTAACTAGAAAGGTTGCCTCCTATCTATACACCTTCTATTTTGTCGCAATTATTGGCTTTGCCGCAATTGCAATTCCAATTTTCGCCTCAAGTACTTATGGCTTAAATCAGGATTACGCTGCCTTTCCAATGGTGGCAGCAGGTGGGGTAGTGCTTACCTTCTTAGTTATCCTAGGAATACGTTTAGTATTTGAGCTTGCAGTTGCAATAATTCATATTGCCGAAAATACTAAAAGTACATCATTTAGAGCGAGCTAGTTTCTCTATGTTTGTAGTTTAAAAACTTAATTCCAAAATATTTTGCAGCTTCTTCATCACTAGGACTATCTCCAATATAAATAGTTTTATCCTTGCTAATCATAAAATCCTTACGAGCCAATTCAAATAAACCTGGTTTTGGCTTACGACATTTACACTCCAGAGACTCTAAATGAGTACAAATATAAAATTTTAAAGGAAAACCCCCTAGTTTTTTTAGAGAGTCGTCGATTTTTTTATGAATCAAATTCAAGTCATTTAAACTAATCAGACCCTTGCCTACACATTGCTGATTTGTAATTACAGCAACTTTCTTAAAATCTAATTGAAGTTCTACAATTAATTTTAGGATTACTTGGTTCAGTATTAAGCTTGAGCGATTCAATATGTACCTTGAGGGCACCCTTGGTACTTCATTAATTACGCCATCGCGGTCAAACAAGATGAGCTCATAGCTAGCAAAAAAAGTTTTATTTAATGTCTGCAATCTTATCTCCATATGTTTTTTTCCACCAATCTATACTTTTAGCTATCCCAACTTCAAGGGGAGTCGTAGATTTCCAACCAAGTAGGTTTAATGCTTTTGAGCTGTCCGCAATGAATGAAAACTTAAGAGTTGGTTTATCTAAATTAAATTTAATTTGTAGTTGCTTTTCGGATAATTTAATAACTAACTTAACTAAATCACGAATTGAAATTCCGGTATCAGATCCAGCGTTGATTAACAAGAACTTTGAGGCTTGCTTTTCAATACAAATTTTGACAAGTTCTACTAAATCGTCGATATAGAGGAAATCTCTTAATTCGACACCGTCACCCCATATTTCTATGTCCTCATTGTTTGATAAGACCTTAGTGATTGTGGCCCCCATAACATGACTCTTTTGCAGGTCATATTTATCCCAAGGACCATAAACATTCGAATGTCGAATAACGGTAAACTTTGTGTCACTTATCTTTGAATAAAACTCACATAATTTTTCTATATAAATCTTGGTTACTGCTACACCAAAATATTGTGGAAATATTTCCATATTTTCGTCAAAATCTTCTTCAGACTGCTTTGAGTTAAAATTAGATTGATACATAGTTGTACAACTAAAGAAAATCACATGTTTAACTTTTGTGTTAGATGCTGCTCTTAAAACTAATGAGTTCATAACTGCATTGTCAGTTACGTGAATTTCGGGTGTATTTACAATATCATTTGCCCCTGAAGTCGTAGCAGCGGCTTGGATTAAAATGTCAGTGTGATTTATTACATTCTCAAGTTGACTAGGATCTCTAAGATCCACTCTTACCCATTTCGCATTGCCTAATCTATACTCTGGAGAATTAAACCTTGTTAATGTTAATGAAAAATTTGGATTTTGAGAAAACAAGTGCGCTATATTCCTGCCTACAAATCCGGTTGCGCCTAATATTAATACATTTACTTTCTTAGTCATTGACTTGTTTATATTCATTGAATGCATTGTACTTTGTGGATATAAAATTTTTGTTGTTCTGATACCAGTTTACTACTTTAGAAATACCATCTATAAGATTAACTTTAGGAAAAATTCCAAGATTCCTTGCCCTGATGGTCTCTAGAATTCTTGTGTCGTCACCTTTTGGTGATTGAGCATCCCAAATTACCTGTTTTTCCGGAAATAGACTATTTAGAATTTGTACCACTTCCAAAATGCTTGTTCCTTTACCGGAACCAAAATTTACTGGTTCTAAAAAGTTAGATTTAACTAAACGAATCATGCCATCAGCAACATCTTCGCTATATATAAAATCCCTGACTGCTGATCCATCACCCCATATTTTTACCGGATTTTCTTCTGATGTAAATCTTGAAATAAGTGATGGGATCACCATTCCCGTTAGAGGATCAAAATTATCATAAGGCCCATATACGTTAGCGGGACGAGCTATATACACAGCGTTCCAGTCATGCTCGATTGAATATGCCTGGGCTTGAAGTTCCCCCATACGCTTTGCATAACCCGCAAACTTATCATTTTCTGAAGGGAAAGTTTTCCAAACATCCTCTTCCCGTAGTAACGATGCCGGAGCATAAACCCCAACACTGCTCGTAAACAGATATCTTTGTGCTCCAGCTATTCTAGCTGCTTCCATCATGTTCAAATTAAACATCATTGTATTTGTAAAGAATGTTGCTGGTTGAGATTGAGTTAGTTTTGGCGAACCTTTAATTCCTGCTAAATGAAAAACTATCTCATTTCCAGATGCCACTTTTTTACAATCCTCTAAATTCCTCAAGTCAGCGTAAATAAATTTAGCATGTTTCAGCAATTCATCGTCAATATTCGGTTTATCTATGGAAGCGATAGTTAATATAGCACCTTCGTTGAGTAATTTTCTAACCAGCGGTCGACCTATCATTCCAGTTCCACCTGTAACTAATACATTATGGTTTTTAAATGTTTCCATACTATTCATAAACTAAGCTCCCGGTTAAGACTCTCACACAAATCAATTATTTGTTCCTCAGCAACATTTTCATTGTTGCCTATGTACCAGGAAAAAAAATGAATATGTTCTACATTAGGAAAATCAGTAGCTTTTTGACTCAAATTATATTTTTGAATATACGGTTGTCTCAGCTGATTGCCACCACCCGCCATACCCCTTCTATACTCAATACCTTTCATAATTAGTATGCTTTCGACATTATCTCTTAGCTTGTAAGACTTCTCACGTAAAATAAGGGTTAAGGCATAATTTGAGTTTCCCTCGGTGTCCAAATCTGTTTTAAAAATTTTAGAGTCTAAGGAGTCTAAAAATAATTTATAATTTTTTTGGCGTATCTCAATGTTTTTGTTCAGTCTCGATAGTTGACTTAACCCCAACACTGCATTTAATTCAGTTGAGCGCATATTGTGCGCAGCATAAGCAAATATAAAATCTGAGTTTAAATCTGGAAAACTTCTAAAATAAGACTCTTTTGTATTTTCAATTTCGCTCTCGCGCACCAGGCCATGAGATCTCATCATTCGTATGACATCATAAAAATTATGATCGTCTGTAGAGATTACTCCCCCTTCTATAGTAGTCATGTGGTGCGCAAAGTAAAAGGAGAAATTCGATGCCAGCCCAAAAGTCCCAAGCTTTCTTCCATTAAAGGTTGCCCCATGAGACTCACAAACATCCTCAATCAATGGAATATTTTCTTTCTTTAACAAATCAAGTAGATTTTGATTTAGCCCATTAAGCCCTAACACATGCGTTAAAAATACTGCTTTAGTTTGAGAATTTATCGCAGATTTAATCTGATTCGAATCAATTGCTAATGTATTTGGGTCGATATCAACAAATACAGGCGTGTTACCTGATCTGAGTACTGATGAAATATCAGATACCCAAGTTAGGGGTGGCATAATTATCTCACCAACGCCATACAGTTCACTAAAGGCCATCATAGTTAAATCATTAGCCGAAGCTCCGGAGTTTAAAAAAACTGAATATTTAGCTCCGATCCATTTAGACCATGCATATTCAAACTCTTTAACTTTATTTCCATTAGTAAACCTAACGTTTGGTTTATTAATAAAGTCAATTAGTTTATCTTTGTCGATTCGTGAAATCGACTCGTGCATCAAGGGCCAAGTAAATTTACTCATCGTTATATTTATCACTCCACTCCACCAACAAAGTAGACTTACCATCATCTCGAAGAAGAGCTTTCTCATAGGATGGAAAAATCATTTCTTTATTGTCTAATCTTATTACTTCGATATTTTCACACATGCTCAAAAAAGCATCTGTAAAGTCACCTTTATGTTGTGGTCCGGGATCCAGTGGATTCACCGAGCCGATTCCAGTTCTGATAATGACCTTCGGGGCGCTTTTTGAATCTAAAAGTAATGGTAATTTGTCCAAATGATTAATGATTTGATTCACCGCTAAAAGCATGAAATTCCACCTTGGAAAGATTGAAATAGGCACAAAACCGGATAAGGCAAATCCTGTAGCCATACCCATCTGTAAATCTTCCTCGACTGGCATTTCTATTAGTTTATCTCTGTCAACTCCTTCAAGTGTTGAACTCATTGCTGTACCTGGATACTCAACCGCTTGACCTAAAAATACAACTTTTTCATTCTCACTTAAAAAACTCATAGCACGCTTTAATTCAAGCTGATACTGCCCCATTCAGAATTCCACTCGCTTTCCAGCTCCCGCATGAGGATACTTATTTGTATAAGTATATGAAGTAATTTTTTTATTGGAAGTTTGCTGAAATCTAAGTGTGTTCGTTCCCCAAACTTTACGAGTGTCTGAGCAAACAGAAATTCCATTGTCCTCAATAATAAAAGTAATGGGTAAATCAAAATTATTTGCATATGTAAAAGCGGACTGTGCAATACCGGTTTCCGCTGTCATGTCGCCTAAGAAACAATAAACATGACTCTCAGATTTTTGCATCTTTAAACTAAGCGCAACCCCAAGGGCAATTGGGATATGACCCCCCACAATAGCTGAAGAAAAAATCTTATATTCGAGGAAACATAATGCGATTGATCTACCTTCTAAAATTGCCTTATATAAAAGTTCTTCTGGTACTCCCTTAAGTAGGCATTGATAGTGACTTCTCCATGAGCAAAAAACCCAGTCCTCTTCGACATCAATTTTTTGGAATATTTCAATTAGCTTCTCTTCATTGCCACTATAAAGATGAATTGGAGCTCTTATTTTGCCAGCATTAAAAGTATCAGCAACTCTATCTTCAAAACGAATTAAATCATTTTTTGAAAAGTTCACGATCAAACAGTATCACGGATATCGTGAATAATAGTGAGTGATTGTAAAATTCATGGCTTATCATATCTGTCAAAGTAGCTTATATTTTTTAATTTGCTATTCATATACCAGACTCTATCAGCATGCGCATAGGACATCATCATAAGTAGTTTGAAATGTAAATTAACGTGTACATTTAACTCCAATAGGGTATGTAATTTTCAAGTCTAACTTTCTCGCGCCAGAATTCTAATAAATCAAACATCGTTTTTTCAAAACTAATAGTAGTGCTCCAGCCGGTATGGTTACTAAATTTAGTTGTATTTGGTATCTGTAAATCAGCATCTAATGGACGAATTAAATTGTCGTCTTTAAAAATTTTTATTTTACCTTTAAAAGTAGAAATGGAAATTAAATGGTTAAGCATTTCTCCGATACTACATACAAATGTACCCCCAATATTATAAACTTCACCTGCTGTTGGATTATTGGTCAACAACATATGGTAAGCCCGCACTGCATCTCTCACATCCGACCAGGTTCTAAGTGAATCTAAATTACCTACATGTATTTTTGGCTCTATAATTCCTAGCTCAATTAGTGCAATTTGTTTTGCGAAAGATGACTCCGCAAAAAATTCACCTCTCCTAGGCCCAGTATGGGTAAACATCCGAGTAGAGATTGTTTTTAAGTTATAAGCAGAGGCATAAAAAACACTTAAATAATCTGATCCAATTTTTGATATCGAATATGGAGACGCTGGATGAAATTTATTATCCTCATTAATGGGAAGTTCTTCTTTATTGACTCTACCAAAAACTTCAGATGAGGAACAAATGTGTATCCATGGATCAGAAGTAGCAGCAAATTTTATTGCTTCAAGCAACCTAGCTGTACCGAGAATATTTACATCTAAAGTTTGAATAGGAATACTAAAGCTAGTAGTTGGAAAACTTTGAGCGGCAAGGTGAAACACAAAATTTGGTTGTGATTTTTCCACAGCATTTACCAGCGATTGGTAGTCTAAAAGATCTGCCTCTATAAGTTTAATTCGAGAATTAAAATAGCTTCTATTGAAATGATGTTGAATGTTTGATTTTGAACTCCTCCATCGGGTAGTACCAGTTATTTCCCAGTCTGTATTTTCAATTAAATGATCTAGAAGATGGGACCCAACCATACCTGTTACGCCAGTTATTAATGCTTTAGGCATTGGCTACTCCAATTATTGAAGAATAATGATTGGATGAAATTATAGTTATTCTCATAGGAAAAGCCTATACCATTTGCACTTATGAGAGTCATTGTCTTTGGTTCATCAGGAAAGGTTGGGCGGGGTTTAGTTCGGGCATTAAAGGACAGTAAAGAAAATGTAATTTTTACACCTACAAGTGTCGAAATAGATTTAAGGAATTGTAAAGATACAAGCTATTACGTTAATAAAGTTCAGCCTGATGTAGTTATCAATGCCGCTGGAACAACCACTGACAAGGACTCAATTGAGATGAATTTAACTAAGGGTCAAAAATCTAATGCAATTATAAGTCAAAATTTGTTTAATGTGATGAAAAAATTTCATTCATCTATTTACATTGAAATTGGATCAGCCAGTATTTATCAAAATTTTGAAAAACAAAATGTGAGTGAATTAGACTTTAACAAAATTTTCTGTTACTATCCTAAATATATTTATGCAAGAAATAAAGCACGACAATCAATCCGAATTTTCAAAGCAGCTAATGACGGACTAAAAATGTATAGCTTAATACTTCCTAATGTAGTGTACACGGATAAATCTTTAGAAACTTATCCGGGGCTGTTTAATCGTACAAGTGCATTAGTCTTAGAATCCATTAGTGCAAAAAATACTTTTAAACTAGATCCTTGGGTTGACGGAAATATGGTTCGCCAATTTATACATAGCTATGATGTTGGAAAAATATGCACTAAGATTATCAAAAGCAAATTGAAAGCAGGAATAGTTCATATTCCGAATCTACCTAAAATGAGTATTAATCAATTTGTGCAGGACCATATACATTTACTAAATCAACAAAAGAGCTTGCAATTGGCAGGAACTTTCAATCAAAGACCTTACTTAGTCTCGACTCACTCTGAGGAGATCGAAATTAATTTCTCCTATGACTCAAAAAATATTGCAAAAAAATTATTAGTATAATGACTTATTAATTTTACAATTTATGTGAAAAATACCAATCGATTGATTTTTGAATTCCTTCTTCAAGGGTTATTTTAGGACTCCACCCCAAACTAATAAGCTTGTCAGAGTTTAAAACCTTTTTCGGCATGCCCCCAAAAAAACTTTTATCCCACATAATCTCGCCTTCAAATTTCAACTTGCTTGAAATTAGTCTTGCTAAATCAAAGATTTTAACTTCCTCTCCTGAACTTATATTGATTGGCAGTTTTTCATTATAGTTATTCAAACAAAAAGCTATTGCCCTTGCAGCATCTTCTGCATATATAAACTCACGAATCTGTGAGCCGTCCCCAAGTAATGTAACTGATTTACTCTTAGATTTTAGTGCCTCTGTAAATTTACAAATAAGTGAAGGAATAACATGTCCTAGATCTCGATCGAATTTATCATTAGGGCCGTAGACATTGTTTAGGATCACTGTAATCCACTGGTGATTAAACTCAGCCCTATATGATTTAACTAATTCTAGGCCAGCAATTTTGGCAATGGCATAAGCTGAGTTGGTTGGCTCAAGTTCTCCTGTCATTAGGCATTCTTCAGAAATAGGTTGATTAGAATTTCTTGGATACATGCAGCTTGAGCCAATAAAAACAAACTTTTCAACGTTGTATTCATGTGCAGCATCGATTAAATTTGTTTGCATCTGAATATTCATACTTAACATTTTTGATGGGTAATTCATATTGGCAATAATTCCTCCAACAGTTCCTGCTGCATTTATGATTAGATTTGGTTTTTTTTCTCTAATGTATTTGAACGTAGCGCTTCTATCCAGTAAATTTAGTTCTGTACTAGGAGGAGCAAATAATTCTGGGTGCATAACTGTCAATTGGTTAACCAACGCGGATCCAACTAAACCTGTACTGCCTGTTATAAGAGTTCTCATTTAAGAAGTTTATTGCAAATGTAATTTTTCAAGAGCGACTAACTCTGCTATTTGAGCCGTGTTGAGCGCAGCACCCTTTCTTAAGTTATCCCCACAAACAAATAAATCAAGCGCCTTTGAATCATCAAGTGATTTTCTAACTCTGCCAACCCAGGTTGGATCTGTACCGACAACATCTGCTGGGGTGGGGAATTTATAATTTTCTGGATCATCTACTAACTCAACTCCAGCTGTGTTTTTAAGAACATCTTGAGCAGCTTTTCGTGAGACCTCTTTTTCAAAGATAGCATGCACAGCCAATGAATGAGTAGTTAATACCGGCACCCTTACGCAAGTTGCAGATACCTTAAGGGCAGGAAGACCTAAAATCTTTCTAGATTCATTTCTTACCTTTAGCTCCTCAGATGAGTAACCCTCCTCCTTTAAAGATCCAGCCCAAGGCACAACATTTAAGGCAAGGGGTGCCGGAAATGGTCCATTATCTTTTATCACACTTCTAATATCGCCTGCATTATCACCAACGAAAGTATTTGCAACCTCGCTAATTTGTTTTCGTAAAATATCTAAGCCACTTTGACCAGCTCCAGAGGCAGCTTGATATGAAGCAACTACTAACTCCTTTAATACATACTCTTTATGGAGAGCCCCCATTGCCACAATCATGGAAAGTGTTGTGCAATTTGGATTAGAGATAATTCCCTTTGGTCTATTTTTTACTTGCTCTGGATTTACCTCAGGTACAACAAGTGGCACATCCTTATCCATTCTAAAAGCGCCAGAGTTATCAACTACTACACAACCCTTACTTGCTGCAACCGGTGCCCACTCAAGGGACACCTCGTCTGGCACATCAAACATGGCAATATCAATTCCTTCAAACGCCTCAGCTGATAATGCAACAACAGTTAACTCTTCACCCCTGCAGATAAGTTTTTTTCCAGCGCTTCTGGCTGACGCAATTAATCTAATCTCACCATAGACATCTTTACGCTTAGATAAAATATCTAGCATTACCGTGCCGACTGCACCGGTGGCACCAACTACAGCTAGGGATGGTTTTTTAATCATCGCCCGCTGCCACCATAGACAACTGCCTCAATTTGATCGGCATCTAATTCAAATGCGGTGTGAGCGGCCCTTACACCCTTATCTAAATCACTAGCCCGGCATACAATTGAGATTCTAATTTCACTAGTTGAAATCATTTCAATGTTAACTCCAGCCTCAGATAAACAAGCAAAGAAGTTAGCGGTAACTCCAGGATGACTTCGCATGCCAGCGCCAATTAAGGATAATTTGCCGATTTGATCATCATATTGAATGGATGCAAACCCGATCTCACCTTGAATACGCTTTAAAACCGATGTGGCATTAGCTCCTTCAGTTTTTGGTAAGGTAAATGAGATATCGGTTAAACCAGTTGCAGCAGCTGAAACATTTTGCACAATCATGTCGATATTAATATCAGCATCTGCGATGGCTTGAAATATGGCAGCGGCCACCCCTGTTCGATCAGGCACACCAACAATGGTTACCTTCGCCTCACTTTTATCATGTGCTATTCCTGCGATTATTGCTGCTTCCATTTCGCCCCCTTCTGGATGATCCTTAACCACCCAGGTTCCTTCCTTGTTAGAAAAAGATGATCTAACATGAATTGGTAATTCATACTTACGTGCATACTCAACACAACGAAGATGTAATACCTTGGCACCACTTGCGGCCAGCTCTAACATCTCTTCATAGGTAACAGTTGATAATTTCTTTGCAGCTGGCACAACTCTTGGGTCAGCCGAAAAGATGCCATCAACATCGGTATAGATCTCACACACATCTGCCTCAAGAGCGGCCGCTAATGCCACCGCTGTGGTGTCAGAGCCACCTCTACCTAAAGTAGTAATGTCATTTGTATCCTGGGATACTCCTTGAAATCCGGCAACAATTGCAATTGAGCCTTCCTTTAACGCCTCTTGAATTCGCCCAGGTGTAACATCAATAACTCTGGCCTTGCCATGGGTGGAGGTAGTAATAATTCCAGCTTGGCTGCCGGTAAATGATCTGGCTTCATGACCTAAATTAGATATTGCCATAGCAAGTAGGGCCATAGAGATTCGCTCACCTGCAGTTAGTAACATATCTAACTCACGTCCATTAGGGAGTGGGGATACTTGATTAGCTAATTCAATTAACTCATCGGTGGTATCACCCATGGCGCTAACTACTACTACCACCTGATGTCCGGCCTTTTTGGTAGCCACAATTCGATTGGCCACCCGCTTTAGCCCTTCAGCATCGGCAACAGAGGAGCCACCAAATTTTTGAACGATTAATCCCATGGAACAATTGTGGAGCATGGGAATAGGATTTAGGGAATTATCTCAAATAATAAGACGCCTAGTCATCTTATTATTTGAGATAATCTAATTATCGTAGCTTCTTCGACCTTCAAATGCCCTACCTAAGGTGATCTCATCGGCGTACTCAAGATCGCCGCCAACAGGAAGGCCTGAAGCGAGTCTGCTCACCTTTACCCCAAGAGGTTTAATCAATCTTGTTAAATAAGTAGCAGTTGCCTCACCCTCTAAATTTGGATCAGTAGCAATGATCACCTCATTGATTTGAGTTTGGGCAAGTCTGGTCATTAACTCTTTTATTCTTAAGTTCTCAGGCCCTATCCCATCTATTGGTGAGATGGCACCCCCTAATACATGGTACTTACCCTTAAACTCGCGAGTCTTTTCAATTGCTAAAACATCTTTACTCTCTTCCACTACACAAATAGAGCTGTTATCTCTTCTTGGATCTTTACAGATCCGGCAAAGCTCTTCCTCTGAAATGTTTCCACAGGTAGTACAAAACTTAACCCGCTCCTTTACCGTCTTTAAAATTTCAGCTAATCGGGTTACATCTATTCGATCTGATTGAATAATATGAAAAGCAATCCGCTGAGCACTCTTTGGTCCAACTCCAGGCAGCCGGCCTAACTCATCAATTAGATCCTGGATTATTCCCTCATACATAATTATTTTTTAAATTAAAGTTCAATTGGCTTAAACCTTAATTTGACTCCTTTATTACTTTTGCACCCAGTTTGCTAGCTAATAACTCAGCCCCAGATAACATATTGCCATCGGTTGGATCCTCATCACCTCTTGCCATAGTGGTAGTTGAAATAGAGGCATCCACAGTTGCAGCAATCCTTCTTCGCACCCCTGTCACCTCTTCAAAGGCATCAGATAAAATCACATCGCTCTCTGATCTGATAAATGAATCCTTAGCTCCAATATTTACCATTCCAATAGTTATTACCTCTTCATCTAGGGAGAGTATCTGCGCACTAGTTGATAGTAGAGACCAGGTTAGACGGCGCCTCTTTTTAACACTTTCAATTACCTCAGGCCACATTCTTCGCAAAGCTGAGATCTCAATTGAGCCAGATGGCTTGATTGATTTTTCACTCTCCTCTTTTGGCTTTACCTCTTGCGCCTTACTACTTTCTGCTCTTACTTGCGCAGGCTTTGCTGGCGCTGGCTTACTTTCAACTTTTGGCTCAGCTTTTACTTGATCCTTTACCGCTGGCTTTACCTCACTTTTTTCTGGCAATGCTTGTGTTGGGGTTGATATCGAAAGCAGCCGCTCTAGCTTTTCTACCCTAGCTAGCAGGGCAGCATCATCTGCGGCGGGTAATAAAATTCGGCCACAAATTAACTCCAAAATTAATCTAGGTGGAGTTGCCCCTCGCATTGAGGTTAATCCTTGCGCCAATATGTCAGCTGCTCTGATCAAGGTGGCAACACCAATTAATTTTGCTTGGGCTCTAATTCGATCTAATTGATCTTGAGGTAATTCATTTAAAATGGAGGAGTTATTTTGATCTGAGGCCTCAACAATTATTAGATCTCTAAGCCGCTCAAGTAGATCTTGAGCAAATCTTTTTGGGTCCGCTCCTGACTCAACCACTCTATCTACTGTGTTAAATAAAGAGGCAGAATCTCTGGCAGCCAGGGCATCTATTGCCTCGTCCAATAGTGCGGTATCGGTAAAGCCAAGGAGAGCGACAGCGATCTCATATGTAACACCATCACTGCCAGCACCCGCTAGTAATTGGCCTAAGACAGAAAGAGCATCTCTTACCGATCCACCGGATGATCTAACAACTAATGGAATAACACCTTTAGCAACCTTAATTCCCTCGTGCTCACAGATTTTTTCTAGGTGCGCACTTAAAATTGCAGGTGGCACTAATCTAAATGGATAGTGGTGGGTTCTAGATCGAATTGTGGAGATTAATTTATCTGGCTCAGTGGTAGCAAAAATAAAAAGCACATGAGCTGGGGGCTCTTCTACTACTTTAAGTAAGGCATTGGCTGCCCCTGGTCCTAATTGGTGGGCCTCATCAATAATATAAATTTTGTAGCGAGATTGCACTGGTGCAAAAAAAGCTTTATCTCTTAAGTCCCTTGCATCATCTACCAAACCATGTGTTGCAGCATCTAACTCAATTACATCAAGAGATCCTGGTCCATTGGCTACTAAATCTTTACAGGATTGGCATGATCCACATGGAGTAGGTGTTGGACCTTTTTCACAATTTAAAGATCTAGCCATAATCCGAGCACTTGATGTCTTGCCGCAACCTCTAGGACCGCTAAATAAATATGCGTGGTGGATCTTTCCAGATTCCAAAGCATTAGATAATGGTGTAGTCACATGCTCTTGGCCAATCACATCGGCAAAGATTGATGGGCGATACTTACGGTATAGCGCTAGTGACATCGCCCCTCCAAATCTGTGCTTAAAAGAAAACTTCGCCTTACGATAACTTGGTTAATAAAAATTAAAAGGACCCCCCGCACACCCACTTAAAAATTACCTACCCTTGCTGCATTCCTGCCCTGGGGGAGTTCGGCACCAAAGTGCCGCACGGGGGATCTAACGGTAAATCATAGTTAATTCCACCGATACTCTTAGCCATAAGAAAAAGTAAGCAGCTTTACTGGAGGATTCGCATAGCGGCCGAGTGCGCACGCTTGGAAAGCGTGTGTAGGGCAACCTACCGAGGGTTCAAATCCCTCATCCTCC